>ERZ795032.2141-NODE-2141-length-11826-cov-3.865857_pt1 | contig 11826 bp, 18 predicted proteins | sample MGYA00375124_ERZ795032 | MGnify/ENA primary metagenome ERZ795032 (study PRJEB30167, sample SAMN05720154) | activated sludge metagenome | isolation source: Anaerobic digester | place: China | collected 2015-12-16 ...
GCAAATCTGAAGGCAAAGGAGCAGACCCCATGAACCTCCGACTGGCAGCCGTGATCGTCATGACGGGCGCGATCGTTGGAAGCGCCGTCGCCGCGCGGGCGCAAGCCGATAAGGAAGAAACGGCCGTGACGCCTCCCCCGGCCGCCACGGCAACGAACGAGGCACAACCGCCGGCCGCAACGACCGCCCCGGCCGCAACACCGGCCACCGAACCCGGCAAGGAACAGACGCCGGATGCCGAGCCTGCGACGCCGCCCGATCCGAACGTGGACCGCATTCTGCGACTGGCCGAAGAGGCGGGCAAGAAGATTGACCGCCTTGCGGCCGACTTCGATTACGACGAATACGAAACGCTGCTGGATGACCGCGAGTTTTACGAGGGCCGCATCATCTACCGCAAGCCGAACCGCATCTTCATGGAGTTCACGTCGGGCGCGAAGCAGTCGTTCCGATTCGATGGGCGGGTGTTTGTGGACGACCGGCCGCAGCAGAAGGTGCGCCACATCTACGTGATGCGCAAGCCCACGGAGCCGGAGGTGGAGGATCTGGACGTCGACAAGGTGCCGTTTCCGCTGCCGTTCGGCCAGCAGCGGGATAAGGTGCTGCGGACCTTCGACGTGAAGTACGTCGGCAAGGAGGCGCTCGGGCCGTGGGCCGGCACGAGCAAGCGGGCCAAGGCGACCGACAAGACCGAGTGCGAGAAACTGACGCTGATTCCCAAGCCGCACAGCCCTATGGCCAAGGACTATCAGCGGATGGAGTTCTGGGTGAACGGTGAATCGGGGTTGCCAGCACAGGTGCGGATGATCGACAAGTCGGACCGGATTCTGACGGTGCGCTTCAGCAACCTGGAAACCGGCGAGAAGATCGACGCCCCGGACAGAATCTTCGAGGAGCAGCCGCTGCCCAGCGGCTGGGACCGGTTCATGCACGAATAACGCGAAGGAGGCGTTGCTGCTGCGGGCCGACGGCCACCTATCCCCCCGGCCGAGGGCGGCCGGGCCACACGATCTGAGGTCGTTTCTTGGTGGCTGCCCCTCGACGGTGCTCGGGAACTGCGTCAGGCAGCCACCCTACTTCGACAGCGTACTGGCAACCTTCTCGGCAATCCGCTTCAGTTCGGCCGGGTCGGCCTGCCCTGCCGGCCATGGCCGTTGGAGGCCATCGCCTGCGCGGCGGGGAATCAGGTGGACGTGCATGTGCATGACCACCTGGCCGGCGCAGCGGCCATGGTTCTGGAGAATGTTCATGCCCTCCGCCCCGACCGCCTGCACCAGCGCCGGTGCGACACGAGCAGCCAACTCGAAAACGCCTGCGGCCACCTCCGCCGGCACGTCTTCGACGCCCACGTAGTGCTCCTTGGGAATCACCAGGGTGTGGCCTGCGGCAATGGGGCCGATGTCCATGAAGGCATAGGCCACGTCGGACTCCGCCACCTTCACCGAGGGAATCTGTCCGGCGACGATCTTGCAGAAAACGCACTGCGGATCAGCGGCCATGGTCGACCTCCGTGGGGACGCGGAAAAAGAGAAACCGCGCAGAGGCATTTACCCCTGCGCGGTCGGCATTTCGGTTACTTCTTCTTCGGCTCTTCCTTTTCGGCCTTCTTGGCCTTGATCTCGCTGAGTTCGAGACGGACGCGGACGCCGGCGTCGCCCTTGCGCGGGCGGGCCAGCTTGAGGATGCGGGTGTAGCCGCCGGCGCGACCGGCGAACCGCGGCGCGATCTCCTCGCAGAGCTTCTTGGCAACCTGCTCGTCCTGGAGCCGCGATGCAACCAGGCGGCGCGACGCAAGCTTGCTGCCGCCGTTCTGCCCGCGTTTGGCAACGGTGATCAGCCGCTCGGCGAAGCGCTGGACTTCCTTGGCCTTCGGCCGCGTGGTGATAATGGCCTCGTGCTCGAAGAGGGCCGCCGCCAGACTGCGCATGAGTGCGAGTCGGTGAGCAGGCGTGCGATTGAGTTTTCTACCTTGTTTGCAGTGACGCATGACTTAGGATTCCTTCTTGGTGACCATGGTCCCCTGGAGGTCCATGCCGAGCGAAAGACCGATGTCGGCGAGCTTGCGCTTGACCTCTCGCAGGCTGGTTTTGCCGAACGAACGTACCTTGAGCAGCTCGTCGTCGGTCTTGACGACAAGCTGTCCGATGGTGGTGACTTTCTCGGAGGCCAGGCAGTTGGAAGCCCTGACCGACAGATCGAGCGTATCGACCGAAAGGGCCAGCTTCTGTTCGAGCTCGCTGACGTATTCCTTCTCGGTCTCGACTTCTTCGGCCCCGGGCTCGATGGCCATGGGCTCACCCGGCTCGCCGTAGTAGACGAACGGGTTGAAGTGCTTGCGGAGGATGCGCGAGGCCTCGACCAAGGCCATCTCGGGGCTCGTCACGCCGTTGGTCCAGACCTCGAGGATCAACTTGTCGTAGTCGGTTCGCTGGCCGACGCGTGTTTCCTCGATCGAGTAGCGAACCCGCTTAACCGGGCTGTAGAGGGCATCGACGGCGACGTAGCCGATGGGCTGGCTCTCGCGGATGTTCTCTTCGGCCGTAACATAGCCGCGGCCGCGCTCGACGGTCAGTTCCATCCGGAAGTCGATGTCGGCCGTCAGGGTGCAGAGGACGAGATCCTTGTTGATGATCTCGACGTTGGGGTCGGTCTGAATGTCGCCGGCCTTGACCTCGCCCTTTTCGCCGCGTTCGATGACGACGGTGCGAGCATCGTCGCCTTCGAGCTTGACGACAAGGTTCTTGACATTGAGGACGATCTCGGTGACGTCTTCGAGGACGCCCTCGATGGAGGAGAACTCGTGGAGGACGTTGTCGATCTTGATGCCGGTAACAGCACTGCCCTCAAGGCCCGCCAGCAGGACGCGGCGCAAGCTGTTGCCCACCGTAACGCCAAACCCGCGTTCGAACGGCTCGACCACAAACTTGGCGTAGTTGATAGGTTCGCCGGAGCTCTCCTCAACCACGACCTTGCTTGGCAGTTCCAAGCCTTTCCACCGGATACGCATATGTCAGGCCTCCTTTGTAGGACCTAGCGAGAGCAGAACTCGACGATCAACTGCTCGTCGATCTGGATCGAGACGTCTTCCCGCGTCGGCAGAGCCGCCACGGTGGCCTCGAGGGTCGCTTCGTCGAGCGTCAGCCACTGCGGAGGCGTTCGCCCGGAGGAAAGCTGGCGATTGGCCTCGACCAGTTTCTTGGTCGCTTCGCGGTCCCGAAGCTTGATCACATCGCCGGATTTCACGGTGATGGACGAGATCGTCACGCGCTTGCCGTTGAGGAGGAAATGGCCGTGGCAGACCATCTGCCGCGCCGCCGGTCGGCTGGGAGCGAACCCCAGACGGTAGACGACGTTGTCCAGACGGCGTTCCATGAGCGTCAACAGGGCTTCGCCCGTGTTGGTCTCTTTGGCGGCCTCGGAGAACGTGCGGCGGAACTGCCGCTCCAGGACGCCGTAGTACCGGCGCAGCTTCTGCTTCTCCCGGAGCCGCACGGCGTACTCGCTGGGCTTGCCATGGCTGAGGCCATGCTGTCCCGGCGGCTGGTTGCGCCACTGACGTTCCATGGCGCACTTGGCCGTTTCGCAGCGGGTACCCTTGAGATAGAGCTTCATGCCCTCGCGACGGCACAGCCGGCATGAAGGACCTGTGTATCTTGCCATATCTGTCTGTTCCTCACACGGACTACCAGGGAAATCCTAACGCACGCTCCGGCCCGGCCGCCTACACGCGGCGGCGCTTCTTCGGGCGGCACCCATTGTGGGGAATCGGCGTCACGTCTTCGATGCTGACGACGCGCAGGCCGGCAGCCTGCAACGCCGTGACGGCCGACTCGCGTCCCGAGCCGGGTCCCTTGACGCGGACCTCGACCTCGTTAACACCCGACTTCTTCGCCTTGTCGGCACACGACTCGGCGGCGCGCTGGGCGGCAAACGGCGTGCTCTTGCGGCTTCCCTTGAAGCCGACGGTGCCGCCGCTGTCCCAGCAGATGACCTCGCCGTTCGGATCGCAGACGGTGACGATCGTGTTGTTGAAGGTCGCCTTGACGCTGACGATCGCCTTGGCCAGGCTGCGCCGAGCGCGTTTCTTCGATTTCGCCATAACGCATGTCCCCAAGCAGTTGACTGTCGCCGGCTGTCAGCGGGACGCGTGGGCCCCGCCGCCGGCGCGAACCTACTTATTCTCCTTGACGCCCTTCTTGCCGGCCACGGTCTTCTTCTTGCCCTTGCGCGTGCGGGCATTGGTCCGCGTGCGCTGCCCGCGAACGGGCAACCCGCGGCGGTGCCGAAGGCCGCGATAGCACTGAATGTCGCGCAGACGCGCGATGTTCTGAGCCACCTGGCGCTGCAAATGCCCCTCGACAACGCACGTGCGGTCGATGAGGCCGGCCAGGCTGGAAATCTGGTCGTCGGTCAGTTCCTTGGCCTTCGTGGTCGGATCCAGCCCGGCTTCCTCGCACAGCCGCTTGGCCGTGGCGTGGCCGATGCCCCTGATGTAAGTCAGGGAGATCGAGATCCATTTTTCGTTCGGAATATCGACGCCCGCGATACGTGGCATCCTTCACCTCCGGTTCAGAATTATCCCTGCCGCTGCTTGTGGCGGGGGTCAGTGCAGATCACTCGCACGACGCCTTTGCGCCGCACGATTCTGCAGTTCTCACAAATCCGTCGAACACTCGTACGCACTTTCATGTCAACTCCCCTTCCCCGCCGCATTGCCGTCGTCGCTCTGCGGTCGGCGAACGTGCCCTCATTCGAGACCGTCAGCCGCGATACACGATTCGGCCCTTGGTCAGATCGTACGGCGACATCTCGATCGTCACCTTGTCGCCCGGCAGAATGCGGATGAAGTGCATCCGCATCTTGCCCGACACATGGGCCAGAATCTTGTGCCCGTTCTCCAGTTCCACGCGGAACATGGCGTTGGGCAACGCTTCCCTGACGACTCCCTCGATTCTGATCGCGTCTTTGGCCATAATCCCTTCGTGTCCACCCCGCCGCCGCCCGTTCACGCATCAAGCCGCGTCAGGATATCCGAGCCGCCGCCGACCACGGCGATCGTATGTTCAAAATGCGCCGATGGCTTGCGGTCCGCCGTCACGACCGTCCATCCGTCCGACAGTACCGACACCTTGTGGGTGCCCATATTGACCATCGGCTCCACAGCCAGCGTCATGCCCTCTTCCAGAAGAATGTCCTGGCGGAGCAATTCGCGGCAGACATAGTTCGGCAACTTCGGATCCTCGTGCATCTCTGCCCCGATGCCGTGACCGACAAAGTCGGTCACCACGGAGAACCCGGCCTGCTGCACGTGCCGCTGCATCTTTCCGGCCACGGCGGACCAGAGAATCCCGGGGCGAATCGTCTCGGCCGCAATCGCCAGGGCCTCGCGGGTCACGTCGATGAGCCGCTGACGCTGATCGCTGACCTTGCCGACCGGCACGGTCATCGCCGCATCGCCGCAGAATCCGTCCACGCGGACCCCCACGTCGAACGACACGATATCGCCCTCGGCGACGGCCTGGTCGCCCGGAATGCCGTGCACCACCTGCTCGTTCACCGAGACGCAGACGGTCGCCGGGAACGGGACGCCACCGCCGTAGTGCGGATAGTTCTTAAAGAGCGACACTGCGCCGCGGGCCGCAATGATCTCGGCCGAGCGCAGCTCAAAGTCCATCGTCCGCGTGCCGGGCACGCACATCTCGGCCAGCCTGGCCAGAATCTCCGCCACGATCCGCCCGGCGGCCCGCATCGCATCAATCTCGGCGGCATTCTTGCGGCTTATCGCCATGGAGGCCTCGTGCGGCTCTTCACTCAGACATTCAACGCCGCGAAGACCCGCTGGCGGACCTCCTCTGGCGTTCCGTCGGCATTCACCTGCTTCAGAATGCCCTTCGCCTGGTAGTACTGCACCAGGGGCGCCGTGCTCCTGAAGTAGACGTCCAGCCGCTGCTTCACCGTCTCCGGCTTGTCGTCGTCGCGCTGGTACAACTCACCGCCGCACCGGTCGCACACGCCCTCGGCCTTCGGCCTGAGCGTAACCAGGTGGTACGAGGCGCCGCACTGGCGACACATCCGCCGACCTGCCATGCGGTCGGCAATCTTCTCGGCCGCAATGTCCAGATTCAGAGCCACGCGGAGCTTCTGCCCCTTGGCACCGAGCTCGCGATCCAGGCTCTCGGCCTGAGCCAACGTGCGGGGAAACCCGTCCAGCAGGTATCCGCTTGCACAATCGTCCCGCGACAGCCGGCCCACGACAATTTCCGTCGTCAGATCATCCGGCACCAACTGCCCAGCGTTGACGAATTCCTTCAGCTTCTTGCCAAGTTCCGTCCCGGCATTCATCTCGCCGCGGAAGATGTCGCCGCTGGAAATGTGCGGCACAGACAGCTTCTCGCTGACGTCCTTGGCCTGGGTCCCTTTGCCGGCTCCCGGCGGTCCGAGCAAGACGATTCTCATGGCAGCCCCTGTATCTCCAGCCGGTGCCGCGCCCGAAACTCCAGGTGCCTGCGTCCCGGAAGCCGTTCTATCGTTGGCGCCCCTTGACGCGGCCACTGGAGAGGAACCCCTCGTAGTGCCGCATGATCAGGTGCGACTCAATTCGTTGGACCACATCCAGGGCCACACTGACGACAATCAGCAACCCCGTGCCGCCCAGGAACCCGGTCACCATCATGCTGACGTTGGTGGCCTTCGACAGCAGCAGCGGGATGATCGCGATGCCTGCCAAGAAGGCGGCGCCAACGTACGTAATGCGGTTCATCACCTTCTCCAGGTACTCGGCCGTACGGCTGCCCGGCCTCATGCCCGGCACAAAGTGCCCGTAGTCACGCAGGTTGTTGGCCATCTCGTTCGGCTGGAACTGAATGGCCACCCAGAAGTAGCAGAACACGATAATGAGGACGATGTAGAAGATGATGTACGGAATCGCCCCCTCGTTGGCGTTGAACGCAACCTGCAATTCCCGCGTAACTCCCCAGTTGAGCCACTTGTCCAGGGCACCGAACACCCACGCCGGGATCATCATCAGACTGGACGCGAAGATCACGGGGATAACGCCGGCCTGATTGACCTTGAGCGGCAGATACTGCCGCTGCATGGCGCCGTACACGCGGCGTCCGCGAATCTGCCGCGCCTGCTGGATCGGAATCCGCCGCTGACCCTGCGTGATCATCACCGTGCCGAAGACGATGCCGACGAACATCAGGCCAAGCAGAATAACCACACCCAGCGACACGCCGCCGCTGGCCGTGTCGGTCAGGCTCCAACTGGCGCTCTGCATGAGGTTCAGGACGATCCCGGGCAAGCGGTCCACAATGCCGGCCATAATGATCAGCGAAACGCCGTTACCGATGCCGAATTCGTCGATCTGCTCGCCGAGCCACATCAGGAACACCGTTCCCGTGGTGATCGATACCAGGGCGATGATGAAATAGAGCGTCCTGTTGACGTCGCTTCCCGCCAACCACGTCGCGGCACCGCCGACGCCATTGCTGATGATGACCGCCCCTTGCACGATGCACAGCAGCACGGTGAGGTAACGGGTGTACTCCTGCATCTTCTTGCGGCCTGCGTCGCCTTCCTTGGCCAGCTTCTCCAACGACGGGATGACCGTCGTCAGCAGTTGCAGCACGATCGATGCCGAGATGTACGGCATGATGCCCAGGCAGAACAGGAACGGGAGCATCGAACCGCCGGTGATTGTGCTGATGAAGCTGAGATAGCTCTCGGCGCCGCCCATGCCGCTCCGCTCTGCCGCGAACTGCCTGATGAACTCCGGACCGGTACCGGGAATGGGCACGTACATGCCCAGCCGGTAGACGATCAGCAGCCCGAGCGTCACGAGAATTCTCTTGCGCAGCTCCGGAATGCTGAAGATGTTGGCGACTTGTCGAATCATCAGTTAGACGACCTCACAAGAGCCTCCGGCGGACACGATCTTGGCTTCGGCACTCTTCGAAAACTTGCCGGCCTTGACAGTGAGCGACTTCGTCAACTCGCCGTCACCCAGAATCTTCACGTTGATCTCGCCTGGACCCCGGACAAGACGCTTCTTGCGAAGCTGCGGCACATCGACCACGTCGCCGCCCTGGAAGTACTCTTCCAGATCGCCGACGTTGACCACGACATACCGCTTGGTGAAGTTGGCGTTATTGAACCCGACCTTGGGCAACCGACGGAACAACGGCATCTGGCCGCCTTCGCGGACGATCGACTGCTGGTTGCCGCCAGCGCGGCTCTTGGTGCCCTTCTGCCCGCGGCCGCTGGTCTTGCCCAGGCCCGAACCGGTGCCTCGGCCGACGCGTTTGCGCCTCTGGCGACGGCTGTTCAATTGGCGAACTTCGGTCAGATTCATCGGTGATCCTCCTGATCCGCAACGCGGCGGATCGTCATTCATTCAGACGCCTGGGTCGAGCCCGCCGCCACCGTCTCGATCTTGATGTCGCGGAGTTGCTCGATGTCTTCCTGCAGCCGCAACTGAAGCAGCCCGTCCAGTGCCGCCTTGGTCAGATTGACCGGATTGTTGCTGCGGTACGACTTCGACAGGATGTTGTGGACGCCGGCAGCCTCCAGCACCGCCCGAACGGCGGCCCCGGCGATGACGCCCGTGCCGGGCCCGGCCGGCCGCAGGAACACCTGCGCCGCCCCGTGACGCCCCATCACCGCATGGGGAATCGTGTCGCCCTTCAGACGCACGTTCACCAGGTTCTTGTGAGCGTCCTTGGTGCCCTTCTCGATCGCCTGAAGGACGCCGTTGGCCTTGCCGTAGCCGATGCCTACGCGACCGCGGCGGTCACCCACGACCACCAGGGCCGAGAAGGAAAACCGACGCCCGCCCTTGACGACCGTAGCGCACCGGTTGATCCGGACTACGGTCTCCTCAAACGACGGGGCATCCGCAAAATACGTTTCTTTCGCCATGCTCAGGTTCCTGATTCCTCGGTCTGACGGTCACTTCGGGGCTACAGGTGCAGCCCGCCTTCGCGCGCGGCGTCGGCCAGAGCCTTGACGCGCCCATGGTACTTCCGGCCGCTTCGGTCGAACGCAACTTTCGCGATGCCCTTGGCCTTGGCCTTCTCCGCGATCAGCTTGCCGACGGCCTGCGCCGCCGCCTTGCCCCACGTGGACTTGCCTGCCTGCTGCACCTCCGGCGACAACGTGCTGGCCGCCGCCAGCGTGGCACCGCTCAGATCGTCGATGATCTGGCAATAAATGTGCTTCAGCGTCCGGACCACGCACAGACGCGGACGCGCCGGCGTTCCGACCACCTTGCCTCGCACACGCCGAGCCCGACGCTGCAACGGAGTTCGCTTGATCACTTTCGACAGCATACTCGCCTGCTCCTGCGGCTCGCGTCACGAGCCGATCCGCCTTAAGTTCCCTGTTTCGATCAACCGCCGGTACCCGCAAACGCCTTGCCGGCCTTGCGACGGACCACCTCGCCGCGATAACGGATGCCCTTGCCCAGGTACGGCTCGGGCTTGCGCGTCGCACGAATCTCGGCCGCCAACTCGCCCACCGCCTGCTTGTCGCACCCCTTCACCACGACCACCGTCGGCGTCGGAACCTCCACCTTCAGGTGATCCGGAATCTGGAACTCCCGCGTATCGGCGTACCCGACCGTCAGCAGGAGCTTCTTGCCCTGCAACTTGGCTTCGTAGCCGCGGCCGACGATTTCCAGGCCCCGCTCGTACCCCTTGGTCACGCCTTCGACCATGTTGGCCAGCAGCGCCCGCGTCATGCCGTGGTACGCACGCGTCTGACGCTCGTCGCCCTTGCGCGTCACGACGATCTGCTTCGCAGCCGCGTCGTAGGCCACCGTCACCTCGGGCCGATGCTCGTACGCGAGCGTCCCGAGCTTGCCCTTGATGGTGACCTTGCGGCCGGCCACCGAGACTTCCACGCCGTCCGGCACTGCGACAGGTTTCTTGCCGCTTCGCGACATCGTTGAATCCTCTCCTGCACTTAGCAGACCGTACAGATCAGCTCACCACCGACGTTCATGCGGCGGGCCTGACGGTCGCTGACCACACCCTTGGACGTGCTCAGGATCGTGATGCCCAACCCGTCCAGCACGGGCGTCACGTCGCTGATGGCACGGTAGATCCGGCAACCGGGCTTGCTGACCCGACGGATCTCGCGGATCACCTGCTCTCCGTCCGGGCCGTACTTCAGGAAAACACGCAGGATGCCCTGCTTCTCGTCCGCAATCTCCTCGACCCGCAAGATGAAACCTTCCTGCTGCAACACGCCGGCGATGCCGCGGTTGACTTTCGAGGCCGGGATGTCCACCGAGATGCGCTGCACGCGGGCCGCATTGCGGATGCGCGTCAGCATGTCGGCTACCGGGTCACTCATGCTCATGCCAAACTCCTTTTCGTCTTCCGGTGGTTCGCCCCGGAGGTTGCCTCACCAGGACGCCTTCCGAACGCCGGGGATCACGCCGTCGTGGGCCATCTTCCGGAAGCAGATGCGGCAGACGCCGAACTTGCGATAGACGGCCCGCGCCCGCCCGCACAACCCGCAGCGACGAACGCGCCGCGTTGTGAACTTCGGCGTCCGCTTGATCTTCTCCCAATGTCCCTTGGTTGTCATAGAGTTACCAGCCTTCCAAAGACTCAATCCTTGCGGAACGGCATGCCGAACTTCTCCAGCAGCCGATACGATTCCTGGTGGTTACGCGAGCCGGCGATGCAGAACGTGATGTTCATGCCCTGCTGGAACTCCACCTTGTCGATGTCGATCTCCGGGAAGATCAACTGCTCGCTCACACCCATGCTATAGTTGCCCTGACCGTCGAACCCGCGCGGGTTCAGACCGCGGAAGTCGCGAATACGCGGAATGGCCACGTTGATCAGCCGGTCCAGGAACTCGTACATCCGCTGCTTCCGCAGCGTCACCTTCAGGCCGGTCTCCACCCCTTCCCGCACCTTGAACGCCGAGACGCTCTTGCGCGCCTTGCAGAGGACCGGTCGCTGCCCGGTGATGGCCGCCACCTCGTCGGCGGCGCTGGTCAGCCGCTTCTTCTCGACCATCGCCTGCCCGATGCCCATCGAGATGACCACCTTCGTCAGCCGGGGCAGACTCAGGGCGTTGTCGCGGCCCAACTCCTTCGCGAGCTGGGGGACGATTTCGTTCTTGTAGCGTTCCAACAACCGTGCCATACCTTAGGGTCCTTATTTCTGCTTCGAGACCTTGCTGAGCACCGCGTCGCACTTCTTGCAATAGCGGACCTTCACGCCGTCCTCGCCGATGCGATAGCCGACTCGGACGCCCTGGTTGCACTTCGAACACACGGGCATCACATTGCTCATGTCAATCGGCGCTTCGATGTCCAGGCGGCCGCCCTGCGGGTTCTTCCGGCTCGGACGAACGTGCTTCGACACGACGTTCACGCCCTCGACCAGAACCTTGCCCTGCTTCGGCATGACCTGCAACACCGTGGCCATCCGCCGACGGGTCGCGCCCTGCGACGCGTCCTCCCCGGCAATGATCTCCACCAAATCGCCTTTGCGGATACGCATGTGCGCTCTCCTGCCTGAGCCTTTCAAACCACCTCGCTGGCCAGCGAGATGATCTTCATGTAGTTCTTCTCGCGAAGCTCGCGAGCCACCGCCCCGAAGATGCGCGTCCCGCGGGGCTCCTGGTTCTCATTGATCAGCACGATGGCGTTGCGGTCGAACCGAACGTACGAGCCGTCCGGCCGCCGAAGCGGGTTCTTCGTCCGAACCACCACCGCCTTGACCACGTCGCCCTGCTTGGCTTCGCCGCCCGGGATGGCCTTCTTGATCGACGCCACCACCACATCGCCGATGCCCGCCGTCTTGC
>ERZ795032.2143-NODE-2143-length-11811-cov-6.300527_pt1 | contig 11811 bp, 10 predicted proteins | sample MGYA00375124_ERZ795032 | MGnify/ENA primary metagenome ERZ795032 (study PRJEB30167, sample SAMN05720154) | activated sludge metagenome | isolation source: Anaerobic digester | place: China | collected 2015-12-16 ...
AAATCCCAATCAGGAAGCAAGGTCTACGAAGTCAAAACAACGCCAAACGGCATGACTTGCACCTGCCCCAATTTCGTCTATCGCGGCGGAAAGTGTAAACACACACAGGCGACTCGCTATTACCTCGAAATCGAGAAAGATACACCCCAGGGCGTCGTTACTGAAAAGGTCCACCTAACCTATAAACAAGCATGGGATGCCTACAACGCCGCGCAAATGGCCGAGGTCAAGCTATTCGATGAGCTGTTGAAAGACCTGGTAAAGACTATTCCAGAACCAGAGCAGACGATGGGAAGGCCACGCATCCCACTTCATGAATCCCTCTTCTGCGCGATACAAAAGGTCTATTCTCAGCTTTCCAGCCGCCGCGCGCATGGCCTATTCCAGAACGCGACCGAAAAAGGACAGATAAGCCATGCACCCAACTTCAACCAGCCATCGATCCTCTTCAGAAATCCAGACATAACCCCCATTCTACATGAGCTTGTCACGTTCTCCGCTCTGCCTGTTGCAGGGATTGAAGTTGATTTCGCGGTCGATTCAACAGGCTTCAGGACGACTCAATTCAGCGCCTACAACGGGATGAAGCACGGCCAAAAGAAAGAGCATCAATGGGTAAAGGCTCACCTTTGCGCAGGGGTTAAGACAAACGTCGTTGCTGCTGTCGCGATAACCGATAGCAATGGCGGTGATTCACCTCAGTTTGGACCTCTGGTTAAGAAGACGGCTGAAGGATTCACCATTAACGAGGTATCTGCTGATCTGGCTTATTCTTCACGCAACAACCTTCAGCTAGTGGCAAATGAAGGCGGCAAGGCATACATCCCATTCAAGAAGAACGCTACTGGAAAAGCCAGAGGATCAACGCTTTGGAGCAAGATGTACCATTACTTCCAGCTCAACCGCGATGATTTCATGGAGCACTACCATAAGAGAAGCAACATCGAGGCCACAAATGCGGCCATAAAGAGGAAGTTCGGGGAAACCCTGAAATCCAAGAATCCAACAGCCCAAGTAAACGAGCTACTTGCTAAAATAATTGCGTATAACCTGACCGTGGTAATCCATGAGATGTATGAGAACGGGATAAATCCAGACTTTCTTAATCTCCCAAAATAATTCTCCTATTTTTCCTATAATCACTATCTAAAAAACAACCTCCAAAATCATTGTTATCAACACTTCCCACGATTCCTAATAAGAAGAAATCATTTAAGCTTATTTGTTGGCCGGGGGCTTCATTTTCAAGCTCTTCTGAGAAACATTCAATACACAGACAATGTTTACGCCATTTTTCGGGCAATTTGTTCCAAATTTCATCTTTAATACTAAATTCAAATCTAACTTCTCTGAAACACTTTTTGCAGGTTTGCTTTCTCAACATAGATAGATTCCTCCAAAATATATATTAATTCAAACCTAACCATCATCATTAAATATCAAATATGATAACGCTATCGTAAAGACGTGTATGGAGGTGGAAAACATGGTTGAATATCGTAGAAAAGACAATAAGGACACTTGGCATTGGTGTAGAAACTGCGCCAATGATCCCAAACTTCCTGGATACGCCACAAGTCCAACAAAACCCACTTCAGGAGAACTTTGTAACGAGTGCAAACATAAAGACGAAACCAATGATTGCAGGAAGTAAATTTCAATTGTTTTTATTTTTTTATGGTGAATCATAAATAACGACCTCGTTTTATATCCAATTACTGATATTAGTACACCTTGCAACCAAAGTCAGAGGCATGAATCTAAAGTAGGGCCAAAACCTTACTTTAGATGCAAAGCCTGGGTACCCAAAACCTTTAAATACTAAAAATCAATAACATCTAGTAGCTAGTAAATTATAATTAACATTGATGATATAGCGGTTGGGGAACGCTGCAATGAATTTGACATCCGAATCATTTGTAGGCATTATATTTGTATTGTTTGCCGTTATATTATTCGAAGGTGTGAGATGCAATTGCGTTCCATACACCATGATATTAGTTGGTATTGCATGCCTGCTATTTATAAAGGGCGTTTTTTTGATTATAGATGATATTAAATTTAAAAGTAAGTACTTATGTGTAATCCTATCAATTTTATTCCCATTGGCAGGAAAATGACATGAATGATCCGATTTTTCTCTCATTCATGGTGACTATACCCGTAATAATAGAGATATTTTTATTATATAATAATGACAGGCGTGAGCTCATAAAAAAATCATTGAGATTCGTCCTGAATAATAAACATAACAAATGTGAGAAATTTCTTTTCACTACTTGTCCGCATGATAATTATCCATACTTACGACGGATATTGAATCCGATCGAAGAATTTAATTTAAATATGCTTTTTTTAATATCTATTTTTGTAGATCTATTACTGACTGAAAATACTAAATTGCGAATTATCGTTACGCCATTTTTAATTGGTCTATTAGTGATAAATCGAGAAATGAGCTTAAAAGCATGCAAGGGCTGTCATTTAATTGTTGAGTCCAAGAAAAATAATAAATTGCTAAAATTTTTTCATAATAAATCCGTATTGCTATATGCGGTATTTATCTTATTGATAACTTTTTTATTTAATCTTGCCATGCTTAATCTTTACGATTAACTATATTATATAAATTAACTAAAAATTATATAAATAAATAGGATTATCAATCTTGTATACAATCCTGGGATAGACTAGAATAACCACCTCCAGTCTAATTTTACTCTTTCAACACCCTAGCCTCAACGACACTCAGCAGGCCCACTCCTTGCACAGCAGCTCCGCCTGCTCCAGCACCGTCTGCGTCGCCTTCTCCTGCTTATCCGGAGGGTAGCCGTATTTTCGCAGCAGCCGCCTGACTATCACCCGCAGCTTTGCCCTAGCCGACTCCTTAACCGTCCAGTCGATGGTGGCATTCTTCCGGACTGCATCAACCAATTCCTTCGCGATCCTTTGCAGGGTTTCGTCTCCCAGCACTTTTACTGCGCTGTCGTTTACCTCCAATGCATCATAAAAGGCCAGCTCATCATCATTCAGGCCGAGATTCTCTCCTCGCCTGTGAGCCTCTTTCATCTCCTTGGCTAGCTCGATGAGCTCTTCGATGACTTGGGCCGCCTCTATGGAGCGATTATGGTACTTGTTGATTGATTGGTCGAGCATCTGAGCAAAGGACCTTGATTGAACCAGGTTCTTGTGAGAGACAGTCTTTATCTCGTCGTTGAGAAGCTTCCTCAAAAGCTCTAAGGCCAGATTCCTGTGGGGCAAGCCTCGCACCTCCTCCAGGAATTCCTCGGATAGAATGGAGATATCCGGGGTCTTGATGCCTGCTGCTTTGTAGATGTCCACGATACCATTGGGCACAATCGCCTGAGAAACTATCTGCCTTATTGCTGCATCCAAATCCTCTTTAGTCTTGCCATCTGGTGATGTAGCTTTGGAGAGGCCAGAGCAGACGGCCTGATAGAAGGCGACCTCTTCCCGAATCTCCTGGGCCATCTCATGGGTTACTACTATGGCGTATGACTTGGAAAGCTCGGTGACTGCTTGAATATAGCGATTCTTGCCATCCTCTAGGGAGAGTATATGCTCCATGGCTTCGGCGATAGCTGCCAGCCTTTGCTCTGGGGTACCCTGGAAGAATTTGGAGGTATCAAAGCCGTGGAACATGGCCTGGACGACCTCGTACTTCTCAAGCATAAGGGCCACAACTTCTTCCTCAGGAATGCCTGTCTCTCCCCTGTCGCCCTCTGTGTACTCCGCTAAGGCTTGCTTTAGGCTCTCGGCTATGCCCAGGTAATCCACTATTAGGCCGCCGGGTTTGTCCTTGAAGACACGATTCACACGAGCTATGGCCTGCATCAAGCCATGGCCCTGCATGAATTTGTCAATATACATAGTATGCAGGCATGGAGCATCAAAGCCGGTAAGCCACATATCTCTGACTATTACTAGCTTCAGAGGATCATTGGGGTCTTTGAAGCGGTCTGCCAGGTTCTTTCGCATCTTCTTGTTTCTGATATGCGGCTGAAGGTTCTCTTTATCCGAAGCTGAGCCGGTGATGACCACTTTGATTACACCCTTTTCGTCGTCTGGATCGTGCCACTCTGGCCTAAGCTTTACAATGGCCTCGTACATCTGGGCACAGATGCGGCGGCTCATGCAGACTATCATGGCTTTGCCCTCCAAGGCCTCCTGGCGCTTTTCAAAATGCTGGACGATATCCTCAGCTATGAGAGAAACTCGTTTATCTGCACCAGCTACGGCCTCCAACCTGGCCCATTTGCTCTTAAGGCGTTCCTTGATGGCCTGCTCCTCGCCCTCAGTGATCTCCTCAAAGTTGGGATCAATCTTAGGCCGTTCTGCCTCTGAGAGGTCGAGCTTGGCCAGCCTGGCCTCGTAATAGATACGCACTGTAGAGCCGTCTTCTACTGCTCTCTGGATGTCGTAGATATCGATGTAGTTGCCGAAGACCGCCGGGGTGTTTATGTCCGTCTTCTCTATGGGCGTCCCGGTAAATCCAATGAATGATGCATTGGGGAGGGCATCACGGAGGTATTTTGCAAAGCCGTAGGCGATGTAAGCCCCTCCCCTCTTTTTGACGGTGTGGGCCTTGAAGCCGTACTGGCTGCGGTGGGCCTCGTCGGCGATGAATATGATGTTGCGGCGATCGGAGAGGAGAGGATACTTTTCTTTGTCGCCTTCGGGCGAGAACTTCTGAATGGTGGTGAAGATAACGCCGCCGGATGCGACCTGGAGGAGCTTCTTCAAGTCCTCCCTGTCCTCGGCCTGAACCGGTTTTTGGCGGAGCAGCTCCTGGCAGGAGGCAAAGGTATCGAAGAGCTGGTCGTCCAGGTCGTTTCTGTCGTTTAATACCACGAGGGTGGGATTTTGCATGGCTGGATGGAGGATGATCTTGCCGGCATAGAAAGCCATGGATAGGCTCTTGCCGCTGCCTTGAGTATGCCAGATCACGCCGGCACGCCGGTCGCCTTGCGGGCTGCAAGCCAGCACAGTGCATTCTACAGCCTTGTTGACTGCATGGTACTGGTGATAGGCTGCCATCTTCTTGGCGACCTTCTCGCCATCGGCTTCGAAGACTATGAAGTGCTTTATGAGATCGAGGAAGCGGCTCTTCTCGAAGATACCCTTGATCAGCACATCCAGCTCCGGTTTGCCCTTGGGCGCAATCTCTTTTCCATCTATGGTCCGCCAGGGCATGAAACGGGCCCAGTCTGAGGTAAGGGTGCCGGCCCTAGCCTCCAGGCCGTCGGAGATCACCAGCATCTCGTTGTAGGTAAAAAGTGATGGTATGTCGTTCTTGTAGGTCTGGAGCTGCTGGAAGGCGGTTTGGATGGTGGCTTTCTCGTCGGCAGGATTCTTGAGCTCTATGACCGCTAGGGGCAGGCCATTTACGAAGATCACTATGTCCGGCCGCCTGTTCTGCTGGCCTTCGATGACTGTGAATTGGTTTATGGCCAGGAACTCGTTGTTCTCCGGATTCTCGAAGTCCACCAGGCGGGCATAGTTTCCGGCTATGGAGCCGTCTTTGCGCTGGTATTCTACAGATACGCCATCGATGAGCATTTTATGAAAGGACCGGTTGTTAGCCAACAGAGATGGTGACTCTGGGCAGGAAAGTTTGCGGATGGCCTCATCCAGAGCTTCAGATGGGATGCCCGGATTGAGACGGTGCAGGGCATCGCCGAGACGGCTTGTGAGGAGGACATCCAAGAATGACTCGCGCTCGGCTGCTGGCTCCTCGGGGGCAATGTCCGGGCCAAAGATCGAAATGTAGCCAAGGGAGGCGAGCCAGGAGAGAACAATTTCTTCGACTTCAGATTCGATGATGGTCATTATGCAACCTCAATTATTATCTACCGATAAAGATCTTTATTTTCAATGCAATGATTTCTGACAAAAATTATCCATCTATCATACCAATACCAAGTATTTGCCACCATAACGCCATAACCGTTGCCTGGATTCTTAGCATCTTTGCTTTTCCATAATTGTGTATGGTGATAGGAATTAAATTTTAAAAATCCTTCGTCATGCATTTGCTTTTTAATTTGCTTTGCTAAATATTTAGGTTTTTCGGTTTCTTTAGTGACAACGTATTGAGCATTTACGCTCTCCGCAAGTGGGGAATCAGCTCTCACAAATTCGATTACTCTATCGGCTTGTCCTTTTGTATTAGCCGTCTTTGCCACAAAGAGTACCCTGTATGCATATTTAGGACTATTAAACTCTAAATCAGTTAATTGACCATCGAATCCGTCTATATATCTCTGAATATGAGCTGGCAAGTCGGTGCGATCAGATAAGATATTGAGTTGCTCATCGGATATAGATGAGAATTGTAAACTGAAAGAGAGATGTCTATCGACACCATATTGGTCACAAAAGAATTGTTTAATATATTGATTATAATTTAAACAACATGCCTGGAATCTTGCACTAAGGTGATCATCGATTTTTGTCGTCATTTGATGCTCAATCTCATGACGGAGACCGATTAAAAACCTCAAATTATTTGCGGTGTCTTTATCAATAGGGCAATTATTCTCATTAAGGCACCGTTCAAGTTCCCAATATTTAAAGGCATCACGCCTCGTTTTATCATATTTCTTGCGACCATTTATAATTTTAAAATATCTATAATCTCGTTTCTTATCACGATAATATGCATGCAATAGATATGTCCAAGCGATAATTATTAAAACTATAAATATTTCTGATTTAAACATTATATTTGGATTGTTAAAAATTTGAATTGCCGCAAGAGCCGATTCGCGAGATTTTTTGATAAGCTCGGTTTTTATTGAGCCAATACGACGATTCCGGTGATCTTTTGTCATAAACATTCTCCGGCAACTTTAGCTGGTACTTCGCCGGATAAAAGTTTAGGCAATAATGAATTGCGTATCTCAGAAAGAGCATGATTTTGCATCTCATTGGATTGAATCAAATTTCTGAGTGGCATAGTAGCTTTATCAAACATTTTTTGAGCATCCAATGATGGCACAAGAACCCTAAGAAGTTTTAATCTTTCACGACTTAGCTCAGTTTGTCCCGTAGTACCTTCGCCAAGATCTGCTATTTCAGCCTCTTGCGCAATTAGCATTGATCCTAGTACATTCCATGTTATAATCTTAGAATCTGCCCTGATAATTGTCACGTGGGAATCGACGATAACTTTTTCATGTAGACATAAAATCTGAGCCACCCGTCCTAAAGTACCGACACCAGTCGAATTTATGAGAATATCTCCTTTCTGCAATTCTCTGCCATCGTTGATTGGCTTGAAGTTGGGATCATGCCGGCGTGCTTTTGTCCAATCTACTTGATGATTTCGAATACATTTTTGATTTATAACCTTGAGGCCACCATCGTCAATGTATTTTGGCTGTATACCTCGGTTTATATAACAAACCGTTTGCCCAAGCAACTTTGCTTCCCATCCCTTCGGCACCATCCCCAGTTCTGTTTCCTCGAAGTCGTCAGGAAACAGAGCTGCCGTCTCGGCATCCATGCCTGCAGGCTCCCGGCCCTCTGCCTTGGCCCGCACTGGGTCGAAGTCCACAAACCATGACTTAAAGATGGCGTGTGCGATGGCCTCCAGGGTCTCATTCATGCGGCGGTTCAGTTCGATCTTGTTGTCGAGGGTGCCGAGGATGCGGGCGATGGCGCGCTGTTCTTCAAGCGGCGGTGCCAAAATCGGAATACGCTTTAAATTATCTTGTGTGAGCTTGGGAAGGGTGGAGCCACTAAGAAAGCCGCTAATATCCGAGTTTATCAATGAATACATTAAAAACTTTGTGTCGGCTATTTGATACTTGCCACGTATAATATGTGCATGATTATTAACCCAAAACTTTCCATTTGCCAAAAATGCGATTGGAGTTTTACGAGTTTTCAAGTTCTCCCCATCTTCTGCCACAAGGAGATATTCTCCTTCGAATATATATTCATCAATAAAATCTATGATACCTGAAGCCCCATAATACGGATATCGACCCGCTCGGCGCTCAACTCCTTTAACTGGAATCCTTGAGTAATCATAATTATCAGTTAGCTCACCAAGCGGCCTTATCTGCCAGCTATTTTTAATCATAAGTTCATAACCTTTAGATTGGCTCGAATCTCCGCTTCTAACCTTGCTGATTCCAAGAACTGTTCTTCAAGTCTTGCTTTTAAGATTCTAATTTTCTCTTCGAATGGCTCGCCGTCGTCCTCCGCTGCCTCCGATCCCACGTACCGCCCGGGCGTGAGCACGTAGCCGTTCTTCTTTATCTCCTCGACCGTGGCGCTCTTGCAGAATCCCGGCACATCCTCATAAATGCCAGCACCGGCATCGCCTCTCCAGGCATGATACGCTGCAGCAATATTGGCGATCTCCTCAGCTGTCAGCTCCCGGTGCACCCTGTCTATCAGCACTCCCATCTTCCGGGCATCGATGAACAACGTCTCTCCCCTGCGATCCCGAAATCTTTCATTCTTTCGGTCTCTGGCCAGGAACCACAAGCAGGCCGGGATCTGAGTAGAGTAAAAGAGCTGCCCCGGCAGGGCCACCATGCAGTCCACCAGATCTGCATCGATGATAGCCCGGCGGATCTCGCCCTCGCCCGATTGGTTTGACGACATAGAGCCGTTGGCCAAGACGAACCCAGCTATGCCAGCAGGTGCCAAATGGTAGATGAAATGCTGCACCCAAGCGAAGTTAGCGTTGCCTACGGGAGGCATGCCAAATTTCCAGCGCACATCCTCTCGCATCCGCTCACCGCCCCAGTCGCTGGAGTTGAAGGGCGGATTGGCCAGGATATAATCGGCTCTCAGATCCTTGTGCAGGTCCCTATGGAAGCTGTCGGCGTGCTCCGGCCCGAGATTGTTATCAATTCCTCTGATGGCCAGGTTCATCTTGGCCAGCTTCCAGGTGGTAGGATTGGACTCCTGACCGTAGATGGATATATCCCCGATGTGCCCGCCATGGGCCTGAACGAATTTCTCGCTCTGCACGAACATACCGCCCGAGCCGCAGCAGGGATCGAAGATCCGGCCTTTGTAGGGTGCCAACATCTCAACCAGTAATTGAACAACGCAGCGAGGAGTGTAGAATTGCCCGCCCTTCTTGCCTTCGGCGGAGGCAAACTGGCCAAGAAAGTACTCGTAGACTCGCCCCAGGATGTCCTTGGAGCGGTTCTCTGCATCGCCCAAACCGATGCCTGCAATGAGATCAATCAGCTCTCCCAGACGCTGCTTATCAAGGGCAGGCCTGGCGTAGTCTTTTGGCAGGACGCCCTTGAGGGAGCGGTTATCCCTCTCGATGGCTAGCATGGCATCATCTACCAGCTTGCCAATGGAGGCCTGCTTGGCGTTGGCCTGCAGGAAAGACCAGCGAGCTTCTTTGGGTACCCAGAAAATGTTATCAGCTCGATACTCATCGGGATCTTCCGGATCTGCGCCCTGATCCACCTCCTTTTGGAGCTGAGTGTGCCTCTCCTCGAAGGCATCGGAGATATACTTCAAGAATATGAGGCCTAAGACGACGTGTTTGTATTCTGCTGCGTCCATGTTGTTGCGGAGCTTATCGGCGGCTGCCCAAAGGGTGGCTTCAAATCCAAGGGTTGCGCCATTGGTCTTTTGGCTATTTCTGCGTCTGCCTCTTGCCATATCCTTGCACCTTAAACCAAATTGACTTCTTCAGTCACCCTTAAATAGATTATTGATTGCAGCGAAATTTATAATTAAACACAGTCCATTGATTCTTCTGTGTTCTCAAAATACGTTTTTCTCATCATTATTCACAGAACGAAGATCCGGGAGTGACTTGTAGAGTAGGCCTAAGATGCATAATAATACAATATAAAAAGCATGCCTTACAGGACTACGATCCATAGGCTAATCAAGCATAATCACAATTTTGTAGGGTAGCCCGGAGAACCTTAAATCATTTAGGAGAACTAATCTCCGGGCTTATTAATCGAATTACAGTATTAGTTTATTAAGTTTTTGGTAAATATGTCTCTCTGTGGTTCAGCGACAATAGTTGTTCAGTGACGCCAGGATGGGGGCTGAATACTCCGCCAGGATAATGAGGAAATTCGGGCAATAATCATGAAAACCAGGAAGTCAAAACATTTATTACCATACAAATTATCAAACCCATAATTAGCATTAGTCGTCGCGCATTTCGAGGAATTAGATGTCATCATGTTTAGGAATTACTCCCATAGGTCAAGATCTAGTTAATATCGACCTTAATGATGTCTATTCCGTAACTGAACTGTCCCAGGACATTAAGCAGCTCTTTTCTTCAACTCCTCATTTCAATGACATCCTCCTCAAGGGAGAAATCTCTAATTTTATCAAGGCCGCATCAGGCCACATCTACTTCAGCTTGAAGGACAAAAATTGCGTTATTGCATGCGCATTTTTTAGGCACCTCCAAACAGAAGGATGCGGTGACCTAATCAATGGGATTCAGGTGGTAGCAATGGGCTCCGTGGTGGTTTATGAGCCCAGAGGCCAGTATCAATTTAGCATCAAAAAGGTGACACCAATAGGAGATGGAATTTCCTCTTTAAAGCTAAAGCGCCTAAGGGATAATCTCGAAGCAGAAGGCCTTTTCAGCTTGGAGATAAAAAAGCCCATACCCATTCTTCCCAGGAAGATAGGGATTATTACATCAAAGGATAGCGCCGCTATCAAAGATATCTTAACTGTGGTTGATGCCCGATGCCCCAAGATGGATCTGGTATTGGCCTATGTGACTTTCCAGGAAAATGGTGCAACGCATAGCATTATTAATGCACTTAGCAGTCTTACTAAGATCAAAGATATTGATACGATCATATTAGTAAGAGGTGGCGGTCCTTCCGAGGACTTCATGGCCTTCAATGATGAGGAACTTGTGCGGGCCATTGCTTTGAGCATCAAGCCCCTAATAACAGGCATTGGCCATGAGAAGGATACATGCCTGGCAGATTTAGTCTCGGACTTTAGGGCCTCTACCCCGTCAACCGCAGCAAAAGCAGCCATACCGGATATTCATGAGCTCCGGAACGGCCTTCTTCCTCTCAAACATGGCCTAGATCGCTCATACAAGTCCTACTTGCTTGCGGTTGATGCAAGAGAAAAAGAAGCACAGGCAAAGAGAGTGGAACTCCAGAAGCTGAGAAACAACCTAAATTATTTGAATACTAACTTGGACCGTTCTTATGAGGCATATCACTTGCGCCTAAAAATCAGAGAAAAAGATGAAGAGATAAAGCAGGCAGAAAGCAAGCAGGATCTCATTAGGCATAACGCAATGATTTTGGCACTGATTGCTCTTTTAGTGCTTATCATAATTATATTACTGTTCAGAGGGTAACGATATGAATGATAATAAATATTTTGGTAACATTCATAGAATTGAAGAGATCATTTCGCAGCTTGATGAGGGAGAGCTGACCCTGGAAGAGGCAAAGAAGCTATTTGAAACTGCGAAGAGATTGATTGATGAGTGCGAAGCTATCCTAAATAGCTATCCGGGAACCGTTGAGGAGATAAGCTTTGTGCCTACTGGGACTTAAGGATTCCTGGCCCGAAAGCGGATTGATTCGCCATCAGGGCTGTAGCCCTTGACGTGAAATGTCCCCTTGATTAAAAAGAATGCCATTCATATCATCCTAAATATCTTTTGATATGCCCATTTTCAGTGCTGCATAATTTTTAGGATGTGAACTACAGCGTCCTGAAGGCGCTGCTTCCCACGTCATGGCCAAAACTTGCATCACTGATATGTGATGTAGCGGTTTTGGCTCTATGGGCGCT
>ERZ795032.2144-NODE-2144-length-11811-cov-4.935352_pt1 | contig 11811 bp, 10 predicted proteins | sample MGYA00375124_ERZ795032 | MGnify/ENA primary metagenome ERZ795032 (study PRJEB30167, sample SAMN05720154) | activated sludge metagenome | isolation source: Anaerobic digester | place: China | collected 2015-12-16 ...
TCACCGTGAACGAGCACGGCGAATGGGGCCGCATCCACAACCGCCGGTTCACGCCCGTCGAGTCGCCACTGGAGCAGTCCCGTCGGCACAAGGAGACGCTCTACAGCTTCATGACCGCACACCGCGAGGAGTTCATGGGCAAGCTCCTGGGCTTCGTCATGGTCAAGCATTTTGAGAGGATACTCACTCCGGTTCACTATGTCGCGATCTCGACACACGGCCAGATCCAGGGCAGCGGCCGACGAAAGTTCCCCGAGGTGAAGAAGGCCGACCAGATACCACACGAGATCCTCGCCCATCACCAGGCCCTGAACACGGGCCTGCTGAACCTCTCCGCAAAGGAAGAGGACATGGACGCCTTCAACAAGGTCGAGTTTGCCGCCGTGATCCAGTTCCTGGGCAAGCACGATGTCGCCCCAACGCCCCTTGATGAGTTTCACCGGTTTGCCGCCGAGTTGCCGCAACTGGCCGACCGCTCGGCCAAGGTTGAACGCGACGCCTCCGAGACCGAATTGGCTGCACCGGCCGATGAGCCCGTGGAGAGGCATTACGCCTGCCGCAAGTGTGAGTCGAAGAACATTGCGGTGACACACGGGCCGTACGGCTACTACTTCAAGTGCGGCGACTGCGGCGGCAACACGCCGATCGTGGAACTCTGCGGCAAGTGCTCCGAGAAGCTGAAGGTCTCGAAGTCCGGGGCCGATTACTCGCTGATCTGTCCGAAGTGCGGCCAGAGTACCCCGCTGCAACTGAGCGGATCGACCCCGGGGCCTGTGTCGGCACCGAATCCGGCCGACGGAAATGCCGAGCCGGGCGTTCTTGCCGAGCGACCGCCCGCCGACGGACAGCCGACCCCGCCCACCTGTCCACTCTGCGGAGCGACCATGACCCTTCGAACTGCTCGACGCGGCAAGAAAGCCGGCGATCAGTTCTGGGGATGCCAGCGCTATCCGAAGTGCAAGGGCATCGCTCCGGTGTCATAGCCGCTCGGAGAAGGACCTGCGGGGGAGCAGAATGTAAAGGGCTCCCGCCGTATCGCCTGGACGGCCCCCTGCGCGCGATGCTCCACGAGGGGGTGCTCTCCGTTATCCGACCGGCACACTTGGCTTGCTGTTCCGGCAAGCCCCTCTTCCAACGCCACCTAATCGCCACGGGCACAAGGCGTTACGCCGAGTGCCCCTCTTTCTGCCCCAAGGCGTCAAGGAAGTAAGTCACCGACAAATCATGTGGTTCGAGCAGTTTTCTACGGCTGTCGCCCTGAGAACACTCTCAGGAATGCCATTTGCCTTTGACTTGCACGTACAGATGTGTTATATTTCGTTCAGAGGGAGCGTTCGGGCACTCCGACACGCTGACGTACTACCGGGGATTGTGACCGCCGCATCCGCCATGTGTCCTTGGGCGGAGGGGCAGTCTCAGTTCCCGTTTCTGTTTTGGCATGGTGAGGGTGGGGCTCGCCGGGATTGAAGCGAGGCGGTTCCAAGAGCAACAAAGTGGCCTGTAATAGTGGCATCTGAAGCGGTGCCGGGCAAAGCCATACAGGAGATTTCGGCTTGCTCTGTGCAGCCAGGTGACCACTGTGGTTCCAGATCAATGGGCGACGTTAGGAGCGGCACCATGAAGTCACGCGTAGTTCTGCTGTGCGTGGGGGTGGTCTTGAATTGCTGGACGAGTCAGTTGATGGCACAAGCAGTGGTTCCCGGGTTTGTTGTCGAAACCTACGCCGAACTGCCTCGCCCCTGTATAATGGATTTTGATGCAGCGACGGGGTATCTTTATGTGGGGTGGGAAGAACGTCCAACAACACTTGAGTTTATGGTGCGCAGGGTGGGGCCTGGCGGTGGTTCAGTAGAGGAATATGGCGTCTCTGCTCTTCGAGATCCAGACTCTGTCCTATTTGATACTCACGGCACAATATCAGGCACACCCGGTTCGCTGCTTGTGGGGGCCAATGGCGGCAACCTGTTCGCCATCCGCCCGGACCAAACGGTGCAGACACTCTATGCTGGAGCAACGGTCTTTCAGAATCCCGGCACCATGATCTTCCTGCCCTCGGGGAATGTGATCATGGCCGATCAAGGGACGAACACCATCGTTGAACTGGGAGGCGGCTGGGCAAACACATTGTTTGAAGTTCCTAACCTTCCCTGGGACATTGCCATCAGTCCATCCAGTGAGTTCTACGTCTATAGCCTCGGAGATGGCATTACCAGAGTTTATTCAACTACGGGTGCCTTGTTGAATGACAATTTTACGTCAGCCAGAACATCGTACGGCCCCATGGCCTTTGGGGCCGGTGGTGCATGGGGCTATGATCTGTACGCGATTTCGGGAGGGGAACTGCTGCGGCTCGATGCAGATGGCATGGCAACGGTCATGGGAAGTGGCTTTGACATGGACACGCTGGACATCGTGTTTCACGATGGTGCCCTCTATGTCTCCGAAAACCAGGAAGGCCGGATACTGCGAGTTGTCCCCGAGCCGGGTGCCCTTTCGCTGTTTGCGATAGGACTCGGGGCAATGACGCTTCGCACCAGACGCCGTGGTCGCAGGCGACGATTAGGGGGGCAATAACCATGGTTCTGCGACGATGCTGTTTGATTGTGTTCTTGGTCCTGTTGACGCGTCCAGCGATGGGCGCGGCCTACACCATTGAGGATGGGGACACCTGCGACTACTTCTTCCTGACTTCTGCCGACACCCTCGCAATGAGCGGCGGAATGATCACCCAAGACCTGAGCGCCAGAGACACCAGCAGGGCAGACCTCTACGGTGGAATCATAGGCTATGATGTGAATGCCTTCGACTCATGCTCCATCAATGTTTACGGAACAGCAATCCTCGACGATCTGCGTCCCTACGGCAGCAGCATAATCAACCTTTACGGCGGCAGCGTGGTCGCTCTTCTCGTCGCGCAGGACCAGTCCATCGTCAACATCTATGGCTACGGCTTCAATTACGATCCCGCTGGTGACGGCAGCCTATCGGGCTACTGGCAGCATGGAGCAGCATTCAGAATCACTTTTGGCAATGTTGTCGGCGGTGATACTCACTCCCATATCCAACTGCACGAAATTCCTGAGCCAGCCACCCTTTCCCTGCTGGCGCTCGGGCTCGGCGGATTGGCCTTACGGAGGCGTCAGGAACGCCCTCGGCACAATGGGAGAACACGGCAATGAGAGCATGCTTGCTGATACGACCCCGGTGAGCCGTCCTGTTTGGCGGTCGGCGATGACGGTTTCCACCTCTGCAACGTCAGTGGCCACCAGGCCGTGGTCCACAGGCCCGTCGTCCTGGGGCGACTCCGCTTCGGCTCGCTGGCACTCGCCTCAGCTACGCCGCCCCAGGACGACCAGTTTGCAGAAAGGGTTTTACGCCTGCCACATAGTCATTGCCAGGCCACCTTGTCGCCCATTGCCTGTCATGAGCGGGCCTCGCTCTCCTCGGCGCCGGGAGCAAGGAGCCCCAGATCGAGCCGTTTGGCGGCCAAGCGTGCGGGGAAGTTCAGGGCGACGTTCGTCTTGGTAAGGAGGTCACCGAGCAGTCGATAGGCAGCGTCCAGTGTCTCGAGGCCGGTTCGTGCCGCCAGACCTACGAGGCAGCCCGCCATCTGATTGACCAGCCCGGATATGTCGCGACTTGGAGGACGACGGCGGAGTTGGAGAGTCTGGTCGTCGCCCCAGGTGGAGGCTGCCGCCTGAACAGCTTTCCAGCCAGGGTGTATGGCGCGGCGTGTCTGGTTCGGGTTGTCAGGAAGGCGAAGGGAGGCCCAGGAGGTTGTGAGATGAACCCAGAGGTTCCGCAGACTCTGGGTCAGGTTATCAAGGGTCTCGACACCGAGCCCCTTGAGACGCTCGCGGCGAAGCTGGTATTCGACGCGCCAGACGTTGCGGGGAGATGTGAGGCCCCAGGCATTCAGGAATAGCGAACGGTCGTCTGGGCGAGTCGCCAACTGGCGCTCCTTGTCGTAGATTCGCAACGAGATATCGCCGCCTTGGCCGACGTAGTAGCTCTCCAGACGGCCAGTGGAGTCGGTGTAGATGGTCCGTTTCCTGGAGCGGGCGACCGTGTGCTCCTTGAGAAAGTCATCAGTGAGCCCCCCGGGGAGAAGGAAGTCGGCGGCCAGGTCACAGCGGCTCGGCTGGATCAGGTCGATGCGGCCGCCGAAGGCGGCAACCGCCTTTATGACCTGGTCGATGCAGACCTGGCAGTTGTGTGTCCAGAGGGCGCGGGAACCGATGTGGACGATGGCGTTGGGTGAACTGGCGGGCGGGGCGGCCGTGCGTTTCAGGTGAATCGTGGCCGTGGGTAGGCGAAGGCGAAAAGGAAATCCGGGGAACTCGCCAGTGACATGGAGTTGGCCGTCCACTGCATAGGGGGCGAGGCCGGGAAAGGGGGCGTAAGGAGACGTGCGAGAGTGGGCGTCGAGGTGGCTGGAGAGGACACGCCAGATGCCGTCCCATGTAATATACAGGTTCAGATGCAGTGTATCGAGGTTGGCGGCCAGGAGACGCCAGGTGGGCGGGGCTGGAGGGGGTGCGCAGAAAAACGCGGGGGGTATGTTATCCGGCGACTCCACCCGCTTTCCGGTGTCGCCGCCCACTGTTCCTGCCTCCAGCCATGCCTCCGCGTCGGCTTCGATGTAATGCCCCGACCTGTCCTCAACCTCAACCATCGGCAGCCCATATCGCCACGTCACGGCCCCGGCCGCCAACGTTTGGGGGTTCAGTCCCAAGTGCGCGGCGGCTTCCCTGCAACTCAACAGCTTCGAAGTCTTCAACATCAGCATCCACTCCCGAATTGGGGTCCTCCTATCGACCGCTCCGGTGGCGGCCTTCTGGAAGAAGCGATGAGGGCACCGTATCCAGTCAATGGGGGGCAATTCCGGCGGGTTTCTGCGCGCGTAAGTGGATATGCCCACTTTCAGCTGGGAACGAAGTGGGGATGACACGGGTGGGGTTACTTGTTCGGGTTCAGGATCGACTCGACTCTCTGGCGAACTTCATCGTCGCTCATTTCGTCGCGCCGCAACTTGTTGCAGAGGTCTTCGGCGGCCATCTTGTGCCACGCCTTCATCACGGGATCCCCTTCCACGCTGGCCAGGCGTTGGATTTGGCGCAGGGTTTCTTGCCGCTCGGCTTTCTCCAAGACAGATTCTGCCGGGGCGTTTTCGGTTCCTTCATTCGCCTTTGCCGCTTCTGCCGATTTCTGCTCATCGGCCATGCCCATGCCGATCTTGCCGGCCTGTCGGGTGCGCCGTGTTCCCATGGCCTGCCTGTCTCGGGCCAAAGGGATGCCCAATTCTCTTGCTATTCCAACCCACGCCGGCGAACGGCTCACCATGCAAGGCGACTTGACCCCTAGCGCCCGGGCTATGGCGTTCCGCCCGTACAGTTCCTTGGCCGTCTTATCGGCTCCGGGTCGACCACTTTGTAAGGCGTCCACCAGTTCCTTGAAGGCGGCCGCCCGTTGGGCCTTAAACTCCAAAATCGCCTTGTTCAAGTCCGGTTGCGTCCAGGGCCGCTTGGAGACCGTCGCGGTCTTCTTCCCCTTATGGGTCTTGTCAGGCGCGTCCGCGGTAATGATGACATTCCCCCCGTCTGAAACGGTTATGCTGACCGTACGCGGATTGATGCCGGCCAGATGAGCGGGTTCACGACCTCTGACGGGAGGGGTCGGGTCTTGGGTCGGGACTGCCTCGAATATCCTCGCAAGCACCTCGGCCACCAGCGGCTGGTCAACGTCGCTGTCGTCGGGCGGCGTAGCCACTCCGATGTGTTGGCAGACACACTCCGGCAGTCCAGCGAGGTCTTCCCTGAGATCCAGCCACGCATCGCGAGGTAAAGGATCCTGCGAGAACCCACCCAGCCCGGCGGATCTGCGAATGGCATATTCTCTCTCCAGGATTACCCGGTAGTCGGATCCCAGCAGGTCCCGCGCCGCCAGTCTCTCGAGCACGGAATTTGCATTCTGACTGAGGTTGTGCGTCCAATCGCTGAAGACAAGTCCGGCCGCGTCGACGCCCAGTCTGGCCCCAAGCGGATCCCCAGTTTCACGATCTATCAGGTCGACTACCTGAGGCAAGACGGCTCTTCCGGTCACCTTGTCGATAGGCTCGATGGAGGCGCCAAACAAGCTGGGCAAGAAGAGGCAACTGTGACTGTCGTTGTATCCGTCGGGGCCATCGGGCTCGCTGATCAGGTCCTGCAGATTCTGACTCAATGCCCGATGATTGAGAAGGCGTTCGTGTGTGTCCCAATGCCCTTCCGGGCCGTACCAATGGCATAGCTGTGTCAGGAGTGACCCCAGTTCCCAGGAGAACCGCTTCTTCTCGTGCTCCGCCCACCAGATGTGGCACAGGGCTGCCAAGCGGTAGACCTCTCTCTCCGCCACACACCAGCAAGCCCTGTCGTCTCGACAGACAGCGAGTAGGTCGTAGTAGACAATCTTCTGCCCCAGCCAACCGGCAACGAACTTGAAGCCTTCTGGTGACGTCGCCAGATCTCGGTAGTCGTGCGCTTGGGTCATGAGGACTGCTCCATCGATGCACCTTGTTTGACAAACAGCGACTCGCGATTATAGGGAGATGCAGGGCTGTCTTGCCACCAAATCTCTTGGTTGTATCTGGTGGAGAGACGCCCCCCTACCCCCATCGCCTTCGGGCCATCGGCCACCCGTTCGAGGCCGAGGCTGAGTCGCAGGAGCGGTGTTACAGGGCACTTTGGAACCAGCCGGGGAAGGTGCTGGCCGGGAGGGGGCTCCTCAAAGGCAAGACGCTGGGCGTGGACGCCACGACGCTGGAGGCCAATGCGGCTATGCGAAGCATCGTGCGGCGGGACAGCCACCGTGCCCGCATGATGCGGGCGGTGCGTCACCGTGGCCTTCTGGTGTGGCCCGAGGATGTGACGTGGGCCTGCCCGTGTACTCCTGCGGAGCATGTGCAGGCACTACGTGAGGGCACCGGTGTCACGCATGTGACCATCACTGTGGGGCTGCCCGGCAGCCCGCCGGGTTCTGGCGAGTCCTGGGCCGCCGACGTGCAGGTGGTCTCGAAGGCGCAGAGGGGGGTAGAGGGTGGAGGAGGACGGTCGCTACGGCCTCCTCTTCCCGCCCTCCCCCCTCCCAAGTCTCGCTCGATTAAAAGGGGGGGTACCACCGGGGAATTCGCAAAAACGGAAAAAGGCCCCAGATTCTTGTAAGCACTTTGTACATCAAGGACTTATGAGAGTTCTGGGCCTATTTGACTGCGATCTGTCGTGGCCTTGACGTAATTCCTGTAAGTACTTTGTATATCAAGGACTTACGCATTTGACGCCTGGGCTACAGGCGTGGGAGAGACACGCGACTCACAATGACGTGACTGAGGATCGTGGGACGAGATTTCCCGCCTGAAAGAGGCCCTGGCCGGTCTCTTCTTGCTGCGGGATTGCCAGATGCAGTGGGGGGCTACCTACGTCAGGCAGCGACCTGGGCCGACGTTCATGTCGGCGTTGCACAGCCTGTGTCGGGACATCTGCAATGAGTTCGTAGAAGGCGACTCGGACCTGATCTGCGTGTGGGAGGCCAAGGAGTGGATGGCCGAGCTGGGCGATCGCGATGCTCAGCGGGCTGCCCACGGCATCGACGAGACGACAATCACGGACCAGCTGAGAGTGACTGCCAAGTGCATTCAGCGGCAGGCGAGAGCGTGGGGGAAGGCGATGGACTACGGCGACGCGGTCATTCACGGCCTGATTCCGTACCTGGAGGGCCTGGCCGACGAGGCGAGAGCCCTGTCCTCTTCCCCCTCCCAGGGCACTGATAGCTAAAAGAAAGCAGAGAAGAAGGAGCACGAGCAATTGAACACTTGTCAGCGGCACCCGGGCGTCGTGCTGATCTACGACCCGGCGTACCTGGCCTCCCAGGGAAATCCGGGCGGTGCCTCTTGTGTGAGGCCCATGAAGAGAGCAGCGGTGACCATGCCGAGAAGGTGAGGGACACGGTAGAGGAGGTTCGGGAGGACGTCAATGAGACAATCACGACGGCGCTGTATGCACGCGAGTCGCTGATGGAGCTTGACAAGGTGCTCTCCAGTCTGCGACGGGCTGCGGACGAACTGCATACGCTGGTCGGCCCCGACCAGATAGACGTGTCGGAAATGATTCGCAGTAATGAACCGCTGCCGGCGACGCTGACACAGACGGGGCTTCAATGGGGCCGCGTCTTGGATGACGCGGAAATGGGGCTGCCGGGCACCGTGGCCGTCAACACCGGCAAGCTTCAATGGGGCCGCGTCTTGGATGACGCGGAAATCAGCCACGAATGCCGCGCGTGCAGGTCGTTCTCGTTGCTTCAATGGGGCCGCGTCTTGGATGACGCGGAAATGAGCTTGTCGTGCCAGTCGGCGAGCCCGAGCAAATGCTTCAATGGGGCCGCGTCTTGGATGACGCGGAAATGAGGGCGAACGACCAGTGGTCGTGGTACTCCCACATGCTTCAATGGGGCCGCGTCTTGGATGACGCGGAAATTCCGTCCGCCGCGCACTGGCGGTGGCGCTCGTCGGTGGCTTCAATGGGGCCGCGTCTTGGATGACGCGGAAATCCAGCGGCTCGTTGCGCGTGAACCCGGTGATGTACGCTTCAATGGGGCCGCGTCTTGGATGACGCGGAAATCAGGGGCATCCGATACCGGTGCGGCTCGTACTGCGTGCTTCAATGGGGCCGCGTCTTGGATGACGCGGAAATACGCCGCCCGTGCCGCCGGGGAAATCTCCACCGTGTGCTTCAATGGGGCCGCGTCTTGGATGACGCGGAAATACGGGCGGCAGCAGGTAGCCGTCGCACACGTCCAGGCTTCAATGGGGCCGCGTCTTGGATGACGCGGAAATCACCGCCTGCAACGCCCCCTCGTCGGCGACGAACTCGCTTCAATGGGGCCGCGTCTTGGATGACGCGGAAATCGATGTAGAGTCGCGTTGAACTCCCTGCCAACATCATGCTTCAATGGGGCCGCGTCTTGGATGACGCGGAAATTCCCCATGGCCAGAGTGGCGTTCGGACCGATCTGCGAGCTTCAATGGGGCCGCGTCTTGGATGACGCGGAAATCGACTCCAGCAGCGAGCACGCGGTCTTGATCGAGACGCTTCAATGGGGCCGCGTCTTGGATGACGCGGAAATCCGGCGCACCGGCTTGCGAGGGTCTTTGCCGCTGGTGCTTCAATGGGGCCGCGTCTTGGATGACGCGGAAATATCTTTTTGCGCAACTCGGCGGCGCTCATCACCTCGCTTCAATGGGGCCGCGTCTTGGATGACGCGGAAATCTGGAACACGGGCAACCGGAACACGGGCTACTGGAAGCTTCAATGGGGCCGCGTCTTGGATGACGCGGAAATACGCCGAGCCACTCCAGCCTGTCGCAGACGCCGAGCGCTTCAATGGGGCCGCGTCTTGGATGACGCGGAAATCTGGAACGCGGGCAACCGGAACACGGGCTACTTTTGGCTTCAATGGGGCCGCGTCTTGGATGACGCGGAAATATCGCGTTGCCCGGCGTCTCGCCCGTCAGCACCTCCGCTTCAATGGGGCCGCGTCTTGGATGACGCGGAAATCGTCCACACGACCGCCTCGTCGTCGGGCGACAGGTGGCTTCAATGGGGCCGCGTCTTGGATGACGCGGAAATCAAGCTCCTCCATCTGGAACCCGATGATGCCGCGAGCTTCAATGGGGCCGCGTCTTGGATGACGCGGAAATGCGATGGTTCGTGTGGGAAAACGTGCCAGGCGTCCTGCTTCAATGGGGCCGCGTCTTGGATGACGCGGAAATCAGCTGTTGTCCGCCACCGCCCACTCGAGCTCGACCGTGCTTCAATGGGGCCGCGTCTTGGATGACGCGGAAATTCCCGGTGGCGGGACTTGGCCTCGGCGAGGATGGTGTGCTTCAATGGGGCCGCGTCTTGGATGACGCGGAAATGGTCGCTCGGACAACTGGCGACAGTGTAACAGGTTATGAGCCTGTTTTCGAGAGGTTGCTTCCTTTGAGCATTGGTTACGTGGCAAAAGTTGCTCTTTTCTGGTCGTAACTGTTTACTTGTCAAAGAGTTCGAGCGGTGCCCGGAAACTGCCAATCACTGCACCGCTCGATGGTCAGATGACCGTGCACCGGGTCGGCGGCGAATAGGCCTGACCCAGGCACTGCAAACGCGAGCAAAGGCCGCTTTCGGCTGGCCCGAGGTCCAGGAAGATCACCTGGTCCTGTCGCTGGTTGACATACTGGGCCAGGTCGCCCTGGAGGGCGGCCAGTTCCATGTCGCTCAGGTCGCACAGAAAGACGCTGAACTGGACGTGGTCCCCGTTGGCCATCAGGGCCTTGAAAATGGCGGTGCGTCGTTTGTCGTCGGAGATATCATAGGCGACCAGGTAGCGGTTTCGCACGGTTCACCTCGTCACCATGCCGACGTATTGGGGCACATCGCCCTGGAGCCAGCGTGCCAGCAGCCGAGCCTGAAGGCGGATGATGCTCCGCCATGAGCAACGATAGTCGAAGACCGGGTGTGTGACAAGCTGGTCGAGGCGAGCTTCGTAGGCCCGGATCAGGCCTTTGCGTCCGCCGTCGGTGAGCATGCATCCCGCTTGGGAGCGGGTGAAGTTCCTGGCCACGACCATGCCGGTGTTGACGGCGGTGATGACGGCGCTGTCGACGACCAGGGGTCGGAACTCCTCCATGAGATCCAGCGCCAGTGCGGGGCGTCCGTGGCGAGGTTGGTGGTACAAGCCCCACCAGGGATCGAGACCCTCTTCCATGGCCGCGACCGTGCATTCCTTGGCCAGCAGAGCATAGCCGAACGAGAGCATGGCGTTGACGGGGTCGCGCGGCGGGCGGCGGTTTCGGTTCTGGAAGTCCCAGACGGTGTCCATGTCGCGCGGAGCGAGCAGCCGCGAGAAGTTGGCGTAGTAGCGGGCAGCTAGGTTGCCTTCGAGGCCGAGAAGTTGCTCGGTCGATTCGGCGGCTTCGATTCTGCGGAGCAGGTCGGCCATGCCGTCGAGGTCGGCCGACGGCTGCGGCGTGGCGTTGCGGCGGAGGAAGGTCCGCTGGTTGGCGCCCTTGGCGGCGACCATGGCCTTGGCGGCAGCCAGACAGCGAGCCGGTTCGGCGGCGGCCTGGAACTGGGCGGCGCGGACGTAGGCGTTGCGCAGCGTGATGCCCGCGGTGAGGCCGCAGAACCAGTGGCCGCTGGTCAGGTGAACCGTGGGGATGCCCTCCTGGCACAGCAGGTGCAACGTCTGGGCGCTGACGGAGATGTTGCCGCAGAGGACCAGTTGGCTGACGTCCTTGAGCCCGGCGCGGCCGATCTCCTGATCGTCCTTGCGGACGACAAGGCTGCGGCCTGTCTTGCCAACCCGCGCGCCCTGCTCCTGAACGTAGAACGGCAGGGCGTTGTCGCGGATGGGGTAGAGGCGTCGGACATCCGTGGGGGCGTCGGGGTGCGTGAGGGCGTGGGTTTCGTCGGGCAGGCAGATGCCGCTGAGGGAGCAGCCGTTGCACTTGGGGCTGTCGTCGAGCGGGGGCGGCAGTATGGTGGAGGCCGCGGCCCGGCGGGCCTGAGCGAGAAGATCGCGAGTGCGGGCTTCGAGTTCGGGGGTGAAGGGGACATCAACACGGGTGCGCGAGGCGGCGAAGTAGAGGACGCCGTGGTCGCAGCGGTACCCGTGCTCGCGCAGGAGAAGGCCCTGGACCATAAGCTGGACGCGCTCAGGTTCCCAGGACCGCTCGGGGTTGTCGGGCACACGGCCGCGTTTGGTCTCGACGGGGGCGGCTTCGTCGTCGGCGGTGGC
>ERZ795032.2146-NODE-2146-length-11784-cov-5.284338_pt1 | contig 11784 bp, 9 predicted proteins | sample MGYA00375124_ERZ795032 | MGnify/ENA primary metagenome ERZ795032 (study PRJEB30167, sample SAMN05720154) | activated sludge metagenome | isolation source: Anaerobic digester | place: China | collected 2015-12-16 ...
TTGTTCCTACACGTATGGAAATTAACCACGAAAGGGTCTTCCTTAAAGAGCCGCATGGATTCTTAACATTCATAATCCGTTTATACGGCCGTCTTTTTAGTCTGCAGGAAATTTATTGTTCGAACGGCACAACGAAATCGTATTCTCATAAAGATCTCGAGACCGAAGCACGCAAAGTTAAATTGGCTTACTCCAACCTTCAATGGCAGGATCTTGAACGGTATACAAGAACAAACAAGGAAGGGGCTAAAAAAGAAGTTATGAAATATGGCGGTTTTATTGGCGATGTTAAGTTCGAAGGAAACCTCGAACCTTTTCTACATATAATATCTCTCGGAGAAGTTCTTCATGCGGGCAAGTACTCAACGTTCGGACTTGGCAAGTATGAAATCTTATAATTACATATTCTTTCTTCATCTTTTTGTTTTTTGAAATATTGAGTGACTACCGTGACAATGTGAAGACGGTATTGCCTGACCAAGAAGTATGTGTGGCGAAATATCAGGATGAAAGGAATTGAAGCTCAACTCCGACAATCGTTGTGTCCTCAAAATCGTCAATAGTTCATTGACTTATAGTTGTTGAAAGGAATTGAAACTACTTTGGTTTATAGTTCGGACACTTAATTATCCTTGCAGTTTATTGACTTGGTGTTGTTGAAAGGAATTGAAACCTATTGATTCCGAGGTTTTCTAAAAACTCTATTTCTGGAACGGTTTATTGACTTGGTGTTGTTGAAAGGAATTGAAGTATTAGATATATGATTATATACAGCAATTTTTTATCGTTTATAGACTTGTAGTTGATTGAAAGGAATTGTCCCGCCGATGGCGGGATCTTCGTTAAGTCCCTTCGGAACTTAACTGCGAAAGTTGTTGCACTTTAATTTTCTATTAAACAATTTACTGTCGTTGTTTATAGACTTACCTGTCCCGGAAATGAGCGAAGCGATTTATCGGGATGTGTCATTGAAAGAAATTGAAGAAGTTCCACGGCCCATACGGTATTGGCGCGTATCTCGTTTAAAGACTTATAGTTGATTGAAAGGAATTGAAGTTTTTGTAATTTAACCGGTTTTTGAAGATCGATTGTGTTTGTTTATAGACTTATAGTTGTCTGAAAGGAATTGAAGTACTAACTGAATAAAAAACACTTTCAGTTGCGCTTTGGTTTATAGACTTATGTTTTATTGAAAGGAATTGAAGCCGCGGTGAGTTTCTTGCATCTTGGATTCATATATGGTTTATAGACTGATAGTTGATTGAAAGGAATTGAAGCGTAAATGAAATTTCGAATGTTTCACCTTGCTGGTAATCGTTTATGGACTTATAGTTGTTCGAAAGGAATTGAAGTAGTTCAGGAGATACTTCCTCAAGACCTTCCCTGAAATGTTTATAGACTTATGTTTTATTGAAAGGAATTGAAGCATGAAATACATTTTGAAACCACCGATATCTATCCCGTTTATAGACTTATGTGTCATTGAAAGGAATTGAAGCTGGGATTCGTGTTTCATATACTGATTTGTGATTGTTTATAGACTTGTAGTTGATTGAAAGGAATTGAAGCTCAACTCCGACAATCGTTGTGTCCTCAAAATCGTCAATAGTTCATTGACTTATAGATGATTGAAAGGAATTGAAGTTCACCAATCATAAATGACTGGGCTTGTGTCGTTTGAGTTTATGGACTTATAGTTGTTCGAAAGGAATTGAAACTCTGAATACAGGTCTATAAATTCATCGAGCCAAGGTTTATTGACTTGGTTTTGTTGAAAGGAATTGAAACTGTCCTTCTTTCAACCTTTCCCAAAGTTCTTTTGTTTGTGTTTATTGACTTGGTGTTGTTGAAAGGAATTGAAACCTCCTAATACAACAAAGAAATCGGGGATATTTTCTTTAGTTTATTGACTTGGTTTTGTTGAAAGGAATTGAAACGTTATTCAGAAGAGAAAGAACAGGCTTGATTTCTTCGGGTTTATTGACTTGGTTTTGTTGAAAGGAATTGAAACCTTTATTTGTAAGTCCATCACTTTAGCTTCAACCAGTTTATTGACTTGTTGTTTTTGAAAGGAATTGAAACCTTGGGCAGCGTTTCTTCTCCTCTCTCTCATTATGGGTTTATTGACTTGTTGTTTTTGAAAGGAATTGAAACAATAGATTAATTTCACCCTGCTTGCTTTCAATCGCTCGTTTATTGACTTGTTGTTTTTGAAAGGAATTGAAACTTTGGTACTAATTTAACTTCTATTGCCTCTCCGAAGTTTATTGACTTGTTGTTTTTGAAAGGAATTGAAACCTGAAAGCATTTTTTAATCGAAAATCCATTTGAATTGTTTATTGACTTGTTGTTTTTGAAAGGAATTGAAACTTTTACTTTTAAATACACTGGCTCCAAACAATCAGAGCGTTTATTGACTTGTTGTTTTTGAAAGGAATTGAAACTCTTGTCCTTGAGTCCTGTGAATTGCATAAGATGTTGGTTTATTGACTTGTTGTTTTTGAAAGGAATTGAAACTTTCGGGTTGAAGTGTGCAAAGATTTTCTTTGTCAAGGGTTTATTGACTTGGTTTTGTTGAAAGGAATTGAAACCTTTTGTTTAGAACAATAGGATTTTTATCTTTTATAGTTTATTGACTTGGTTTTGTTGAAAGGAATTGAAACTTTGGTATCTAAATGTATGGAAATATTAGGATCTCGTTTATTGACTTGGTTTTGTTGAAAGGAATTGAAACACTTCAAGTAAATTCATTTCGGTTGATGGACTTGGTTTATTGACTTGGTTTTGTTGAAAGGAATTGAAACTTTGTCAATCTCATTAATGCGCTCAGCATTAACTTTGTTTATTGACTTGGTTTTGTTGAAAGGAATTGAAACGCGGTACACACGATATCTTGGTGCTTCATTGAGCTTGAACAGGTTTATTGACTTGGTTTTGTTGAAAGGAATTGAAGCGTAAATGAAATTTCGAATGTTTCACCTTGCTGGTAATCGTTTATGGACTTATAGTTGTTCGAAAGGAATTGAAGCTCTGGACCATGAGAAGAAAAATTATCGCTGAAGAAAGTTTATGGACTTATAGTTGTTCGAAAGGAATTGAAGCAAACCACCATAGGAATTGTATCCCTTCCCAAACACAGTTTATGGACTTATAGTTGTTCGAAAGGAATTGAAGTTTTCCTTTTTCGCCGACAGAGCCGATATCATGACGGTTTATGGACTTATAGTTGTTCGAAAGGAATTGAAGTGTTGTGTAATTCTTCCCGCACCCAACATAGAAAGTTTATGGACTTATAGTTGTTCGAAAGGAATTGAAGCTTCATCAATCGGCTTTTCAATATCATTTGTAACACGTGTTTATAGACTTGTATTTGATTGAAAGGAATTGAAGGAAATTCATAACTTACTGCATTTGAAACAGAAGAAGCAACCGTTTATAGACTTATGTTTTATTGAAAGGAATTGAAGCCGCATATTTATACAACTCTTCTATGCAGCAATGCAGTAATATATTATTGCGTTTTTTAATCTGACCGTCATTCTTTATTTCAACCCGGGAATTTTTTTATAGGAGCATAATCAATATGACATTCGAGATCGCAAAAAATTTTGTTGAACAAATCATTTCTTATAAAAACCCTGAATTAAAAAATGATTTATTTCTGGCCGCATTAAGATACACACAGTTAAGAATTGAGTGGTTAATTGCCGAACCGGACCAAAAAAAGGAAATAGATTTTATAAGGAAAGTCGCACACGACGCATTTATCGATTCTTGTAATATTCTTTCAAGAGCTATGATAGCAAAAGGCGAAAATGCCGGTTGGAGACTAAAATTGGGTAATGACAGAAAAACTCTTGGGGATTTTGCGTGTTATCTGACCTGTATCTTGGGTTTAAAGGCAAGACAGTGATACGAACGTTTCGCTTGAATCGGATATGCAGTGGTTGGAACAATTTTAATTTTTTCTCGGTAATATTAATCCCACAATAAAATAAGGAGGTAAGTATTTGAACAAAAAATTTACAAACCATCATACGAGGCGTTCTTTTATAACGTCGCTTTCGGGTTTGTTGACAATACCTTTGTTCAATAAGTGTTACAATTCTTTACCCACGGAATTTTCAGAGCGTAATTCTTACAATTTACAAAATCGTCTTGTCGGCGATATTATTCTTGACGGAAGCGAAGAGGAAATTGCTTCCTCGGTTAAAAAACAATATCCGTTATTAAAAACAATGGCGGATAATCCCCGAACGGAAAAAACAATTGCCTTCTGAACGTCTGCGGGCACAGCTTCATTCATTAAATTTTCCGTTGTTAAGGATAAACTCGCAAGCTATCATCATCTGCGGCTACAAAAAGAAAACGGCGAGGTCGCAAACATCCTCTGGGGCATGGACGGTATTTATCCGTCTATTAAATTTACCGACGAAAACGGTAAAACCCTGAATATCAATCGCAAGGAGATGGAATTCCCATTAAAAAGTACAAACGGTTCTTTATCCACACCGATTGATTGGCTAATTCTCGGGATTAAAATTTTTGCGGCAGCACTTTTTATCTGGATCGGCGCATCAATTCTGAAATATGTTCTTGCGGCGATAGCGTTCATAGCATTCAATGCAATCGCCATCGGTGCGGTCGTCGCAGGTCTGGCAATTATTATTCCGCTGATTAAGTGGGTGATAGAAAAAACCGGTTGGACTTTAAGTAGTATAGCTGAATTTTTTGAAAGGACTATCAGTGAAATACTCCAAACACTTCTGGATATTACCACTTACATACTAAATCCTCGATAATCGAGTAACCTTTAAACGAATAAAAGCCTCGGACTTTACGGTCCGGGGCTTTTTTATTTCCATCCAACCAAATCCCAAGGAGGTATCCATGCCCGAACAACAATCACATATTCATCAACCTTTAACCCTTGCTACTCTTCTTATCTGTCCCTGGTGCTACATGCCTTTTACTGTTATCAACACCGACTCCATTAAATGCCCCAACTGCAGCAGAGAGATTAATGAGTCCGACATTAAAGAGGAGGAGAGCGATGAACGAGAGTAATTTCTTAGATGAGCTTCTGGCCGAAGCCGAAGTCAAAGAGGAGAAGAGAACATCCGCGTTCTTTGACCTGATCGTTATGGAAGTGTCCAGGCTTGAATCCGAGATCACTCATAACTTCACCGAGATGGAGAAGGAGATAGAGATAATCAAGGAATGGGCGCTTAAGCGTAATTCCGTAATTCAGGAGAGAGCTGATTTTCTGAAACTCAAACTCGAATCCTATATCCGGCAGGAAGGTAAGAAGACAATCGACCTGCCTCACGGCACTCTTAAGATCCGTAAGATGCCCGATAAGGTAGAGATCACGGACTTGAATCTGTTCCTCACCAAAGCTAATTCTGAAATGCTCATGGTTATCCCCGAACAGGTTAAGCCCGACCTTAACAAGATAAAGTCATTCATTAAGATGACCACGAAGATTCCGGAAGGTGTTACTCTTATTGAAGGAAGAGAAGAATTTAGGCTTACTCTTAAAACCAATCTCAAAGAAGAAACAGAAGAATAATCAACCCTTCGCGCGCGCGAACCCTTTTTTATCCATTTCTTTTAACAATAAGGAGTAATTAAATGAAACACTACATCCGTAACATCACCTGGAAATTTAAAGACAGCTCAATTACCTATCCTCAGCTTAAAGACAAGAAAATCAAAGTTACCTGTCCTAAGGACATCTTTGAGAACTTCAGTTTTTGTTCGAGGGAGAAGTAAAGGAGAGGTTCGTAGTATTCTGGCTTAACAGCGCCAACGTCGTCGCGGGATTTGAGATAATCTCTGAAGGAATCCTTAATGCCTCAGTAGTTCACCCAAGAGAAGTATTCCGCGCAGCTATTGTAGCCACCTGTGCCAATATAATTCTCGCCCATAATCATCCTTCCGGTAATCTCGAACCTTCAAGTGAGGATATCTCAATGACTAAAAAGCTTGTCGATGCCGGTAAGATAATCGACATATCAGTATTTGACCACATAATCTTTGCCGATAAGACATATACGAGCTTCGTCGAGCGGAGATTGATCTGATAATTTCAACCTTCGTTTTTTAGCGAAAAACGCATTTTATTAGTGGATCTGTATATCTAAGATTATTTTTAAAAAGTCTTTTCTTGATCGATTTTTCTTGACTTTGAGAAAAATATGTATTATATTGAGACATTGAATTTTCTGAAATAATAAATTATTAAACTAAATTTAAAAATTAGGCCAAAATGGCTTTTTTAAAATAAAATCGATGTTTCTTGTTAAGATATAGATATTAGAGGATTTTTAAGCAGAACTTTGTATTACATTAAGACATTTTGACCTTTTGGAGAAAATATAATGTTCTTTGATTATTCATTAAATGATGACGGTATAAGTACCGTTCGTTTTGAATCATCGGAAGGGAAATTAATCGATTTAGAGAACGCCAATTTTCTAAACCATAGATTATTTTTCAATCCTTTGAGTTGTACTGATAGACAATTCATTTCAGCTTGTGAAAAGCTTTTTGCAAACCTAAATATTGGCGGTAAAAAACTCAGCTTAAAACTAAAAACTCTTCAGAATATTTTATCCAATCTTGTATCTGCCCATCAAAAAGGAAAAGTAGTTATTTATTCTCGCGCAAAAAACTATTACGCGGGGAATAGCTTGACAGATCGTAGTCATTTTACATATGATTTAGTGCTCAGTGTGATCGAAAAACTTATTCAGCATGGATATGTAGAGAATGTAAGGGGATTTTATGATCACCAAACACATACCGGTAAAACCTCGAGAATATGGGCAACTCATAAGCTAATTCATTTTTTAAATGAGTTTGAGTTGGATTCAGTGAAAGATGAAGATTTAGTCAATACTACATCAATTGATGGGAATTTATATACTGTTTTACAACCAATGTTCAGACAGTGCGATTTAACAAATGTATTAATTGTACAAAATAAAGAAGAAGGTAGATATTTACCATCACCGAACAAATATGTAAATGATAGTATTAATGATCTAAAAAAATACAATGAATACATGGATAAACAGAGTATATGGTTACCATATGATACGATGGAATCATCGATAACCTGTGTACCTAAGTATATAGATGGTAATATGGCATATATGCATAATGGTTTAGCTAATTCAAATACAAATGACGTACTATTTAATCCCATACAAGATAGTAATACACATAACTTATTAAACACAATACAAGACACAGCCACCACCATTACTAGTACGAAATCCCGCATCTCCTTTATTTATAAGACTTTAGACACGTCTTGCTATCGGGTTTTTAATAATGCAAAACTTACTTTGGGGGGGAGATTTTACGGTCCTTCTTATCAACTTGAAAGCCAGAAATCCAGGTCCAGGATTTTAATCAATGGTTCAGAATCTGTGGAAATCGATTATTCGGCATATCATATAGGTATGCTTTATAATCTTGAAAATATGAGTGTTTCATTTGACCCTTATGATTTGTTTGGTGGTAATAGCTTACTCAAAAATTCTGTTAAACTAATGTTTAATATACTTCTGAACTCCGAAACCAGAGTTCAAACTATTAAAGCTTTTAATTGGATATTGAGCAAAAATTACCTTAATCCTGTAAAATTGGAAGGAATGAGGGATATAAAATCTGAGATGGAATGCAAAGGCATAAAAGCAAATGATATTCTTCAAAAGATTGAATTATATCATAAATCGGTAAATAAATACTTTTATACAGGATATGGAAGATACCTCCAAAGAATGGATTCGGATATCGCAAATAAAATAATGATGAACTTGATCTCCCAGATTATTCCATGTCTGGTAATACATGATAGTTTTGTTGTTCCGAAAAATTATGCTGATGAACTTGAATGCAATATGCATGATGAGTACAAGAAGATATTTAAGTTTGACTGCAGGTTGACCAGGAAATGAATCTATGAATAAAAATTTATTACAAGATAAAATTAACATAAGTACTTCAATTAATATGAAGCCGGCAATAATTGTGGCGGAGTATTATAAAACCATAATTCTGCAGATCAAAATACTGCTTGTATATCTATATCTGTTAAAGAATCGAAGATGTGTTTGTAAAAGATTAAATAGACTAAGATCTGTAAAATACTTTAGCAGTATTAATTTAGCACTTAAATCACACCATATAAGCATTTTCCTACCGCTTAGGATTTAAATCCACGCATGTCAATCCAGGTCTTGCTGTTATTAAGCGAGACAAATAATTCTGTTGCGAGCCTACGGCCCCGCATAGCATTCTTTATTTATTAATACTTGTCTTTTAGCATCTTTTTTAAGGAAGAATGTTTATTGCTTGAGCTGCAGCTGCAACAGAAATACTTAAACCCTCATGAGCAATAAAAATGAGAGAATAATTAACTGATTATGCAGATTTAAAAATAGGATAGATAATATGACAGGTATAATAGACCTTTCGAGAATAGCTACTGATCCGGATAGAATTAATGGCACAAATAAAATTTCTTCTGTTGTTATTGAACCCGAACGAAAAGATGTAATGCATTTTGATAAAGTATCATTTGATGAGAATGAGCAGTCTATAAATAACTTATTCCCAGAGAAGATTCTATTCACAATCAAAGAAACCGCTGATTTAATGAATATGAGTTATGAGTTCATCCGACAACAGATATTGAAGCAAATAATTCCAGCTGTGGAATTTGGGGATAGAAAAATGATTAACCGTTCTACAATAGTTCATTTATTAACCAATGGAGTCCGTTATGGGAAATATAACTAAACTGCCAAATGGAAAGTACAAAACTACAGTATATGATATTTATGGTAAAAGACATAGAATGACATTTGTTAGGAAAAGTGAAGCCGATGCATATATAAGTAATATTGAAATACAAAAGCATGAATCGAAATTAATCAGAAATAAGCTAAGAAAAGAAAGAGTTCCAATATTAACTGCGCTGGATAATTTTAACGCATCCAAAATCGACTTGCGATTTAAGACCAGGCAGAAGTATAATAACTTTACTAAACAATTTAAGTTGTTTATAAATGCAGTTAATGTTCAGTATGTGGATGAATTTACTACTGACCATGCTACACTATTATTCAATGAGCTAATAAGAGAAAAGGTTGATCCCAAGGGCAATACAGATAAAATTGTCAAACCAAGCTCAAGGACTGTGAATTACTATTTACGAACGGCAAGGACATTCTTTAATGTAGAGGTCCTTAATGGACATATAGATAAAAATCCTTTGAGGGCAATAAAAAATCTTCGGGTTGAAAAGAAACCCCCTGAATTTTATACCAAGGAAGAGATAAATAATTTCTTCAGTCAGAAAATGCATTTTAGATATAGAAATGCATTTACGGTTCTGTTGCATACTGGTATGCGTTTCGCTGAATTAGCAAATCTAACTTGGGATGATATTGATCTTGAAAGGAGATTAATAAAAGTCAGGCCCAAAGAGGAATTCAAAACAAAGACATATAATTCGATACGAAATATTCCCATGGACGATCATGTTTATAATATGCTGACTTCACTTGTGAACGAAGTTAAGAAAACGGAATATCCATTTTGTTCTGTTGAAGGTAAAAAATTACGTGAGCGACCTCTATATTATCATTGCCAAAGATTAGGCCTTCAAGCTGGTATCAAGGGACAGATCTCGCTGCATAAGTTTCGGCATTCGTTTGCTTCACATTTAGTGCAAAATAGAGTTCCGATTGAGTATGTTCAAAAGTTATTAGGGCATTCGACAATTAATGAAACAATGATATATGCACATTTACGCAGTGATGATTTACATGATGAAGTGAAAGTGCTTGATAATTTATTCAATTAAATCTGGAAGCCATTTGACTGATTATTTTAGTATAAGAAAATGGATCTCAATTTTATATGATGTATGATTCTTTGAGACATTTGCAATAATAATACGAATCAATTTCAAGGGAAATGTTGTATATTTACCTTGAAATTGATTCATGGTGTGCACAAATGATAAAAATGATTAAAATTTTCAAAAAGAATTACGGTTACTCACGAATGAAAGAGCTGAGAAGCGCTGGCATTCAAACAAGGGATATAGCAAGAGCAGTAGAAGAGAAGGTAATTGCAAAAGTAAAACCAGGTCTCTATAAACTGATAGACTATCCATGGGACGAACATGGCAGTTTTGCTGATATATGTAATGCAAACAAGAAAGCAGTAATATGCCTGCTCTCTTCAGCATCTTATTATGAGCTGACTACATTCAATCCAGCAGAAGTATATGTAGCTGTTCCTAACAATACAGATAAATTTACTCTTCAATATCCACCAATGCGTGTTTATTACTTTGCTGATAGTTATTATAATAATGGAATTGAAACTCTTCAAACAAAAAGTGGCACTGTAAGAATTTATAATAAAGAAAAAACAATTGGTGATCTATTTCGCTACATTAATAAACTTGGAGAGGATGTTGCTGTCGAATCACTAAAAGAATATCTTAAAAAACGTAAAGAGATGAATATTCCAAAACTTATGCAATATTCTGAAATTTGCGGTGTTAAAAAAAGAATTGAACCCATGATTAAAGCTATACTATCATGAAGGAAAGGAAAGAAATAATAAATATTTCTGCATCTGTTAAAGAACGTCTTAGAAATATTTCAAATCAGACCCAAAAAGAATTCCAAAGTGTTTTGAGACAATATATTCAGGAACGGTTTCTTTTTCGTCTTTCCAAATCGAAGTATTCTAATAACCTAATACTTAAAGGTGCTTTGCTATTTATTGCTCACAACATGAGCCGTAACCGTCCGACAAAAGATATTGATTTTCTTGGTACGTCTGTACCTAACTCGAAAGATGAAATATCGGAAATAATAAAAGATATTTTAAAAATTAAAAGCGAGGATGGGATACAATTTGACTCTACTAATATTGATTCAGAAAATATTACCGAAGGTGGAGATTATCAAGGAGTACGTGTAAAGTTTTATGCTTATCTTGAAAATTCAAGAGAGAGGATTCAAATAGATGTTGGTTTTGGAGATCGTATTATTGGTGGGCCGATCGAGATTGAGTTTCCTACTTTACTTGATTTTCCAGCACCAAAATTAAGAGTGTATTCAGTTGAAAGTGCAGTAGCAGAAAAGTTTGAAGCTATTGTATCGCTTCAGCTCGAAACAAGTCGAATGAAAGATTTTTACGATATTCTATACTTTGCAGAGAATTACGAATTCAAGATGGACCTTTTGAAGAAAGCAATTCTCACCACATTTAATCATCGCGAAACTGATGTTGAATTAAGAAAGAATATTTATGAAGAAAGATTTAAGTCAAACGAAGTACTGCAAAAGTATTGGGTGGCATTTCTAAGCAGGAACAAACTTGTCACTGAGAGCAATTTTCCCAATATTATTGAAAAATTAAAATCTTTTATTGAACCAATTTTTTTGGAAAATAAATTCGTATGGAATCCAAGTAAATTCGGTTGGGAAAAATAAAGTAATGTTTGAGTTATTGGATGAATAATTTTCGGAAATAAAAAACTACATTAATATTTGTAGTTTTATTACTGATTCAAGTTCAAGAGTATATTATAGATAGAAATATTAAAAGGTTGGACCCAATTTGGGCACTGAATTTTAATAAATTCTCTTTTTAGCTAATAAACAACATAGTATTGACTATGGAGACGCCTCCCGGCACCTCCACTCGGCTTCATTTGAGTTTACGAAAATGAAGCCTAACACG
>ERZ795032.2151-NODE-2151-length-11756-cov-342.883942_pt1 | contig 11756 bp, 10 predicted proteins | sample MGYA00375124_ERZ795032 | MGnify/ENA primary metagenome ERZ795032 (study PRJEB30167, sample SAMN05720154) | activated sludge metagenome | isolation source: Anaerobic digester | place: China | collected 2015-12-16 ...
AATAAAAATATTACCGTAGGAAGGCCGTGAACAGAGAATGTTCACGGCCTTTTTTTATGATTTTAATACCAAGTCGCATTCAAAGCATAACGCGGCGGCAACCACCCCCAACCCCCGCCAGCGGGGGACAGGCTCCGCCAACAAAGTTAGGCAAAGAATGCAACTTGCTATAAGATCTTAATAATTGGGAGGTATATTTTATGAAAAAGTATTTGCGCAACACCATAGTCACCCTTGTGGCCGTTATCTGTGCCGCAGCTATGTTCCCGGCAGCTCTCAAAGCGGCGCCGATGAAACTGACGTACGCCAATTTTCCTCCGGCGTCCACGTTCCCCTGCGTCCAGATGGAGCGATGGGCCAAGGAAGTGGAAAAAAGGACCAATGGAGAAGTCAAGATTCAGACCTTCCCCGGCGGAACCCTGCTGCCGGCCAAAAACATTTTTGACGGCGTCGTTTCCGGAACGGCGGACATCGGCAATTTCGCCATGAGTTATCAACCCGGTCGCTTCCCCGTTTCCGAAGCTGTCGATTTGCCCCTCGGCTTCAAAAGCTCCAAGGTAGCCAGCCTCGTCCTTAACGACCTCATTGAAAAATACAAACCGGCGGAATTCAGGAAAGTAAAAATACTCACCGTTTTCACCTGCCCTCCGGCCGATTTCATGACCAGCCGTCCGGTAAGATCATTGAAAGACCTGAAAGGGATGGAGCTGCGGGTATCGGGAACGGGCGCGCAAATGATCAAGACACTGGGAGCCATCCCCGTCGCCATGCCCCAGTCGGAGACACCGGAGGCCATTCAAAAAGGTGTTGTCAAAGGCATCGTTTCCTCCATGGAAGTATTGAAGGATCTCAACTACTCCGCTTACTGCCCTTATGCGACGGACGCCAACCTCTTTGTCGTCTCCTTCGCCGTCGTCATGAATATCAACAAGTGGAATGCCCTGTCGCCGAAAGCAAAAAAAGTCATGGAAGACCTGCGGACGGAACAGGCTTTCTGGACGGGCAATTATGTTGACAATCATGTTCAGGAAGGGCTGGCCTGGTCGAAGCAAAAATATAACCATCAGGTCATTAACCTGCCCGCCAAAGACAAGGCGGAAATCGCCCGACTGCTGAATCCCATCATCCAGGATTATGTAAAGCGCGTAACGGCCCAGGGTCTTCCCGGCAGCCAGATTATTAAAGACGCCTACATCCTGAAGGCAAAATACGAAAAGAAATACAAGTAACCGGCAATCTTCCGGCATCACTTCCGCCGGCAGAGAGAAGTGATGCACTCGAAGTACATACATTCGTCAAACACAGGTGTTGAACATGAAAGTTTTAGATCAAATCGATCTCTTTCTTAGTAAAGGATTGATGATCGTGGGCGGCATCGCCCTTTTGTCGCTGATGATTCTGGCCACGGGCAATGTTGTCCTGCGGATTCTACATGTTCCCTTCAGCGGATGCTACGAGATCATTTCCTTCCTGGGCGCCATCGTAACGGCGGCCGCCCTGGGGTATACGCAAAGAAACAGGGATCATATCATTGTCGATATCCTTTCGGATAAATTTCCGCCGGGAGTGAAAAAAATAGTCGACGCCGCCTCCTACCTGATTGTCGCCATCTTTTTTGCCGTCGTCGCCCGACAAACCTTGCTCTGGGGGCTGCAAATACGGGAATCGGGTGAACTTTCGGAGACCTTAAAGATCATCTATCATCCTTTCATTTTCGGCGTTGCAGTGGGATTTGCCTTCCTGGCGCTCTCCGGAGCCGTTGATTTTTTCAAAGTCCTCTTCAACAGCGAAGACGGAGAAGGGAGGGTTTATTATGAATGAGGCTATGGTCGGCGTCTACGGCATAGGTATCATGTTCGCCATCCTCTTTTTCCTGCGGATTCCGGCGGGATTCACTATGGCCATCGTCGGGTTTTGCGGCATCGCCTTCGTTACGTCCATCCCGGCGGCCTGCGGGATGATCGGTTCGGAACTCTGGAATATTTTCTCCAGCTACGGATTGACGGTAATCCCCATGTTCATCCTGGTGGGCGAGTTCATTCACTATGCAGGGTATAACGACAGCCTCTACCACGCCACCCACCGCTGGTTCGGCCACTACCGGGGAGGGCTGGCCATGACGACCATCATGGCCTCGGCGGCTTTTTCCGCCATCAGCGGCTCCAACACCGCTACAGCCGCGACCATGAGCACCGTCGCCATCCCCTCCATGAAAAAATACGGCTACCACCCCATGCTCAATGCCGGCAGCGTGGCGGCGGGGGCAACCCTGGGCGTGCTCATTCCGCCCAGCATCGTCCTGGTCGTCTACGGCCTTTACACCGGCCAGTCCATCGGCAAGCTCTTCTTCGGCAATGTCATCCCCAGCGTCATCCTCACGGTTCTGATCGCCGCCACGGTTTTCTTCATCTGTCACCGGCACCCCGACTGGGGCCCCAAGGGGGAGAAAAGCACATGGAGGCAGCGCTTTCAGGCCCTTCCGGAGGCACTCGACATTTTGATCCTCTTTGCCGTCATCATGTACGCCCTTTTCACAGGCATCGTCACAGCGACGGAAGCCGCCGCCGTCAGCTGCACTCTGGGGCTTATCATCTGCCTGGCACGCAGAAAGCTTACCTGGAACGGCTTTGTCACCTCTATCAAGGATACCCTGCGGATTTCCTGCATGGTTTTTATGATCATCGCCGGCGCTGTCATCTTCGGGCGTTTCCTGACGCTGACCCGTCTACCCTTCGAAGCCGCGGGCTGGATCAGCGGCCTGGGGCTTCCCAACTGGATGCTTCTTTGTGTTATCCTGTTTTGCTACATTATCGGCGGCTGCATTATGGACGCCCTGGCCTTTTTGCTGGTCTCTCTGCCCATCTTCTATCCACTCGTCATGCAGATGGGCTATGATCCCATCTGGTTTGGGCAGATCATCACCATTGTCACGACCATGGGTTCCATCATGCCACCCATCGGCATCTGCTGCTATGTTGTGGCGGGCATGGCTAAAGACATCCCCCTCGGACAGGTTTTCAAAGGAAGCATGTACTACATACCCTCGTATATCATTGCGATTATTCTGCTCATCCTTTCTCCGTACTGGACGGTACTGGTGCTGTCCAACCTTGTCCGGTAGGGGTAACTTAATTGTAGCGGCTGGTAAAAAAAGAGTAAATTTTTTATGAATGACCTGATGTTACTTGTGGATGGAAGTGGGAACACTCAGTTTTCACCCAATAATTATTAATTTTATAACTGTCCGCTGACAACGCTGAGGCTTTTTTCCTGTAAGGAGCGAACGGTAACAGCTTGACTTGTATGCATATAACATGCATATTAAGGCATCACATTTGTATTGAGGTAAAAATATGAGAACAACGCTGAACATTGAAGACGACCTGATCGATAAAGCAACCCAAATTACCGGAATTAAAGAAAAAACAACCCTCGTTAAGCTGGGCTTGGAAGCGCTTATTGCTCGAGAAAGCGCACGGAGGCTTGCAAAGCTGGGTGGAACTCAAAAGCAGCTTCAGGAAATACCGAGAAGAAAAGGAGCATGACAGACCATGGTTCTTGTCGACACATCGGTTTGGGTTTCGCATTTGAGGGACGGAAATAATGAATTGGCAAGCTTACTCAATGAGGGGAGAGTACTATGCCACCCATTCATTATCGGAGAACTGGCTTGCGGAAATCTCAAGGACAGGGCAATTATTCTTTCGTTTCTACAATGGCTGCCAATGAGTATTGAAGCCGAACATGAAGAAGTATTGTTTTTTATTGAAAATAACCGCTTGATGGGAAAAGGTATCGGCTATGTTGATGCCCATTTAATTACGTCCGCCGTATTGACGGGCATTCCAATCTGGACCCTTGATAAGAAATTGGCACAAGTTGCTGACGGCCTGCAAATAAAATATAAATTTTAATGACCCACCGTAGCAAAAAAAGGGACAGCAAAAAAAAGGGACACCTTACCAGTTTTTTATCCTGGTGCAAAAAAATCGTATGAAGTCCCTTTATTTTTGACATTCATGACCGCGTGATTTTCATTGATAATGATCAATGCTGGGTTCTTGGTGCTTCCATCAAGCATGCTGCTTTGAAGAAACCTACATATTTGGCGCCGGTCTCAGCGGACGTAGTAATCGAAAAGCGGAAGCATTATGAGGCTATTTGGGCTGCAGGAATGCCAATCTAATAAGGGCAATCCAGCCGATCGCTATACTACGGCTGATGTCATCGGTTAACCTGTAGAATAAGTCGGTGAGCGACGGTTTTTTGCGGCACATGAATGAAAAATCGACCGCGGAGCTTGCCCCACAAGCAACAATGGCACGATGAGGAGGGGTAAAAAGCCCCTCAAAATAGCACAAAAATATTGTTTCACATTTTTTCTGCAGGCACGTTAGAGAATTGGAGGCACTATGGTTACTCCGCGATTAGTTGCAAAAATTGAATCCGAAGAGCCAACCCTTCGATTGGCAGTACTTATTGATGCAGACAATGCTCAGGCCGCTGTCATAGAAGGTCTTCTAGCCGAAATCGCAAGATTTGGTGAAGCAAATGTAAGGCGCATATATGGGGATTTCACAGCGCCAACGAGTGCTTCTTGGAAAAAGGTGCTGCATAGATACGCTATCAAGCCGGTTCAACAATTTGCGTACACCACAGGCAAGAACGCTACGGACAGCACTCTGATCATCGATGCAATGGATCTGTTATACACTCGAAAATTCGATGGCTTCTGTCTGGTCACAAGCGATAGTGATTTTACAGGTCTTGCTATGCGATTACGTGAAGAAGGTCTTACAGTTCTCGGGTTTGGAGAAAAGAAAACACCGGAGGCTTTCCGAAATGCCTGCCATAAATTTCTGTTTACGGAAGTCCTTCGGCCAGTTACCGCAGAAGAATTCGTCAGCCCGCATCCAAAAGTTGAAAATGGGAAAAAGTCCGTAACCCTAAAGGCATCTCCTGAAACGGCTGAACCTACTCTGGAATTTCCAAAAAAATTCATTCTAACCGCTCTAGAACAGTCAACTGACGACGCAGGGTGGGCGCAACTTGGTACTTTTGGAAGCTACCTCACCAAACTGCAACCGGACTTTGACTCCAGGTCATATGGTTACAAAAAGCTTTCAGATCTTGTCAAAGCAAAGACTGACATCTTCGTAACAGAGGAACGACAAGCACCAGGATCAAACCAGAAGGTTCTGTATCTTCGTGCGAAATAGTTTTCTGACAAGAAGTAAACGTGACCGGAAATAGCAGCGATCTTAAAAAGTGAGAAGTCCCTCGGCCAGAAGGTTATTTCACCATTATCAGTATTTCTACCTGTAACCTTCGATTAATAGAGCCATGCAATTATTGTTAGTAGTTGAAAGCGATAACCGTGACACCACCGAACATCAACCGCCTCCAAGCCCCAGCCCTCTTTCGAAACCGGCCAGATTCAGCTCCCGATTCTTGTCATTGGATACCTTGGCGATTGCTTTGCGCATTGCTTCGGCATCGCATAAGAGCGTCTTGTTTGCCACGGCGTAGCCCAAAAGAATGAGATTTGTCAGCAAAAGAGAGCCCATCTCTCGGGCCTGGTTGGTGGCATCGACAAATAGATATTCTCCGCTTTGGTCCGTGTTCACGACGCGATAACCATCCTTCTTAACAAAGTCGCCATGAATGGGGATATTGGAACGGACGAGGTATAACCCCATATCGGCGGAACCTTTACGAATCAGAGGGCTCTTGAAGCCGCCTACTTTCACATGGGCAAGCACGGTTCCTCCGCGCATGGCCATGCCGTGTGTTTCCGAAGTAAGCACGTCGAGGCCCATTTCCATTCCTGCCTGAGCCAGTATTCTGGTTACAAAAAGTACGCCCTGTCCGCCCAGCCCGCTGATAATAATCTGTTGTTTCATTTGGCCACCTCCGGCTTTTCTGCAGTAATCGCCTCCATGGGGCATACAAACTTACAAACGCCGCAGCCGATGCAAGTATTGATATCTATAAAGACTTTTTCAGTAGTTTCATCAAAGACAAGAGAAGGACATTCAAAACGCTCGAGGCAGACTTTGCAGCCGGTGCATTCGTCCGTCACGTTCATCCGGTATGTGCTCTGCAGTTTTTTCGCCTGCTTGTCCATGATGCACAGATGCTTCGCAATGATTACCGCCACGCCTCCTTCGTCGCTCCGGCAGAAACGGTCCGCTTCAACAAGCAGCTTTTTAAATGCTTCCAGATCATAGGGATCGCATTCTTGCATAAATCTGACGCCGCCGGCTTTGACCAGCTCCGGAATATATACCGTATTTCCGGGGGTTCCGTCAGCCATGAATCCCACTTGCGGCGTGGGCTGGTTGCCCGTCATGGCCGTGGTGGAATTATCCAGAATCACCAGTATAAACCGTGCCTTCGTAAATACGGCATTGACCAGAGCGGGAATTCCGGCGTGGAAAAATGTTGAATCACCGATGGTCACCACGACAGTCGGGAAATCCAGACCGTCGGCGGCATAGGCATGATAAAAACCAGCACCCTGGCTGATACATGCTCCCATGCAATGGCAGGTATCAACGGCGCCGAAATTCATGCCCAAAGTATAGCATCCAATATCACTGGGAAAAATGCCTTTGGGAAAGGTTTTGCGGATGGCGTAAAACGCGGCCCGGTGGGGACAGCCGGGGCAGAGACTGGGACGTACTTCCTTTACTGATTTTGTTTCCTGCACCTCTGGAACGGCTAAATTCAAAAATTTTCGCAGGATGTCTTCGATAATTTCCGGCGTCAGTTCTCCGTAATCACGAACATCCTTGGAAATGCGGCCCCTGACGCTGCGGCAGGCCAGCTGCGCCTCAATTACCGGATAGGTTTCCTCGATAACCAAAATATTGTCATAGTCAGCATTAATTTTTTTAATAAAATTCCTGTTTAAGGGATAGGGAAGATCGACTTTAAAGAAATCCACTTTTCCGAGCAGACCAAGATCCTCCAGGATTTCATAAGTATAGGCATAGGCAACCCCCGACGAGATGATGCAGCACTTGTTAAACGTACCGTCACCGGCAATAGAGGAAGGATAGAACGCATCGAGTTCGCTAAGCTTATCTATCTTGGTGTTAAGCTCGCTATGCAGATTGGTGAGAAACTGTGGTGTGGCGACCCAGCGGCCCGGGTTCTTTTTAAAAGCGGCCTTGCGGGATATCTCTTTCGGCGAAAGACAGCTGACATTGCGCCGGGCATGGCAGACTCGCGTTGTCGGCCGCAGCATGACGGGAATTTCATATTCTTCCGAAAGTTCAAACGCCCGCCCTACCATTTCTTTGGCTTCGGCGGGATCAGAGGGATCAAATACGGGAATACGGGCAAACTGGGCAAAAGACCGGCTGTCCTGCTCTGTCTGGGAGCTGAAGGGACCGGGATCGTCGGCGACAATCACAACCAGCCCGCCGATAACCCCCAGGTAGGCGGACCGCATAAAGGGGTCGGAGGCCACATTCAGACCTACCTGCTTCATGGCGACAGCGGAACGCTTTCCCGTGTAACAGTTTCCCAGAGCAACTTCATAGGCGACTTTTTCATTTATCGACCATTCGATATGCATCTGCGCCTTGCATTCTTTGGCAAAGTCAACCGTTGATTCCAGTATTTCCGAGGCCGGCGTGCCCGGATAGGAGGCAACAAGATAGCAGCCGGCTTCCACCAGCCCTCGTCCGATCGCCTCATTGCCCATCATAATTCTTTGTTCCATAATCTTTTACCTTCCCGATTTCAGTGTTATGCCATTATCAATGTCATTAACTTAAGCGCTACAGCACCCCTCTTTTCTAAAGAGGGGTTGGGGGAGATTTTACAAAGTGCAATAAAAATCCCCCTGTATCCCCCTTTACAAAAGGGGGATTTGAAAGGTAAATTTCTTAAATCAACAACATTGATACCATTATAAAAAAAGGCCGTGAACCTTGTCTGTTCACGGCCTTTCTATTCTTCTATTTTGGGGTACCCTATGCGGTGAACAGACCTCTCCATGGAATTTTGCACCACCACCACCAGTTTGTTGAGATTCTGTTCCGACGCTTCATAATTCAACCTGCATCATTGCGGATTCGCCCCACCCATAATTGATTTAGGGGAAAAAATCAAGGTCTTTCCTTATTAATCGCGGTTGTCAAAAACCCTCCGGGCCTTTCTTTCCGTTCGCGGCAGGGAATGATAATCGACTATTTCCACGGCGCCACTGACCAGGATTCCTTTCTTGATGGCCGATTCAATTTTCGCGGCTGCACGCTTGTCGTTTTCGGCGGCCAGTCCTTCCAACCGCTCGACGCGAATAGTCATATAATCTTTACCGTCATCCTTTCGGGCAAGGTGTATCTGATATTCGCTGCCGATTCCTTCCTGTGTCGCCAGAATCCCGTCGATCTGGCTGGGATAGATATTTACTCCCCGAATGATGAACATGTCGTCCGACCTTCCCAGAATCCGGTCATGACGCGGAAGGATAGAACCGCAGGGGCAAATTCCGGGTATCCGCCGCGTAAGATCGCGGGAACGATAGCGGATCAGCGGCGAACCTTCTTTGCGCAGCGTAGTGTAAACCATTTCTCCGACTTCGCCGTCGGCCACCGGCTGCAGGGTATCGGGATCAAGCAGCTCCATAATATAGTAGTCGGCCCAATAGTGAATGCCCTGGTGGTACGGGCAGTCCAGACCCGTTCCCGGACCGTACAATTCGGTCAAGCCCGGAATATCAAAGGTTTCCTCGGCGCCCAATAGATTCTTGATGGTATTGCGCATGGCATCATTGGATCGCTCCGCCCCGAAGATAACTTTTTTTACATTGATCTTATTTTTTAGTCCTCTTGTCTCCACTTCTTCAGCCATGAGCAGCCCCATGGAAGCCGTCGAACAGATAACGGTCGGCTGAAAATCCTCCAGAAACTGCATTTGCATATCCATATTGCCGGGACCGGCGGGAATGGCCAGGGCGCCGAAGCGTTCACAGCCCAGCTGAAAACCGACGCCGGCCGTCCAGACGCCGTAGCCGACGCATATCTGAATCCTGTCCTGCTCGGTTAAACCGGCAATCTCATAACAGCGGGCGAACATGTTGGCCCAGTCATCAATGTCTTTATTGGTGTAAATCATAACTTTGCGTTTGCCGGTCGTGCCCGACGATGCGTGGAGACGGACTATCTTTTCCAGAGGAACGGCCTGCAGGGGCCAGGGATACTGCTGCTGCAGATCCTGCGCCGTCACAAAGGGCAGCCGCTGCAAATCGTCGAGGCTTTGAATATCTTCCGGCTTCACCCCGGCTTCATCAAAACGCTGTTTGTAAAATTCCGAATTGTTGTAGGCGTGAGCCACCGTCCACTTCAGACCTGCCAACTGTACCGCCTGAATCTCCTCCTGGGTCTTAAAATCAGGCATAAATGACTTTTTCATACAAATCTCCTCAAATTGCCGACGTGCTTTTTACGAACTCGAGCGGGAACGTTTCGGAGCACCGCATTTATTTTTTTGCCAACAAATAAACAATGTCATTGACTTCAGCACTCTACAGCCCCCTCTTTTTTAAAGAGGGGTTGGGGGAGATTTTACAAAGTGTAATAAAAATCCCCCTGTATCCCCCTTTACAAAAGGGGGATTTGAAAGGTAAATTGCTTAAATCAACAACATTGAATAAATAATCAGCCTTGAAGTCCTTATCTTTGCCAAAAATTTTTCGCGTTTTCTTTACACCAACTCTCTCAATATTTCCAGTTGATAACGGACTCGTTACGAAATAACCGCACATATCCTGAAGGGCACGCGTGCGGATAGCACGACCATTAAACTAGAACAAGGGGTTGCAACCCCTTGTTCATTGCGCCCATTTAATACCAAGCTGCATTCAAAGCAGAACGTGGCGGTAACCCACCCCCCCACCAGGAGACTGTGTCGCAATAGCAAATATTGCCATTACATGTCCTCCGCTGGCGGAGGTGTCACGCAGTGACGGAGGTGGAGCGGGGGCTTTCGTCATGTAACTGATTAAAATTACACCCATATAAAAACCACCCCCTGCACCCCCGCCAGCGGGGGACATCATGCGTAAAATATAGACGATCTCTTTCATTACGACACAACCTGCCGCCAACTGGGGACAGAGGCGACAAAGCACATTACTAATACTTTGAGGATGCCAACGCTCCAACAGGAACTCCGACGAATGCCGGATACGCCAGGCACGCTACAGCTAAGCAAATTAGGCAAAGAATGTGATTTGGGATTCTCAACCTTTTATACAGGCCAGTGCAGTGAGCTTCGCCACTTTTTTCGCAATGCCCGACTCGTGCATCACCTGAACGACATCCTCTAATTTTTTATAGGCTTCGGGCATTTCTTCGCCTAAAGTCCCCTTGCTGCCGGCCATAACCACAACACCACGGTCGGCCATTTCCCGGCTGATGGAACGTCCCCGGCTCGATTTAACGGCCTGCGCCCGGCTCATAACGCGGCCTGCGCCGTGGCAGGCCGAACCGAATGTTTCTTCCATGGCCTTGGGCTGGCCAACCATAACATAAGAACCCGTTCCCATATTGCCGGGAATCAATACCGGCTGCCCCACGCCCCGGTAGCGAACCGGCACGGATTCATGTCCGGCGGGAAATGCCCGTGTCGCTCCTTTACGATGAACGCAAAGCTTCCTGTTGATTCCTTTAATATTGAATTCTTCGATTTTGGCGATGTTATGGCAGACATCATACACCAGACGCATGCCCAGCTGCCGCGGCGTTAAATGCAGCGTTTTTTCAAAGACTTCGCGCGTCAAATGCATCAGGACCTGCCGGTTGGCCCAGGCGTAATTCGCCCCGCAGGCCATTGCCGCCAGGTAATCGCGACCTCGCGGTGAATTCAGATAAGCACAGGCCAGTTGCCGGTCGGGCAGTGCGATGCCTGTTTCATGGGTGTGTTTGACCATTGCCGCCAGATAATCATCGCAAATCTGGTAGCCCAAACCGCGCGAACCGGTGTGAATCATGACGACGATCTGATCTTTCTGCAGGCCAAAGGCTGAGGCTGCTTTTTCATCAAATATTTCCTGAACGTACTCGACTTCCAGAAAATGATTACCGGCTCCGAGCGTGCCCAACTGCTGTTTGCCCCGCTCCAGGGCGCGCGCGGATACTTTCTCGGGATCGGCTCCGGCCATGACGCCGCCATCTTCCGTTGTCTCCAAATCTTCCGGTGATCCGAAACCGTTGACAATTGCCCAGTTGGCGCCTTCTATCAGGACTTTTTTCTGATCTTTACCCGCCAATTTAACATGACCCGTCGAGCCGACACCGGTTGGTATACGATCATATAGGGCCAGCGTCAGATCCTGAATTTTATCCTTAACATCGAAAAGCGTGAGTTTTGTCGCCATCAGACGGCAACCGCAATTGATGTCATAGCCGACACCGCCCGGCGAAACGATGCCTGTGGACAGATCAAAGGCCGCCACGCCTCCGATGGGGAATCCATAGCCCCAGTGGACATCGGGCATCGCCAGAGAATAGCTGACAATGCCGGGAAGATGAGCAACGTTGACAACCTGCCTGGCGCTTTCGTCGGTCCTTAACAGGTGCTGAATATTTTCATTGGCATAAATAATTCCGGGAACCTTCATGCCCCCGCTCTTGGGAATCAGCAAACGATTTTCGTCTATTCTTTCAATCTTAATTTCAGATATCATATCATTAGTGTCCGGTTAATAGTCGAACAAATTTAACTGGTTGTAAAGAGGTTCT
>ERZ795032.2156-NODE-2156-length-11738-cov-4.562784_pt1 | contig 11738 bp, 9 predicted proteins | sample MGYA00375124_ERZ795032 | MGnify/ENA primary metagenome ERZ795032 (study PRJEB30167, sample SAMN05720154) | activated sludge metagenome | isolation source: Anaerobic digester | place: China | collected 2015-12-16 ...
CTAAATGTAGCAGGAGTGCTTTTGAACCCAAGCTCCTCTACCTTGGAAAATGCAAGCAAGAATACGGAAATCACGGAGATTGCAGCAAAGACTGCAAACGTTAGCTTCCAATCCCCAAACCGGCTGGCTGTAAATCCCGCAACAATAGGGCCGAAAAAGGAACAAACAGATTTGATGAACTGTCCCAGTGTAAGGATACTGGCTGTCTTCTCCTTGTTGAACATGGCTGCTACAAGCGGATTAAGTGATACTTGCAAAATAGTGTTGCTGATACCCAGCAGAATGAAGGCAATCAGTACCGTGTAAAACGTGTAAAAAAGAAAAGGTATGATCATTGCCACACAGGTTGTTGCAAGCGCAAGCAGCACTGTTTTTTTTCTTCCTGCTTTTCCCATAAGAATTCCGGTGGGAATGGAGAAGATGGCAAACCAGAGGAATACCATCATTGGCAGTGTCCCTGCGATCCCTGACGAAAGATTGAAATCGTTTTTGACATAATTAGTGGCGATACCCACTATGTCTACAAACCCCATGATGAAAAATCCGAAAAAAGCGGCAATGGGTGCAAGGACATTAGATTTCTTTGATGTGTTCATTGTATTATGCATTAAATCTTACCGATGCTTTGATGGTAATACATTCATTCCCTTTGGAGTTGCCATAAGGACGGACAGTATACGTTTTTATTCGAGCGGGGACAACAAAGGTCTCGGCATAATGGACAACGAAAGGTTCAAAATCACCGTTTAAGCTCTCCACAATCACCGAATCGCCTTCTACCAGGTTTAGTACGTTTACCGAATCGTTGGTGTAGTGAGTTACTTTTTCCGTGAATATATGCCTCCTGGTTTCGATAAACTCATTTTTATGTAAGCCTGTTTTTTCTTCGCGTACCGTACCGGTATCGTTCAGGATTTTCACTTTATTCACCAGTTCACGGTAGGTAAATCCGGTATCTCTTCCCCACACGATAACCTTTTTGCCCCGATCTACGTTTATCGGGCGTGGTTTTCCGTCGAGTCCCAACCGTTGCCAGTCCCAGAGCTTAAAAGTAAAAAGATTGGGTGTTGAGCTGATTTCGAGTACCAATGTGTCTTTTCCCGAACAATGTACGGTCCCGCCGGGTATAAGGAAATGATCGTGTTTCTTTACGGGAACTTTATTCACGTATTTATCCACATCAAACACAAAGAAAGGATCTTTCTGAGCTTTATTTAGATCGGCCACCATTTCATCGGGATTTATGTCGTTTCTAAGGCCCAGATACACGTAAGTATCCTCTTTGGTATCCATAATGTAATAACTTTCATCCTGTGTATATGCCAAGCCGAAGTTTTCCCGGGCGTATTCGGCCGTTGGGTGTACCTGCAAACTGAGGTTGCCACCTCCTATGGTATCCAAAAGGTCGAACCGGATAGGAAATTCTTTGCCAAAGCGGGCTTCGACAGGGTCTCCAAGCAACTCCCTGCTTCTCGTATACACCAGGTTAACCGAAGGCATCTCGAATTCAATGTCGTTAATTTTTAACAATAAACTGTTTTCTTCGGGTACACAGTCGAAACACCAACCAAAATTACTCACCGAACGGTCCAGATCACACACTTCTTTCATCCATTGTCCACCCCATGGTGCCGGATCGAAAAAAGGTACTAACCGGAAAGGAGAACTTGCCGCCTTGTCCATTCCCTTGAAGAAAGTCTCTTTGTCAATTAGTTTGGGCAGATCAACTTTGACTGTGTCGAGCCAGAAATCAACGGTGTCATAGATTGTTTTTTTGTGCTTGTCCAGTACTTTCCAGTCGTTGAAAAGGCCGCGTTTGTATTGAAGAGAAAAAGTTTCCTCTTTATTGTTCACACCCAGGCCGTTCACTTCCTTTCTTCGCATCCGTTGCTGGATCTCCCATCGGGGCATGTCTGCGTAAATGTTGATGTCGCCTGTTGTTACATATTGTGCCCCATATCCGAAGACGATCACAGTACCCGATGCCTGCTCAATACTTTCCCTGGCAAAACGGAGTTTCTCTTCATCGAAATAATCGCTGATGGAAAGGTTGGAATAGAAGCCAAAAAGAATGTCTTCGGTTAAAAACTGCTCGGTCAATGCGTTAATTTCATTTTCGGATTTAAAGATCTCCAATGTGTCGATAAGCCGTGCATTATTGATTTCTTGCAGCTTAGATTTTAATAAGTCATAGTAAACGCCTGTATAGCAGTCGACCGTCAGCAGTTTCGCATGTTCTACCTTCCCGCTCACGAAAGAGGAAATGCTTTTCCACCCTTCAAGTATAAAGCCTTTCCCGATTGTAACAGCAGGACGCTTATCGTAATTGCTTTTTCTTTTCCGGTTCATATTTATAGTATATGTTGGGTTTTTCATCGTATGTATGAACATGCTTCGGGTGCAAAAATAATCAATATCTCTGCTGTTGAATCTTATTTTGTGTTTTTTATGTTTTTTTAATGGATGAGGTCTGGCTTAAAAATTGGAAGAAAAAGATCTGGACTCTCTGACGCTTTCAATCTTATAACTGAATGAATCGGCTCTGTACCAACCGATATTGTATTCTATTGGCAGATCGTTTATGTCGCTTACAAATCTTTTACGGATAAGGATTGGATCTCCGACTTCAATTTCTAATTTTCCAGCAATGAATGGATTGGCACCGGATGCCCGGATTTCTTCTCTTGATGTTTTTACGATGATATTATAATCATTTTCCAATATTTCGTATAATGGCCGGTTAAAGTTCTCCGTACCATCCATTCTGATTTTAGGATTAAATTCCGAATGAAAATAGACAAAAGGGAAATTTTCTTTGCCGCGCAATCTTTCTAAACGCAGGACCTTCACCTGGTTAGTGATTTCAAAAAACTGCCTGGCATTTTCAGTGGGAGCCTGTTTGCTGATGTGTAGTTCGAAGTTTTCAATTTTCACTCCCAATACTTTCATTTCCTGTGAAAAACTCAGCCAGTTGGTAGCTTCGCTGTATAAATTCTTTTCGGCAACTCTTGTCCCTACGCCCTTTTTGCGTATCAACAACCCTTCCGTGACCAAGGTGTTGATGGATTGTCTTAATGTGTTTCTCGATATTTTTAATTGTTCAGACAATTCTACTTCGTTGGGCAGCATTTTCCCTTCTTTGTACTCTTCCTTCGTTATCAAGGCGCGAAGAAGCATTTCTGCTTGTTTGTGTAGAGGGACAGGGCTGTTGCGGTCTATTTTTAATTTCATTTTTTTTGTGCAAAGTAAAAAATTTAAGTCTCGTCATAGATTGATCACTGTCTCGTATGGCTAAATAAGATCTGTATTGAGGTTCTTTTATTCTACTTCCCGTTGATTCCTGAAGTCATAAAATGTTTTTCTCATCAGGTCGGCGAGCGATAATTGATAATTGATATAGGCCCTCAGGTGGGAAGTATATGCGTTGTTCAACCTGTTTCTCTCTAAAGCCAAGCCTTGGCTGTCGATATCTCCGTCAGAAAAACGCTGCCGTGTTATCTCGAAACTCTTTTCAGCGACTAAAACATTCTTTTCCAGGACTTGTAGCCTTTTCAAGTTGCTGTTTATGCTGGCGATGAGGTTTTTGACTTCAGTTTCTATTTCCCGTTCAACTTCTTCTTTGCGGTAATTGTACTGTTTTAGCCTCGATTCCGCTGCCCTTACCAAGGCCCGGTTTTCCCCCCAGTCCAAAATGGGTATGGTGACGGTCAGTCCGATTCCGTAGCTTGAGTTTCTGTCAACAAGATTGTTGTACGAGTTTTTGATCGATTGCATAAAACTGATGTTTGCCCGGTGATCAATACCGGCCCTTTCGAAGTACGCATCCACACTTCCTTTTATCAGTCCGTTGGCTTTTTGTTGCTTAATGTTAAGCTTTTGCAACTCGATTTGAATTTCCTGTTCCCGGACTTCCAAACGGTTTTTCAGGGCTAACTCAACTGCTTTTGCCGGATCGATAAGGACGATTTGATAGTTCAGTTGGTTATTCAAGGCTATGCTGTCATTCAGGTCTAATCCCAATAATTCCTTGAATGAATTTCTTGCTGATACTTCATTTAAGACGGCAATATCGTGATTATTCTGAGCTTCGGCCAAATCCACCTCCATTTGAAGTGCATCTACTTCGCGGATGAGTCCGGCGGCAAATTTATTTTTTGATATTTCGTGAGCTTCCATCTGTCGCTCCAGGTCGAGAGACGCAATTTCGGTGCTCCGCTGCAACGACAGTAAATTGTAATATGAACTGCTTACCTGATAAATAAGGTTCAATTCTTCTCTTTTGAACTGTTTGCTGGAGCGCTCATAATCCAGTTCGGCCCTTTTCAGGGTAGATTTAATGCTGTTGTAGGCATAAAACGAATTGAGCGGTTGGTTAAATCCAATCCGGGAACGCAGGCGCGATGAACGGAAATTGTTTTTAAGGTCTTCGCTGCTCGACAGCATATTGTTGATGAAAATATTGCCATCGGTAGGGAGTGGTTGATTGATGGTCAGCACTCCGGAGTATCCCAGTTCTTTTACCGGATAGTAATAAGTAATTCCCGTAGTATCTTTCCAACTCTCGATGGTTTCGTTGTACTGCGGCGCGCCGAGGGTCATATCGATATGTGTTTTCAACCGGCTTGTTGCCGATTTCAGGTTGAATTCGGCAATTTTGAGGTCTTCGCTTAACCTCAACATGCTGTAGCTCTTTTTCTTGGCTATTTCTATACTCTCTTCCAGGGTAAGCGTGTAAGCCGACTGGCTTTGGAGCAATAAACAATAAATGAATATAAATGAACCTGCTAAAAGAAGTTTTTTCATATTATTTCGTCATTTTGAAATGTATTCAAAGAGGGTAGGGAAGTCCTTTTTTGGTTAGGCTTGTCGGAATGAATCATGCCGTCTTTCAGGTAAATGTTCCGATGAGCGTAACTGGCGATTTCTTGCTCGTGAGTGATTAAAATAATTGTATTCCCTTCGGCATGCAGTTCCTCAAATAACCGCATAATTTCTATTCCTGTTTTTGAATCGAGGGCACCGGTCGGCTCATCGGCCAGCAAAATACCCGGAGTAGTCACTAACGCCCTGGCAATGGCCACACGTTGTCTTTGGCCTCCGCTTAGCTCAGCAGGTTTATGAGTTACCCGATCCGACAGCCCGACCCTGTCCAACGCCCTCAACGCTCTTTCTTTGCGCTCCGCACTCGGCGTTCCTGCGTAAATCAGGGGGAGTTCCACGTTTTGAATGGCATTTAGTCGTGGCAATAGGTTGAAATTCTGAAAGATAAAGCCTATTTCCTTGTTTCGCATGATCGATAGGGCATCGTCGTCCAATGTGCTTACATCAACATCGTTAAAGTAATAATGACCGCTCGAGGCCGTATCCAGGCATCCCAGGATATTCATTAACGTTGACTTTCCCGAACCCGACGGTCCCATAATAGCAACGTATTCGTTTTTCTCGATGTTGAGGTTTATGCCGTGAATAACCGGTATTTCGGCATCTCCCAACAAGTAATTCTTTTTTAAGTCTTTTATTTCGATCAGCATTTTTTTGACTTGTTTTTATTCGTATCGAATGGAATCTACCGGTTTTAAATTGGCAGCGTTCTTTGCCGGTAAATAACCGAAGCTCACTCCCACGATTACCGAAAAAGAGAAGGCTATAAAGACAGAGTAGGGCTTTATAAAAGTGTTTATATCGGTGAACAGCGAAACTATGAGCGACAGGACAATGCCGGTGAGGACACCGATGATACCACCTGTGATACTTATTGCCACCGATTCGGTGACGAACTGGCTCATTATATCTATTTTACGGGCACCGACCGAGCGGCGGATACCAATTTCCCGTGTCCGTTCCATCACGGTTGCCAACATGATATTCATAATTCCAATACCGCCCACCAACAGTGATATGGCAGCAATAGCGCCTAACAGAAAATTATAGATTTGGCGTTCTTTTTCCTCTTGTTTTAGTAATTCGTAAGGAATTACAATGCTGTAGTCGTCGTTATTGAAATGATGGCGGCGCAGAATTTCGTTAATAATTTTGGAGGCTTCTACCAGTTTATCCGAATTTTTTAGTTGAACGGTTATCTGCTGAATTTCACTGGAAAGTGCATTCTCGCGAGTGAACCGGTTCAGAAATAAGGAGAGGGGCACAAACACATCCGTATTCAGGTCACGTGCAGCCAATTCGCCAACGGTTTCCGTAAAAAGGCTCTTCGATTCCAGTACGCCAATAACTTCCAGCCACTGATCGTCAATTTTTACCAGTTTACCTATCGGATCCTCTCCTTTAAAAAAACCGGCTGCCACGCCTGCACCCAGCACGCAGACTTTCAGGCGTTCGTTATAATGTTTGTCGTTGATGAAATATCCGTTCCGTACCTTGTAATTCATCATGGCCTGAAAGTCGGGGGTGATGCCGATAATGGTGGACTTTACCGATTTATCGTTGTATCTTACGTCTGTGCTTTTTTCAGCCTGTGAGGCAATTCTTTCTACTCCGGGTACGATTTCTTGAATCACTTGAGCATCCTGGATGGAAAGCCCTTGCGAGAACTTCGCCCTTACTTCTTCCAACTCTTCATCGGACAGTGTTTTTTCGCGGATGATGATGTTGTTTACACCTAGATCCTGGTATTTGGCAATGGCTTCACGCTTGGCCCCTTCTCCGATTGATAACATTGTGATAACGGATGCCACACCGAAGATGATTCCCAACATAGTAAGGAAAGAACGGAACTTATGGTCCACTAGTCCTTGAAGCGCCAAACGAATATTTTCACCGTACTGCATAATTTACTTTATAAAAATTCACAACTTACTGTCATCCCGGGTTTTAATCGTTCATCGGGTTTTATTATCTTTACTTCCACATCGAATACTTTCTGCCGGGATTTTTGGTCTTTCAGCCTGCAAAGTTTGCCGATATAGACAATCTCCCCTTCAAAAACAACTTTAGGCATGGCATCCAGCCTCACCGCAACTTTCTGGTTAAGTGCTACTTTCAAAAAGTCGGTTTCGTTCACCTGCGTATTCACTTTCATAAATTCCAGTTCCGGAACTATGGCGAGGTTATTGCCGGCATATATGTTGTCTCCGATCTTGTAAATGTTCCTGTTGGAATTTTGCCAGTTTGTCGCAATTTGAAACACCCCTGATACGGGTGCGCGTAAGGTCAGCAAAGGTATGAGGTTCTTTGCATTTTCAACCTCTTTTTTTATTTGTTCAACCCTGATTTCCTGTATTTTAAGCTCGCTGGTATTGATAGCTTTGTTCAGTTCGTAGATTTTTTTCTCTTTTTCGAGGTTGATGACAGCTTGTTCGTATTCGAGCTGTTTTATTTTTCGCAATCGCTCCGATTCGAACCGGGAGGCCTCCCATTCAATTTTTTTCAAATCGAATGCTGCAGACTCGTTTCTTATTTTCGATTCGCTTTCCTGTTTTTTGTTTTCTTGTTCTACATAGAGTTTTTCCAGTACCGCCAGTTGTGTTTCGAGGTTGCTCTCGCTTTCCAAAATGTACTTGTTGATATCAGCCGGGTCGAGTTGCGCTATGGAATCGCCTTTTTTTACAATCTCTCCGTGGTTCAACAACCCCACAATTTTCATCTGGTACCATTGCCTCCCATACCGGCTGACAACGACCGAACGGGAATTTACTGCCGCCAGTTCCCCGGTTTCCACAATAACACTGCCGTCGGAAGTTCTTCTTTCGCTCTCCGATTCTGAACTTCTTTTGCATGAAAAAAGAAGTGCCGCGACGAGGACAACAGAAAACAGGCTATATAATTGTGATCTTTTCATTATATCTCCGCGTTTTCGGTTTTCTTTTCTTCCGTTTCTTTTGAAAAAGGATTTACGAGTGCTATCTCTTCACCTTCTTTTAATCCATTGACAACCACGATGTAGTCGGTGTTGTTTATCCCGGTTTCTATTTCTGCCTTTTCGTAGCCAGTACCTTTCTTTTTGTAGACAAAATTGTTGTCTCCTTCAGTGAACAGGGCGTCTAGCGGAATATAGAGCACATCTTCAACTTTGTCCATTATTATGCGGCAGCTGACGGTGAGCCCGGGAAGCAAATTCTTATCGGACTCGTTGAGCAATATCTCAACGGGGAACACCTTTATTTTCGATGACTCATCTTTGTTCACAGCTAGATTGGCAATCGAATTGACCGTTCCGGAAAAAACACTGTCGGAAAATGCATCGGGTTTAATTTCTACTTTAAGCCCTTTGCTGATTTTGGCTACGTCCACTTCGTTTATCTTTACCGTAGCTTTCAGCGAAGATAAATCGGGCAATTGAATAATGGGAAACCCACTCCAGCATTGGTCGCCAATCTGAAATTTATTGTTGCTACTCCAGTTTTTCGATAAAATGGCTATACCTGAAGAGGGGGTTACAACCGATAGCTTTTGAAGTGTTTCGTGCGCTTCGTCCAGCCTCGATTGGAATTGCATGATGGAGAGGTTTTTTTGCTTGATCTCTTCTTTCTGAATTTTTATACGGTTCTCAATTTGCTCTTTAGCTCTTTCCAGCGCAATTTCTGCTTTATCGAGGTTTAGCTGGATCTCTTTTTTCTTGATATCCGATTCGTACCCGGCAGACTCGAAGCGGATTTTCGATATTTCGTGCGAAATGCGTGTAACTTCATAAGCTGCCTTCAGCTCTTCGAGCTCCGATTGTTGCTGTGCTTTCATTTTATCGAACTCGGCCCGTGCAATCTCTAAACTCGATTCTGCCTCCACAATACCTTTTAGAACTTCCGACGGGTCAAACACAATCAGCGTGTCTCCTGCTTTCACTTCCTGCCCGTCCTTGACCAACTCGGTGATTTTAAGGTTCCCGTATCGCCACGAAATCATCGGTGCTACAATGTTGATGGACTTAATGGCCTCTATCTCTCCTTCTTCATACAAGTCGAGAAATAAAGTGCCCTGAGTTACTTTTCCAACAGGTATTTGTTGGGTTTCCTTTTTTTTGCACGCTACAAAAAGTAGCGAACAAATAACGATGAGGATCCATGTTTTTGAAAAATTCTTCATATTGCTGCAATGGCTTGAAATTATTTTGTTTTTCCTCTCACCATCGATGGCGGCGGTTTTATTAACGCAATTACTTCTCCCGGTTTTAATCCGTCTGATACGATAGCTTCTTTGGAAGAAGAGAGTCCGGTTGTTATTGGACGCATCTCGTATTTGTTTTTCTTCTTCACATACACAACTTTAAGGGAGTCTTCTTCATAAATGGCAATTTGTGGAACCACGATTGTGTCGCGGATTTGTTTTATGAATACCCGGCAATTTGCTGTGAAACCGGGTTCAGGGAGTTGCAGTGCGCTGTCTACAGATGCTTCTACCTCAAAAAACTTTACCTTCGAATCCCTTTTATAGGGTTGGCCTACGGGCAGTTTTTTGGTGATTTTTCCATAGGCGACGTTGTTGGGCATAGCATCGAAACTGAAGCTAACGGAATCGTTCTCGTTTATCTGGCGAAAGTCCACTTCCCCCGCCATCATTTTTACCTTCATTTCCGAAACTTCAGGCAAGGTGATCAACGGCATGTTGTTCCATACATTGTCGCCCACCTTCAGTTTTTCTCCTGTCATCCGGGAATTAGAGACAACGGCTAGTCCTTTATGCGGGGAGCGTATGGTTAAGCCGTCGAGAATGGTCTTTGCGGAGGCTAACCGGTTGGTTAATTGTTGAATATTAAGCTCCAATTTTCTTACCTCTGATTGATTGATGATCTCGAGAGCTTCGAGCTTCTTCTCAAATTTATTTTTTTCGATTAGCGCCCGTTCAAGCTCTAATTCCTTGATTCGTTTCTGTGTAGGAGTGGCGAAATGTAATTGGAGGGAGTCTAATTGCGCTATTTCGGTATCGGCTTTATTGTTTTTTACTTGTGCCTCAAGCAGGGCGTACTGCATCTGTAAATCAGCTTTTACCTTGCTTAATTCGGCTACTGCAGTTTCCAACTGCATCGCTAAGTTATCGTGAAGGGTTTTACGGTCATTGTCTTCGAGAATGCACACAACATCTCCTTCATTGACATACGTTCCGTCATCAATAAGGAAAGTAATAATGGCATCCACATTGCTAGGACAGGCTATTGTTGTGTATCGGACAGGTTCAGCAACGCCGTCGATCATCAGGGTGTTTTCAAAATTGGACGTTAGTACAGGGTATGTTGAGATCTTTTCTTTATTGCTTTTGTTGCATGAACAGATTAACAATAAAAAGGCCAACATCCATAAAATTACATATCTTTCCACGATAGTGTTTTGTAGATCATGGTCGCAAATGTACGATCTTCTTTTTTGTTTACGAAAATTAAGTAGATTCAATTAGAAAAATTTATGATTTGTTCTGAAAAGTTTAAAATCGTGGAAAAACTGCGTTACGGGGCCAGCCTGTGTAACGTCCAACCCTCTTCAGTCCGGTAGTATACAAGCCTGTCGTGCAGACGACCAGGACGTCCCTGCCAGAATTCGATGGTTGTAGGGAGAAGGATAAAGCCACCCCAATATGACGGGCGGAAAATTTCCAGGTCATTGAATTTTTTCTCGAAAGAGGCCTGTCGTTGTTCTAATTCCTCACGGCTCCCCAATATTTTGCTTTGCGGTGAGGCCCATGCTCCGATTTGTGCCTCGCGGGGACGTTCATTGAAATAAACATCGGAGTCAAGGGTGGAGAGTTTTTCTACCCGTCCTTCAACGCGGATCTGACGTTCAATGGAATGCCAGTCGAAAACAAGTGCGGCAAACGGATTTTCGAGTAACTCCCTGCCTTTCCGGCTAAGGTAATTGGTGAAAAACACAAATCCGTTTTTATTTATTTCTTTTAACAGCACTACCCTGGCGGAGGGCTTTCCACTTGCGGTGCATGTTGCAATAGTCATGGCGTTTGCTTCCGGGACCCCTGAGTCGATAGCTGCCTGTAGCCACTGCTGAAATTGTTCCATTGGATTGGCTTTCACTTCAGTCTCATTTAGTTCCCCTGTTGTATATTCTTCCCTGAATTCAAACAGTTTTTTCATTTGTGATCGTTTTTTCTGATAAAGCAACCCGATAACCTTTAGCTGCCGGTCCACATCGCGAGTTGCTATGCAAATATAAGCCATGCTGCAGCTATCTGACAGTGAGGTTTAGTTAATAAATACTAACGATTTTTTCTTGTAATCCTATTAAATTCAATAAGACAGAGTAATTTGCTATCTTCGCACAGGATTTAGAAATAATGTTTCGAATGATAAAGGTTGAAAAGATACAGAAGAGTTTTGGTGACCTTCAGGTGTTGAAGGGAATTGATTTGGAAGTGGGTAAAGGGGAGATCGTATCGATCGTGGGTCCCAGCGGTGCAGGAAAAACCACGCTGTTGATGATTATGGGCACACTTGAAAAGGCAAATTCCGGAAAGGTAATGATTGACAACAACGACTTGAGTAAACTCAGCGAGAAAAAACTTGCGGATTTTCGTAACAAGAATATCGGGTTTGTTTTTCAGTTCCATCAACTTCTGCCGGAATTTACGGCTTTGGAAAACGTTATGATACCCGCACTGATCGGTAACATGAAGCAGGGTGCGGCGGAGAAAAAAGCAAAAAAACTTTTGGCTATGATGGGGCTGAGTGAACGAATGGAACACAAGCCTGCTGAACTATCCGGAGGAGAAAAGCAGCGTGTGGCAGTTGCCCGCGCACTGATAAACGATCCCGTAGTCGTTTTTGCCGATGAGCCTTCGGGAAG
>ERZ795032.2161-NODE-2161-length-11706-cov-6.115012_pt1 | contig 11706 bp, 5 predicted proteins | sample MGYA00375124_ERZ795032 | MGnify/ENA primary metagenome ERZ795032 (study PRJEB30167, sample SAMN05720154) | activated sludge metagenome | isolation source: Anaerobic digester | place: China | collected 2015-12-16 ...
GACAGCCGGCTGCTTCCAGTTGGCGTTGCATGCCTGACGCCAGAAAAATCTGCCCTTACCAGAGATGGTCTGCGCACATGGCTAAAAGAAACGCTGTTTGAGAACAAACCTGACCGACTGATCATCGATGCTTTTCCGGGCGGCATATTTGGTGAGCTTTGTGAGCTGCATGAACTAGATTCGATCGAGTGCATCTATCTTGCCCGGATTCTGCAGCTCGAAAAATATCTGCAGCGAACCGGCCAGTACCGCCTGCCGAAAATAAGCAGTATTTTTGAGCTCGAAAGGCTCAAGCCGGAGCACCAGGCATTTAACGCGCAGCTATGCAGTCAAATCAGCAAAATCGAGTTGCTCGATCCGCCAGCTCAGGTCGTCGAACCCATTGCCCGGCAATTGCCGGCAGAATTCTCGCTGATTATACATTCGGGCCCTGTCAGCGAAGTAGAAGAACTCTGCCGTTATGCGCTGGAAACCAGCGAAATAAGAGGCTGTGAAACGCCTTTTGTCGTGGTGAGTTCGGGCGAGCGGCCCAGTTCATGCCTGCCTTCAGCGCTTCACTTCAATCTGTGGCCGGCCGGCTGGCTCATTACAAGGGCCAGCTCAGTCTTCTCGGGCGCCGGCTGCAATATTATCAGGCAAATGCGTGGTAGCCAGAAGCCGCATTTCGCGATACCATTCGCCAGGGCCCTGGACGATCAGTTCTTCAGACTTGCCAGCTGTCGCTGACTTCAAAAGTAGCCGGCTTCGCGCAATGCCGAAGTTAAAACCGCGAACTGAGTTTCGAGGCGCTGAAAAGCAAAATCATATTCTTCGCTCTTTCCGGCCTTGAGAAGGTCTTCAAGGTCGATAGCAGCCTGTTTAAGTGCTTTTGCCGAAATATTGGCTGCCGATCCCTTGATATTGTGGGCAAGTCGCCTTGCATCATCATACTCTTTCTGAATCAGAGCCAGTTTCAACTCGCTGACGTGCAGCGGCGTATCACTGAAAAAAGCTTTGATTATGCGCCGCACCAGAGCCACATCGTTCATCAGTCGCGCCTGCAGCTCCTTTTCCCCGAATACCTCCAGATCCGAATATCCCATACCTTTCTCCTGCACTATTTCTGCAACCTGAACCGGTTGCGTTTTTTCTTTTGAAAGCCACAGCGACAGTTTTTCGACCAGATCCTTCGGCTGTACCGGCTTGGCAATGTAGTCATCCATGCCTGACTGAATACATCTTTCCTTGTCACCCTGCATTGCATTTGCGGTCATCGCAATGATCGGAACAGAAGGATTGAGAACAGAGGTCGCGCCGCCACGAATTGTTTGGGCCGCTTCAAAACCATCCATCATTGGCATCTGGCAGTCCATCAACACCAGCTGATACTGTTTTTGCTCAAGAGCAGCTATCGCTTCAACACCATTGTTAACCAGATCGACTTTATAACCAAGCTTTTTGAGAATGGCCAGAGCCACTTCCTGATTGGTGTAATTATCTTCGACGAGAAGAATTCTGACATTGCGGCGGTTGGCTTCGGCCACATGATGCCGCGTAATCAGGGTCTGCGAAACCGCCCCTGAATCGAGGCCAGCAACCATCGCCAGACAATCGTGCAGCTGTGATTGCCTGATTGGCTTGGTCAGATAACCTGAGAAGCCGGCCTTCTGTATCCAGGCGGCGTCACCGCGGTGCCCCAGTGATGTGAGGAGAATGAGCCGGGTCGAGCTGATTTTGGGGTCCTGTTTGATCAGCATCGACAACTCACGACCATCCATTTCGGGCATCAGCATATCGAGAAGCGCAACCCTATAGGGGTCGCCGGCATCAACGGCCTGTTTAAGCATCACCAGAGCGACCTTGCCATCTTCAGTCTCTGAATAGCGGCAGCCCCAGTTGGCCAGAAGACTTGTGACCAGCAGGCGGTTGACCGCATGGTCGTCGACGACGAGAATGCGAATTCCCTTGATATCGGCAACTGGCAGCTCTTCGGCATGCTTCTGATCTGTCTGTTTACGGAAACAGGCAGTGAACCAGAATTTCGACCCCTCATGCAGCTGGCTTTGCACACCAATTTTACCACTCAGCAAGGTTGCAAGCTGTTTAGAAATAGCCAGACCCAGGCCGGTGCCACCAAATTTGCGAGTCGTCGAACCGTCTACCTGCGTAAACAGGCTGAAAAGCCTTCCGAGACTTTCTTCCGGAATCCCGATTCCGGTGTCTTTGATGATAAACTTGAGCACAACTTCGTATTCGTTCTCGTGCTCATTCTCAACAGTTATGACTACCTCACCCTTTTCGGTGAATTTGACTGCGTTTCCGACCAGGTTGATGATTATCTGCCGCAATCGGCCGGGGTCGCCTACCAGCAGTGATGGTACTTCGGGAGCAACAAGACAGGCCAGTTCAAGATTTTTTTCGTGCGCCTTGATGGCCAGCATTTCAATTGCATCTTCGACAGTGGTGCGCAGGTCGAAGTTTATCTCTTCCAGGCTCATTTTACCGGCCTCGATCTTCGAAAAGTCGAGAATATCGTTGATCAACGACAGCAGATTTTCGGCACTTGAGCGCACCACTTCTGCATACTGCCTTTGTTCTGGCGACAGTTCAGTATCGAGCATCAGGCTGCTCATGCCAATGATGCCGTTCATCGGGGTTCTGATTTCGTGGCTCATGTTGGCGAGAAATTCACTCTTGGCCTGGTTGGCCTGATCGGCCTGGGCAGCCAGCTCGCGTGCCCTGCTGGTGATTTCCTGCAGCTCGGCATTCGCTTTTTCCAGTTCAGAAAGGGTTTTAGCCACTTTTTCTTCGGCGAGCTTGCGCCGGTCTATATCAATTATGACGCCATCCAGCCAGAGCAGATGCCCATTCTCGTCGTAGACACCCTGTCCACGCTCGAAAACCCAGATAAATCTGCCATCACTGCGGCGAATGCGGTATTGCATCTCATAGGGTTTTCGCCCATGAATACAGTTTCGCATAATCTGATCGTTGGCGCGCAGGTCATCTGCGTGAATAACGCTCGCAAAAGAACGAACGGCGTGTCTGATAAAATCTTCGGCAGGGTAGCCGGTCAGCCTCTGCACTTCATCGCTGATGAATTCCATGGTCCAGTGCTGGTCGTTCAGACAACGGTAAGAGATGCCGGGAAGGTTTGCCACCAGAGTTTTCAGTCTTTCCTCGCTGCGGCGCAGCTCTTCTCTTACCCTGTATTGATCTGTGACATCATGAAAAACCAGAACCACGCCCTTGATTGCCCCGTCGACATCGCGAATCGGGGCAGCGCTGTCGGCAATCTGTCTTGCAGTTGCATCTCTCGCAATAAGGGTGGTGTCACTGGCGAGCTCGATAATTTCGCCCTTTTCGAGAACCTCATCGACCGGGCAGCTTACCGGCTTGCCAGATTTGTAACTCACAGCCTTGAAAACATCGTTAAGGTGCGTTCCCAGTGCGTCATGAAGCGCCCAGCCGGTGAGTTTCAGCGCTATCGGATTGATTCTGGTAATTATGCCTTCAAGATCTGTTGCTATGACCGCATCGCCGATCGAATTGAGTGTGATAAAAAGGTCATTTTCCCTTTCACGCAATTCGCGGGATCTTTCTGCAACCAGCAGCTCAAGATTGAACTGCCGGCTTCTGAGAAAACCGACAAAAAGTGTCAATAAAAACGTAATCACGATGCCGACGCCGGCGGTAGCCCCGACTGACCGTTCAAGCCTGCCGCTGGCAAGGTAACTCGGGCCCGGGTGAACGTTCAGAATCAGACAGCGGCCAAAAATGAACATTGGGTAACGCAGGTGCATAGCCTTGTCCTGCAAAAAAGGACTATCTGAGACAAGCCCTGTTGCTTCGGGAAAAACCGCAAGAGTTCTGAACGAATCGGCGTTACAATCAGTGACTGTCAGACAGACGCCCTCGTTAACGACAAAACTGCCAGGAATAATGCTGTTGATGATATCCTGAACCTTAAAAGCGGCACAGACAAAGCCGACTAGCTCTTTTTCATTAAAAACCGGCTGAACGACTATCAAGTGGTTAACATCGTCTCCGACTGCACCGCGACGGACATTGAAAAACTCGGAACATACCAGCCCCGTTCTTTCAGCCTCGTCAATCAGCTTTCTGAATTCCGGGCCGCCGTATAAATTACAGCCCTGCCAGCGCGGGTTAGCCTCGAACGGAAAAACATAGGCAATCGGAAAATAAACCTCTGAAGGGGCCGCCGCGATTCTTGCGCCACTCTGATCGAGAGAAAACAGCGTGAAGTCTCTGAAACCCTGACTCTTGATATCGTCAGTAAATGCAGCTACATCTGAAGCCGGCACCCGTGGCACCCAGGCCCAGGCCTGCACTGACAAAGTTCTGGCCAGCGGTCTGACAAAGTAGGCAAACTCATCGTATGTTTTTTTGCCTCGGCCGTTGCCAAGCAGCTTGGAAAGCTGTTCCAGATCGCGACGCAGCTGCTTGAAAGAAGCACTGACCAGCTGGTTTTTAGCATCGGCGATCCAGCGGAATTCCTGCCGGTTTCTTGCGCTTTCAGCTTCCTGAACGAGGTTTGTGATAAAAAGAGTTGTCAGCAGCCCAAAAACTAGAGAAATGATGGTTTCTGAATGGGCCAGCCACCACAATGATCGCCGGGGGGTGAACTTTTCGCGCCAGAAAAGCAGAAACAGGCTCAGCAGAGCCACAAACGCGAGCAGCATGGTTCCTTTTATGACGTCGAGGCGGGCCTGCATCAGCATGCTTTTCCAGCCTTCGGCCAGCACATCGATACAAAGAAGAATCAGCACTTCATTGGTTTTCGGGTCAGACACCGGCACGAATGCCGAAACAAAGGTGCCGTATTCGTCGGTGTAGGGGCCGACCACGGCCGGTCCACCATCATTAAAAGCCTGCCATAGCCTGGGATCTGGTTTTTCATATACTGTCCCGACCGGAGAGGCCTGGGGATCATCAACAGCGTAGTTCTCCGGACCAAAAACCAGCAGGGAACCTCTTCTGGCTACGGTATAGATACCGCGCAGGCCCGAATGCGAACGGCTGTATGCCTGCATCTGGCTTCTTAACCGCAGAAAGGCTGGATTTTTTTCGTCTTCGGCCGTAAAAGAGAGGTCGCGAATACGGTCATGATTCAGCGTCTGAGCGATGGCAATGCCATTTCTCAGGGTTTCGTGGCGAAACATGCTGTCATAAGCCTTGCCGCGCCAGTCGGTGGCCCACCAGCCGGCGGCCAGAAGCATCGGCAGCAGAAGAGGCAGAAAAAGGCGGCGAAATACCAGAGAGTCTTCACTGGCAGGCATTTTTCGGCGAAAATGCAGCCAGAGCCCGGTCATGATAAGAATGGCACAGAGAGCCCGAAAAACTATCGCCGGTATGCCTGTGGCAGCCGCAAAAGTTTCTGTGTTGAAACCGTCTGAAGGCCAGATAACCGAGGGTGCGGCCAGAAGCCCTGCAAAAATGCCGTAAAAGGCCATAAAGATTGCCGACAGCCCGAGCGAGAGGCTGGAAGTTTTTCGCGCTTCATGCAACAGAATCCAGGTTGCCAGAAGCGAGCCGGGCAATGCCAGAAAGTAGCGACAGCCGGCTGTAAAAGCATCGAGACCATAAAAACCACAGAGCCCAGCCAGCAGAAACAGAAAAAGCATCAGCCAGCGCGGCAGCTGCAACCCCCGCTGCGCGATCAGACTTTGCCGGCCAAATTCCATCAGTGCAAGAAAAGAAGCACCCAGGAAAACAATACGGGCAAAGCTAATCCATAAGCCGTTTGCGACAAAAATTGCCCAGAGATCGAGCCATTCGTTCGCACCGTGTAGAAACCCGAACAGCGCAAGTGATTTCCAGTGCAGCTTTTGCTCTTCGTCCAGCACTGAAAATCGCCATGCAACGATCGACAGCATGAAAAATGCGATGCCGTAAAGGAAATATATATAGTCAAGCTGGCCTGAAAACCAGTTTTCTGACATGACTCAAATCTCTCAATTCTCGATCGTTTCGGTTTTATGCCAAAGGAACAGCAAACCCTATTATATCGGGCCGCGCAAAATAAAACAACCCCTGCCGCACCAGGCGACAGGGGCTTGATGTCGGGTTTTACAGCCTGGCGCGGCTCATGGCAGCCATGGCTTCGAGACCAATCTGCAGCATTCTCTCTTTGCCTCTGGTAACCTTTTCGCCATGCGGGTCATAGTTTCCTTCATCCCATTTAAGCGGGTTGCCGTCGACGGTGGCGATGGCGCCGGCTCTTATGCCACGCAGAGAAGCGATTACGTAAAGGGCTGAAACTTCCATTTCAACGCCAGGCACGCCGGCTTTGCTGTATAATTCAAGTGAAGAAGGCAATACGCCCGGGTAGAAAAGATCGCTGGTGACCATGATGCCACGGCGATATGGCGCCTGAATATCTTTGCAGGCGGCTTCAATTGCCTGACAAACCTCTGCGTCAGCAATCGCCGGGTAACCGAGCGGCACCAGCAATGGCGTAACACCGTCTTCCCTGACCGCGCCGGTGGCGATGATATGGTCGCCCTGGCCGAGGTAATCCTGCAGGCTGCCGCAGGTGCCGACTCTGACAATTACCTTTGCGCCAATTTTGATCAGTTCTTCAAAGCAGATCGACGCCCCGGCTGAACCGACGCCGTGCGAGGTGATGGTAATGCGCTCACCCTTGTAAACGCCGAGAAATGTGCGATATTCGCGGTTATAGGCCAGCTCTTCATAGCTCTCGCAAAGTTTTGCAATTTTTTCTGCGCGCGCCGGGTCACCGCAGGCAAGAACGTAAGGAGAAATCTGGCCGGCTTTAAGCTTCAGATGTGGAGTCATATCAATCCCTTTCCTGTTTGGTTTGCCTAAAGACTATACTAATTCCGACGCTACCGGTCAACTTTACTGGGTGTTCATTTTTTGCACACCATTTAATGCCCTCTTATTAAGCAGCGCCTCAGCTAAAATCTCGCCAAAACAGTTGCACAACGCGGGTTTACATCACATTCCGGCAAACTGGCACGCAAAATGCGTTACCTGTTTTGCATTCTTAACGAAAGGAGGAGTGTTATGATGGACCTCAGCATTCTCGTGTTTTTTCAGCGCTGGTTGATAGCCAGCGACAAAGAATTGAACAGTCACCGCATGTCTGACCACCGCAACGAGGGCTCCCTGACCGGGCACCCTCCGTTGAACCGGGGCCGCTGATTCAGTATAGGCTCCGCACCAGCAGACAAAATCATGCCTGGCCTGCGACAGCGGGCCAGGCGGCAGACAACAGCCTTTTGTGATAAACTGGCGCCAACGTCAACAAAAGCGCACCTGGTCAAAATGAAAAAGTCTGCCCCAGCCCAGTCATTTCGCAATACCACGAAGGTTCTCAGCCGCTGCTTCGGCTTTTTAAAACCCTACTGGCACCTGACGCTCGGCGGTTACCTTGCGTTGATCGCGATCAACACCCTTACCCTGGCTATTCCGCAGTTTATCCGCTGGATAATAGATCACGGCATCAGTCAGGGAAACCGCCAGCTGTTAATCAATGCCGTGCTCGGGCTTGTCTGTCTCGCCATGCTGCGAGGTCTGCTCACTTACCTTCAGGGGCGCTGGACCGAAACAGCATCACAAAACGTTGCCTGCGACCTGCGCCAGAAAATTCATGCACAGCTGGCCAGTCTTTCATTCTCATACCACGACCGGGCCGAGACCGGGCAACTGCTTTCACGGGCCGTTCAGGATGTCGAAAGAATACGCTTCATTACCGGCAGGGCCTTTGTAAGAATAGCTGACGGCATTGTTCTTCTCACCGGAACCGGGATTTTTCTCATACATATCAACCCGGTTCTCGGTTTGATGGCGCTCTCGACCATGCCGCTGATCATCTGGCGGGCAATCTATCTCGGAAGCCGGCAAAGGCCGCTGGCACTGCTGATTCAGAGGCAATTAACCCGGCTGACGACACGCCTGGAACAGAACCTGCGTGGCATACGCATTGTCAAGGCCTTCACCCAGGAAAACACCGAAATTGCAAAATTCAACCGCGAGAACAACCGCTGGTTGTCGTTATCAGCCCGATCTGCCAGACTACAGGCCTTCAATGCACCGCTCATCGACCTGATCGCTAACCTCGGCACAGTAATCGTGATTGCCGGCGGCGGCTGGCTGGTCACCCGCGGCACCCTGACAACCGGCGATCTGGTCGCCTTTACCACCTGTATCGGCCTGCTCGCTGTTCCGGTGCGGCGCCTCGGCAACATCGTTTCGGCCCTGGCACAGGCTGTTGCCTCCGGCGAACGGGTTTTTGAAATTCTCGACGTGGTCTCAGAAGTGCATGACCAGCCAGGTGCCGTTCGCCTGCCAGCGGTTCAAGGTCTGGTCAGGTTCGAAAACGTCAGCTTTGCCTACACGCACGGGCACAATATTCTCAGAAATGTTTCCTTCGAAGCCGCACCGGGCCAGATTATCGCCCTTATCGGCCGCACCGGCTCAGGTAAATCAACGATCATAAACCTGATACCAAGGTTTTACGACGCAACCGCCGGGCGTATCACAATCGACGGGCACGATATCAGAGACGTAACTCTGGCTTCGCTGCGCGACCAGGTCGGCATTGTGCTGCAGGAAACCACCCTTTTTGCCGCCACAATCCGCGAAAATCTGCTCTTCGGAAAACCCGACGCCAGCGAAAACGAAATGGTCGAAGCCGCCAGAGCCGCTCAGGCCCACCAGTTTATCTGCCAGATGCCATCTGGCTACGATACTCCGGTAGGCGAAAAGGGCGTTACCCTTTCGGGCGGGCAAAAGCAGAGACTGGCGATAGCCAGAACCCTGCTGCGCAACCCGCGCGTTCTCATTCTCGACGATGCCACTGCCAGCGTCGACACCGAAACCGAGCAGCTGATCCAAAAAGCCCTCGACACGCTCATGTCGGGGCGCACCTGCTTCGTAATCGCCCAACGCCTCAGCACCTTGCGTCGGGCCGATATGACCCTGGTGCTCGATCACGGCCGGGTAATTGGCCATGGGTCTCATGAACAGCTGCTGGCCAGTTGCGGTCTTTATTCAGACATTTACAATCAGCAGTCACAGGTGAACCGCTTATGAGCTTTTCAATCGGATCTTCCGGTTCAGCAATGGGGCCACGCACCGCCATGAGCAGCTTTGGCCGGGAAAGTGCCGGTCAGGCTTTCAACCCGCACGTTTTTCGCCGACTGCTCCGTCTGTTGCGGCCGCACCGCCGCCGTATGCTGGCTGCCCTGCTGCTGATGCTGTTGAATTCGGCACTGGCACTGTCAGTGCCCTACCTGATAAAGGTCGCCATCGACGACGATATAGCCACACACAATGGCAATGGACTTCTTCAGACAGCGTTCATGATGACCGCGGCTTTTGTCGGTATTTATCTGGCTGCTTCACTGCAGCAGCACCTGTTGGCCAAAATCGGTCTCAAGGTTCTGACAGCCCTCAGATCGAGGCTGTTCAGGCATCTGCAGCGACTGCCCCTCGAATGGCATCACAAACATATCGTCGGCGTCACCATTTCACGGGTAATCAGTGATGTTTCTGTCATCAACGACCTTCTCTCCGAAGGCGTGGCAACCCTGATCGGCGATACGGTTTTACTGTTCGGGATCGTCGGTGTCATGCTCGCTTTTCATGTTCCCCTCGCTCTCGCAGCCTTTACCGTGGTTCCGCTCATGCTTGCCGCAACCTGGCTGTTTTCAAAAAATGCCAGAATTGCTTTCAGACAGACGCGACAACGCATTGCTGCCGTTGTCGGGGGGCTTGCTGAAGACATTTCAGGAATCAGGGTCATTCAGGCCTTTGCCCGCGAAGGTGTTTCGGCCGACCGCTTCAACGAAGTCAACCAGGCGAACCGTGACGCCAATATCAGGGCCATGTCTCTGTCATTCATGTTTCTGCCAGCCGTAGATTTTCTCGGCGTGCTCGCTACCGGAATCGTGCTTCTCTATGGCGGCCTGCTGGTTGCCCGCGGCGAAATCACTCTTGGCATCGTGGTCGCTTTTATCGCCTATGTAACCAGGTTCTTTCAGCCAATTCAAGACCTATCACAGCTCTACACCACCATGCAATCAGCCATGGCCGGCGGCGAAAGAGTATTCGAACTGCTCGATACCGTGCCCGTAATTCAGGATGTCGATTCTGCCAAAGATATTGGCGAGATTACCGGAAAAATTGAGTTCAGGCAGGTAGCTTTTTCGTATACCCCCGAATCACAGGTTCTCAAAAACATCGACTTGAAGATTGAACCGGGTCAGACAATGGCCATTGTCGGGCCGACCGGGGCCGGTAAAACCACGATGGCCAATCTGATAATGCGTCTCTACGATGTGACTGCAGGCGCCATTCTCATAGACAGCCAGGATATACGGCAGTTTACCCAGTCGTCGTTGCGGCGCCAGATGGCACTGGTTCCCCAGGAACCGTTTTTATTTGGCGGTTCAGTGGCTGACAACATCAGATTTTCTCGACCAGAAGCTTCTGCTGATCAGATTATCAAAGCCGCCGAAATGGCCAACGCCCACAATTTTATCGTTTCTCTGCCGGAAGGCTATGCGACAAGAATACTTGAGGGCGGCGTCAACCTCTCGATTGGTCAGAGACAGCTTTTGAGCATTGCCAGAGCCGTGCTTGCCAACCCGCGAATTCTGATAATGGATGAGGCTACAGCCAGCATCGACACCCTTACCGAAGCTCTGATTCAGGATGCGCTGCAAAAGCTGCTGACCGGCAGAACCGCGCTGATTATAGCGCATCGCCTCACCACTATCAAAAATGCAGACCAGATATGCGTTTTAAAGAATGGCAGCATCGTCGAACGCGGCACCCACAGCCAGCTCATGGCCAGCTGCGGGGTCTATCAGGATCTTTATCTGCGCCAGAACTGATAGTTCCTCAGCCAGGATTCATAGTCTGCGCCGGAAATGACGCCGCAATTTTCCGTCAGCCCGTGTGCTGAATGCAAAGCGGCAAATAAGTTATTTCTGCCAGTATACGGGGCGGTTAAGCAAAAGTTGACAGTTTAACGGGGTATTGTTAGCATGCCCTCATCAGAATTCACTCTTCAAGGAGAAGGAAAATGGCAATTGTACGCCCATTCAAAGGTCTGCGCCCCCCGAAAGATATCGCCGCCAAAGTGGCAGCTTTCCCCTACGACGTCATCAACTCTGATGAAGCCCGTGAACTGGCAAAAGGCAACCCTCAGTCTTTTCTGCACATAAACAAGCCCGAGATCGACCTCGACCCCAAAATCGATCTTTATGACCAGCGTGTCTATGACAAAGCGGTCGAAAATTTCAAAATGTTTCAGCAGAAAGGCTGGCTGGTCCGCGACGCCGGCGAATGTTTTTATATCTACCGCCAGGTCATGAACGGCCGTGCCCAGACCGGTCTGATGTGCTGCTGCAGCGCCCAGGAATACTGGGACGGCAAAATCAAGCGCCACGAATTCACCCGCAAAGACAAAGAAGAAGATCGTCTGAAACACGTCGACATGACCAACTGCAATGCCGGCCCGGTTTTTCTCACCTACCCGGCCCGCGCCTCGATCAATGCCATGGTTGACCAGATAACCAAAAACGCGCCAGAAGTCGACTTCACCTCTGAAGACGGCATCCAGCACGTTCTCTGGGTCGTTAAAGACGCCGAATGGGGCAAAAAGGTAACTGCTGAATTTGCCCAGATCCCGGCCCTTTATGTCGCCGATGGCCACCACCGCACCCAGGCCGC
>ERZ795032.2162-NODE-2162-length-11706-cov-5.227963_pt1 | contig 11706 bp, 7 predicted proteins | sample MGYA00375124_ERZ795032 | MGnify/ENA primary metagenome ERZ795032 (study PRJEB30167, sample SAMN05720154) | activated sludge metagenome | isolation source: Anaerobic digester | place: China | collected 2015-12-16 ...
AAACATGGTAGGTAACCTTGGCAAGCCATTTTATATAAATACATACAATAAGGGTTCAATTACCAATATGAAGAATGATGCATTTCTTGAGTTATGCTGCCAGGTTACTATGGATGGAATAAAGCCATATTCTGTTGGAGAAATGCCAAAGGGTATAAGAGGAATGCAGGAGATAGTACTGGATACCCATGAGCTTACAGCAGAGGCTATTTATGAATGTAATTATGATAAATTAAGGAGGGCATTTCTAACTGATCCATTAATATGTTCTATAGTTGATGCTGATAATATTATTAAGGAATTGCTTCAGGTGGAAAGAGAGGCACTGCCTGAGTGCTGGTAAAAGAAAGAAGGGTTGATATGCGTTTATATCACTTGGATTTAAAGTTTGCAATGTATAAAAAAGAATACATTAAAAATTGGTTTGAGAAACTGAAAGCCAATGGATTTGATGGTAGGGTAAATATTTAATAGGTGCATTTATCAAATCCGAGGAAATATTTACCAGGAGCTATCGTTACGGTGCTTAGAACCTTTAAATTCAGCTATGGGCAAAATCAAACTCACAAAATAATCTTATCAAAATAGTTGTAATTATTTTGTTCAAACACTGATTTTGCTTATCCTTCGCTCAGATACGGGGAAACTCTTCAACAAAAAAGGGAGGTCTCTTACTTGAGTGAAGAGGTTCCCCTGCCCAGCTACAGCACCTTCACTAATGCCCCTTACCAATATTTTCTTCAGATAAATTAAATGCATCGATGTAACTTACAATTTGCTAATTCTTCATTGATTATTTCAAATCGTAAATTATATAGTTTAATCTGAAAAAATAAATGACAGTAATTTGGAAATTGACACATAGGGAAAAGAAAAATTGAAATATTGAAAAAGAAAGGAAAGTAGTATACTTAATCATTGTAGGAACTGTGCTCAATATCCAATATCAATATCCAATATCACTCAAAATAAATATCCATATGAGCATGAAATTGGGGATTGTATGACTAAATGCATTCTGGTGTTTGTAAGACTTATTGCAATTAATTTCATTCGTTAAAGTCGAATTTACTTTGTCAACTGAGGAAAATTATTTAAAGGAATGAGAAAGCATTTTTTCTTATTGACATGATAATGCTAATAGTATACAATAAGCTAAACCGGTTTTGTTTTACACTGTTTTAATATTAATGCTATCATGTGGCGCTGAGAACCCGATCTGGAGATAAGATTATAATACCGAATTACATAGACTTTATCTAAATATACTAGCTGAAAAGCGTTGTTCTTTTCAACTGATGCAATGATAAATATATAATTAAGGTATCATGAGAATTGTGATATACAAAGTTACAGTTGAAAAGATTTATTGTGAAAAGGGAAATAGTAAATATAGAAGCATTGATATGAAAGTATGAAAGATGTGTATGTGAATCATCACATAGATTTGAGATAAATGAAAACCATTATAAAACCGAGAGGAATGATTCCATGAGTGATAAGTTTCGAATAAAAGATATTGTACCTACCGTTTTTTTAAAGAGAGAAGAAAATGAGTTAAAACAACTTATAAAGCTTGAAATAAATTCTTCGATTTCCAGAGAAGCAATGATTCTGGTTATAGCCAAAGAAAAAATTAATGAAATATCTTTGGGAATTGTTCCAAACGGTGTATCCATTCAGAGAATTTTTATTGATGAGATGAAGGAAAAGACAGATATTAAGTTTGTTTTAAAATCGCAGGGTATAGTCTATGACAGCAGAACAGAATCCTGGAATCCCCCCAGACATTGGAGAGTACATGTTGTCCAGCTTTCACATCACGACCCCGGCTATACCGACCTTCCATCAAATGTATTGAAAACACATATCCGGTGGTTGGATGAAGCTTTGTTATTTGCTGAGGAGACTGGTAATTTCCCGGAGGATGCAAGGTTTAGAATGGTTATTGAGCAGGCTTGGTCTATTGATCATTATCTTAAAAATTCACCTGAATCGAAAGTTAACAGAATAATTGATTTAATGCGTTTAGGACGGATAGAGCTGACTGCCCTTTTTGGCAATATGATTACGGAAATCTGCGGTCACGAAGAAATGATAAGGACTCTTTACCATGCTTTTTCGCTAAAAAGAAAATATGATATTCCAATTGTATCTGCTGAACATAATGACATTACAGGAATAAGCTGGGGTTTATGTAGGGTGCTTACTGATGCAGGGATAAAGATATTCTGTCCGGGGATTCCTCTTTACTACAACTGGGCCGTAAAAGATGCAAATGGACTAAGTCTTAATTCGTTCTGGGATGAAAAGGCAATATTCACACACGGCGGTCCTGGTGCTTTTTGGTGGGAATCACCTTCGGGTAAAAAGCTTCTATTCTGGTGTAATAACCAAGGGTGCGGGGGAGATTACCATGCAGGACTTCCGGGACTACCGGAAAAACTGATACAGCTTGAAGAACAGGATTATCCATATCATGTAATACGATGGCCGGTAAGTGGTGGGGCAAGAGATAACTCTCCATATATAGGTGGATATGCATATACAATAAAGGAATGGAATGAAAAATGGGAATATCCACACCTAATATGCAGCACCAATGCAAAATTCTATGAAGACTTCATAGGAGAAGAGCCTAAAGATCTACCAGTATTTAAAGGAGAGCTACCTGGACAGGATTATCCGGTAGGTTCCACTTCAACGGCTGCTTCAACTGCCCAGAACAGAAATAATCATTCAGCAATGATTACAGCAGAGAAGCTTGCCTCTATGGCAGAAATAGTGACCGACTATACATATCAGAAAGAAGATATTTCACAGGCTTATGAGGATATGCTCTGGTACGATGAACATGCATGGGGTCATCATTTTCCGTGTGGACCTGCCATGAAAGCATCACAGTATGAAAAAATGATACGTGCCTATAGAGCTTCAGCTTTTGCCCATGATATTACCAGTAAGGCTATGGCAAAAATTGCAGATAATATAAAATTTGAAGAGGATGGTTTTTATCTGGTGGTATTTAACTCAACCTCACACAAAACTATAAGACCTGTCCGCACACTTTTAAGGGAGATAGACAACTGCGGTAGTACAATGTATGAAGTACCTCCTGAAGAAGATCCGAAAGGTGAAGGGTATTTTAAAGGAGTGCTCTTAGGAGACAGATGGCATGCAAGTCCATCGCTAGATATTGTTAATGGTAGATTTGAGCTTATGGACATGTCAACAGGCAAATGTGTGCCATTTCAGATAATTGAAATTCAAACAGCCATGGATGCTGTACCTTATGCAGGAGAAAGACTGGGGATTGGATCAGGTACAAGTAGATATGGGTTTTTTGAAGTACCATTAGGCTTAAAAAAAGACCTTTGCTTTATAGCAGAAGATATTCCTCCGTTAGGATATAAAACGTACAGATTGATATCCAAAAAGGATACCAAAGGAATTGAGTACAGTGAATCTAAAAGGTACAGTGAATCTAAAAGGTACAGTGAATCTGAAAGGTACAGTGAATCTGAAAGGTACAGTGAATCCGAAAGGATAATGAAGTACAACTGTTGTAACTCAGTGGAAGATTTTATAGCAATTGAAAATGAGTATTACAGGATATTAGTTGATAAATGTACTGGTAACGTAAAGAGTATACTGGACAAGGAAGTAGCACGTGATATAATCGATAATGCGTGTCCACACGGCTTTAACTCATTTATTGTTCGTGAACCGGATTTTGGTGACAAGAAGAGAACTGAATACTATATAGAAAATGTTAAAGTCAGTAAAAGGTTGGATGAAGATATTTGCAAAGCTATTGAAATTTCAAGTGGTGCTTGTGGGCATCCTGTGATAAAACAGGAGATAGTCCTTTATAAGGGGATCAAAGCAATATATTTCAATATAAAAGTAATCAAGGATCCAACTCCATTGCTTGATGTACACATAGCATTTCCATTTAAGGTTGATAATCCTGTGTTTCGGTATGAAGGTGTATTGTCTGTAATAAACCCGATTGAGGATTATTTTCCTGGTGCCTACTTGGACACTGTTGCTGTACAGAACTGGGTAAAGGTTACAGATGGCAGCTACAGTGTGCTATGGTCTGGCCTTGATGCTCCTATTGCAGGTTTTTCAGGGCTTCATCCCGGATATGTTTCCCCAGCTCACAGATGTCTTATTGATGGAAAAGCAGCACATCCACCAATGAAAAAGGAAGAACTTACAAAGGGGTGGATATATTCAAACATATTCTATAACAATTTTGGCACTAACTTCTCTGTATCTCAGACCGGAGAAATGCTTTTCAGATATGTGATAACGACATGCAGTCATGACATTTCAGATAGTGAAGCATCTGCTTTTGGCTGGCAGGCGGTAACACCTGTTGAGCAAATATTTACAAAGAGGTATAGTAAGGACGTTAAAACTGGAAAGATGCCTGTAGAATACAGCTTTATTGAGTATGACAACAAAAATGCTGCAATTCTTGCCTTTAAAAAAGCTGAGGATGACAATGGATATATACTGCGATTATGGAATATGGAAAATAAAGCAGTAAATATAGATCTAAAACTAAATGGTTTAAGGATTGATAGTTTGTACCTGGCTGATGTGGTTGAAAGAAATAGCAGTATTATTACGAGTCAAAAAGAAAACTCTATTAATGTAAGCATTGATAAAAATAGTATCGTAACCATAAGAATTATCAAAAAGAATGATAATTAAGTGTTTGAGACATACTGCTATAAATTAAAAGCAACCTTCCGAAAGATAATACTTGACTTGATTTTGGAAATGAAGTAAAATTTATATAAACCGGTTTATATAACTGTAAAAGGGGGATTCCTTCATGATTAAGCGTAAAGGAATTTCTATACGAACAAAATTAATATTCATCTTTCTTGCAATAATTCTATTTACTTCATTTTGTATCTCCATATTTTCATACAAAGCTTCTGAAAATACTATAAAAATGCAATCTGAGGAGTTGATATCAGGTTATCTTAACCAGTCGGTAAAAAGGTTTGACTTGTTTATGGAGAACCTGCATAGAGCGTCCATGTCCATTGCATTTAACAAGGACTTAAACAAAATATTGGCAAGAATAAACCAGGGAAGTTATGAGGATTATAATAATCTTCTAAGGATAAATGACCTGATATCGACTTTTAACAATACAAACAGATTTGTTTACCTGGTTAACATATATGATTTTAAAAACGGTGTAATAATTCCTTCAAGAGGTACAAAAAGGAAAATAAATCTGGAAGATTCAGAATACAAGCTTGTCAAAAGTTTGCTTATTGATAACAGTGATGCATATAAAATACTGTACCATTGGGTTGAAAGTAGGATTATAAATTTAAATGGTGTAGAAAAAAATGTTTTAACTTTTGCTATCCCAATAAAGGACAATTTTACCGGTGAAATCATAGGCAGCGTAATGACATATGTCCCAGAAGAACATATATCCGGTATGTGTCTGGAGATATCCTTTTCTTCTGGAGGAAATGCCATACTAGTGAACAGTAGCGGAAAAGCAATATCATCTTCTGAGCCTAATCTGGTTGGCGAAAATTTTTTCGATTATTTAAATGTGGAAAGGCAGGGAAATGATTCGTATATCAGAAAAATCGACGGAAAAGAGTATCTTGTTTCATACAGAAAATCAAATTATATAGATTGGAGCTTTCTTTCTATAGTTCCTATAAAGATAATCATGCAGAAAAATACTGGTGTTTTGAGGAATACTTTTGTTTTTATTGGCTTGGGGACAATTTTACTAGCATTTCTTCTTTCTTATATAGTAAACTTCTATTTTTATAAACCAATAAGATATTTAATAGATGATATTAAAGCTCATATCAAAGAAAAAAACCTTGACTTAAAACCGATTTCAAGGGATGATGAAATAGGTTTCATTTTTAATAGCTTCTACGAAATATTATTAGAGAACAGGGTACTTATAGAGAATATATATGAGCAAAAGATTTTGCTTCAAGAAGCAGAAATCAGGCTGCTTTATTCACAGATAAATCCACATTTCTTATATAATTCACTTGATTCTATCATATGGATGCTTATGTTTAAACAGTATGATGACATAGGAATCCTTGTAAAAGCTCTGGTTAAGTTTTTTAGAATTACCCTTAGCGAAGGTAACGAAATAATTACTGTAAGGCAAGCAAAAGAACGGATAGAAAGTTATTTTATAATACAAAAAATAAGGTATTCAGACAGGCTTATAGTTGATGTGGATTTTGAGGAATCAATACTTGAGTTTAAAATGCTAAAACTTATGCTACAGCCAGTTGTAGAGAATTCCATATATCACGGTGTTGAGAAAAAGTTAGGTGAAGGCATTATAAAAGTAACAGGTAGGCAAGAGGGTGATGTCTTAGTATTTAAAGTAGAGGACAATGGTGTAGGAATATCTCCCCAAAGGCTTGATGAAGTGAATAAGATTATAAATTCGGAAGAGCAGCAATTAGATCAATTCTATGCACTGCAAAATATAAATAAAAGGATAAAGATCTTTTATGGCGATAATTATGGAATATCTCTTGAAAGCAGCGAGGGTGAAGGTACAATTGTAAACATTAAAGTGCATGTAATTGAAGTACCCGTAAGTGAATAAACATTAGGAGGATCTGGATATAATGAAACTTTTAATAGTTGATGACGAACCGATGGTCAGAAAAGGGCTTTTATATGGTTTCGATTGGTTAAGTATAGGTGTAGAAGCAGCAGGAACTGCATCCAATGGAATTGAAGCTATTGAATTTATAAAGCTTAATCAGCCTGATGTAGTTTTAGCTGATATTAAAATGCCAGGAATGAATGGTTTGGAACTTGGTAAATGGGTAAAGAATAATTATCCATACATTGATGTTATCTTCTTAACGGCATATGGTGACTTTGATTATGCAAGACAAGCTATTGAGCTAGAAGCTGCTAACTATCTTTTAAAACCTGTTGATGCTGATGTATTGTTTAGTACTATGGAAAAGATCAAAAAAAAGACTTATGACGAAAAGAAAAGAAAGATAGTTTATAAAACTGATAAGGAAAAGCTTAAATCTATCATAGTAAACCATAATATGGAGGCATTGAACGAATATTTGCATGAATACTTTAACTTATATAGGAAGCATCTCAATATTAAATTGGATAATAAAGAGCTTATAATTTTCGAGCTTATATCGGCAGTATATGAAGTGATAAGAGAGCATGAGAAAAATGGCAGTGAGCTAGCACTTGATAGCGTTACATTAGAGGAATTTGCAAAATTACAAACATTTGAGGAACTTCAAAAAGAAATCACAAGGTTTTTAATTGAATGTGTAGATAATGCGTTAAATAAAAATAATGAATGCTACAAGCATGACATAGATAAAATAATTAAATACACCAGAAATTGCTACATGAAGGATATAAATTTAAAGACTGTATCATCAACTTTCTCAATAAATCCATCATATTTAAGCAGGGTATTTTCTGAAAGTACAGGGGTATCATTTACCAACTATCTCAACGAACTAAGAATGTTGAATGCAAAAGAATTACTGAAAAATACTGACTTTAGTGTTAAAACAGTAAGCAAACGGGTAGGATATAATAATGAAAAGTATTTCATCAGGATATTTAAAAAAGTGGAAGGGATAACGCCTCAAGAATATAGAACATCAAATAAAATTAATAAAAGTAATTAAAGTGCACTGTCAAAGTAATGATTTGTGTACTTTACACAATAGAATTTCCACTATAGAATTTTAATATAGAGTCATACCATAAAATATTAATATGAAGAACGAAAGGTTAATAATAATGGAATCTATACTAAAATGTAAGACCAATCCGAATAAAAGCAAACAACCTAAGCTATTAAAAAAGATAATTAAATATAAGCTGGTATATTTTTTGATACTTCCTTCAGTTATTTGTTATATAATTTTTGCTTATCTGCCTATGGCAGGTGTTTTGATGGCTTTTAAAGATTACCAGGTAGGCAGGGGATTCAAGGGTATATTTACAAGTCCAAGTGTAGGGTTTGAACATTTCCAGCGACTGTTTAAATCATATTACTTTTTCAGTATTTTAAGGAACACAATTTTAATTAGTTTTTATAAGATTATTTTTTGTTTTCCCGCTCCTATTATATTCGCTATATTATTGAATGAGCTAAGAATTACATATTTTAAGAGGTTTGTGCAAACCGTAACATATCTCCCGCATTTTTTATCTACAGTTGTTGTAACAGGTTTGGTTCTTGCAATGCTGTCTCCATCCTACGGACTGGTAAATGCTGTTCTAGGTACAATGGGCCTGGAACCTGTTCATTTTCTAGCAAACAGCAGATATTTCAGAAGCATTATTGTTGCCATTGATGTATGGAAAGGGACAGGATGGAGTGCTGTTATTTATCTTGCTGCAATATCATCTATTGATCCACAGCTATATGAATCAGCAACGATTGATGGTGCAGGAAAGTTTCGGCAAATATGGAGCATTACACTACCATCATTGTTAGATTTGATAATATTACTCCTAATTTTGAGAATAGGAGATATATTAAATGCAGGTTTTGAGCAAATATTTCTGCTGTATTCTCCTCCTGTTTACAGTGTAGGAGACATTATAGATACCTTTGTTTACAGGGAAGGACTAGTAAATTCAAATTATGGTTTTTCAACAGCAGTGGGTCTTTTTAAATCTGTTGTCGGACTTGTGTTGATTGTCGGTTCCAACAAACTGGCTAACAGGTTTGGTAAACAAGGTATATGGTGATTTTGATATTATGTAAACAAAGGGGGTGCTTTTTTGGTCAAACAGTCCAAAGGTGAAAAAATATTTAACTTTATAAATATTCTTATTATGCTTATTGCAGTAATTGCTGTTATAATACCACTTTTTAGCGTGGTTTCCACTTCATTAGTTTCTAATCAGGAGTTGTCAAGAAGACGTTTCATTATTTTCCCTCAAAAGGTTGATTTTACAGCTTATAAAATAATTTTTGAAGGAACAAGCATAATTATTAGTGGGTACAAAATAACTATATTCAGAGTAGTTGTGGGTACGGTTATTAATTTGATTTTTTCCTACTTTACTGCATATGCAATGTCGAAAAAGGATTTACCTGGCAGAAATGTAATTACTATCTTCTTTTTCTTTACAATGCTTTTTGGAGGCGGTCTGATTCCTTATTATATTGTGATAAAGTCTGTAAGATTGTTAAATAATGTTTGGGTTTATATTTTGCCTCAAATTATATCTGTATGGAATACTCTTCTTATTAGGAACTTTATTATGAATATTCCGGAAAGTCTTGAGGAATCTGCAGAAATTGATGGGGCAAATGCTGTACATATAATATTCAGAATTATTTTGCCATTGTCGATACCAGCTCTTGTAACTATAGGCCTTTTTTACGCTGTAGGTCACTGGAATAGCTGGTGGGATGCTTTCTTATTTGTAAGTGATGTCAGGAAGCAGCCGATACAGTTGGTATTAAGAAATATCCTTGCATCTGCGGAAATGAGGATAAATACTATTACAGGCAGAATTGATGCAACTGAAATAAAACCGCCTTCGCGTGCAATACAAACAGCAACTATAGTTGTTACGACAGTTCCAATAGTTATTATTTATCCTTTCATACAGAAGTATTTTATTAAAGGTATAATGATAGGAGCTGTAAAGGGGTAAAAACGCAGGTACTGCCCGTGTGTATTCAAAAACTATTAATATACATTAATATAAATTAATAAAAAAGGAGAGAATGATTATGTTAAAGAAAAGGTTATTAACTATGCTTTTATGTCTGGTATTAATAGCATCATTGTTTACAGCATGCGGAAAATCTGGTACCAACGCTGAGAAAACCGATGGTTCGGATACGTCCCCACTGAAAGAAAACAAGGAAGAAACTGTAACCATTGTAATGGAGAGACCTTTATGGCAAAATGCTGATCCATCATCTGATCCTAATATGAGAATTAGGCAAAAAATCAAAGAAAAAATCAATATTGATGTGGAAGTAGTAGGGCAGCAGAATCCGCCAGATCAGGCCGAAAAGCCTAATCTGATGATTGCTGCAGGTGAAACTCTTGATATTTTTCAAACACCTTTCGGAGGGTCTAATGATTGGAGAAAGTATAAGAGAGAAGACACAATTATTCCACTTAACGATCTACTAAATGAATTTGGTGTAGATCTGCTAAAACATGTTAATCAAGATGCATTAAAAGCATGCACTGATGAAGATGGCAAAATATGGGCTCTGCCTGATGAACAAAATCCAGTAACAACCTTCTTAATGATGCGAAAAGACTGGCTTGATAAGTATAATTTAAGTGTACCTGAAACATTTGAAGAATATGAAAATGTACTTCAAGTATTTAAGGAAAAGGAAAATGATGAAGGAATCGTACCTTTTTGGCAGGGACTTGAGGACAATATATTTGCAGGGTGCTTCATTCCTACTGGAGATCAAAAATTTTTGGATAGCGACGGAAAACTAAAACCGAATTTTATGCATCCAAACTATAAGGAATTTCTGGCTAAAATGGCAGATTGGTATAAGAAGGGCTTTTTACATAAGGAATTTGCTACTATGCAATACCAGCAGGCAGCAGATTTAGCCTTTGGAGGACGCTCAGGATTATTTGTCAACTGGATCAGTGGTTCATTTAAGTTTAATGTTGATACGCTTAAAAATTCTGTGCCTGATGGAGAATTAATTGTGATAGCTCCACCAAAAGGACCTGCTGGAAGACTTATAAGGAAAGGACTACCAATAACGAGTAATATTATGATTACCAAAAGCAGTAAGTATCCGGAAAAATCAATTGAATTCCTTAACTGGAGTATGGCAACAGATGAAGGATGGCTGCTTAGTAGATTTGGAGAAGAAGGCTATGACTGGAACTGGATTGATAAAAGTAAAAATATACTTGATTATACAGATAAAAAGGTAGATGTTGATAGATATGGATATGCAATATTTTGCAGCACCAGGCTCAATAAATTTGTAAACAAGTATAATATTGGAGGTATGGTAGATTCTGAAGCTACAGCATTTGTACATGATGAAAATAAATATCCTACTAAAAATCCTATTGATTTGCTTGTAATTTATGATGTTAATAAAATGAAGTCGAAAGACAAGTTAAATTCAATGAACACATTTTTAAATGAAGCAAAATATCAAATTATTATGGGTCAAGAACAGGTTTCTAGTTGGGATAATGTAATAAAAAAATGGCTTGAGCTTGGTGGTAAGGAATATATTGATGACATAACAGAGCAGTTTAATGCTCAGAAATAACGAACATTGCTATATGTAGAAACAAAAAAGGGGATTGATACTCCCCTTTTTTGTTGTATACGATATACTATTATTCTCAAAAAGTTGACAAAAAAACATTTTTGCTCAAAGCCATGTAGTATAAGCGTTATATAGCACTTTTTGAGAATATATAGTACCTTAATTTATCGTAGCGTACGCTTATTTGTTTGCAGCTATACGCTGCGATATGTATATTACGTTAAGAAGAATTATTAAATTTACTTTGTACGGACAATCTAATTAAGGGGGCTTATATGTGTGAGTATAGAATTTGAAAAGATATTTGAAAATGATGTTTTATCAAAAAGAGAAAGAGTAGAACGAATTCTTAACCATCAACCAGTTGACCGTGCAGCACT
>ERZ795032.2164-NODE-2164-length-11698-cov-4.968994_pt1 | contig 11698 bp, 10 predicted proteins | sample MGYA00375124_ERZ795032 | MGnify/ENA primary metagenome ERZ795032 (study PRJEB30167, sample SAMN05720154) | activated sludge metagenome | isolation source: Anaerobic digester | place: China | collected 2015-12-16 ...
ATTTAAATATATAGCTTCTAAATATGGAGTCGAAGGCGAAGATTGGGCATTTGTTTTTCAAAGATTACATCATGAATTTGATAAGCATTTTGATGAGATACAAATAGCTTTAAGTAACAAAAAGGTTATTACAACCTTTTTTGATATAAGCGATTTCTTTGGAAAATATAGATTTTAAGTTTTTGTAATAGTACCCAAAGATCAATAATCTATTTTAGTTACAAAATATCGTTAAAGGATTTGCGAAAATTTTAATTTCTTGTTCTTTCATTAAACGATTCTTATAAAAACACGATTGCGTCTTTTTATGAATTGCGTTATTTTCAATTTGAAACTCGCTGGCTTTCACTAAATACCGAGGGCTCGCCACTTGAAAGACCTTAAAGTTAAGATCAAACGCCAGACGGAAATACTCGGTCTGGTCCTCGCCAATCCGGGCAAATACCAGGTCTTCGATTTTGAAGAACTCTATGGCGTAAACGACCTTACTATTAAGAGAGATCTTCAGGAACTCCGCTCGCTCGGCATCGATATCCACTCGGAAGGGAAGAAGGGAATTAACGTCTATTCAAAGATCCCCAATGAAATTCTTAAAGGAATTATCCCCCAGTATATCGGAATCGCTGTAAACCAGAGCTCGTATGACCAGGCAACTAATCTTATTATCAGCAAGCTCGGACCTAAATCGATTTCCACTCTTACACAGCTTCAGATCTGCATCGACCAGAATTACTTGGCAAAACTGACTTACCAGAAACCCGAAGAGAAGGTAACGGATGAAAGGATTGTAGAACCCTACTGCATCTTCCAGGGTGAGAAGAATTGGAGGCTCCTGGCTAATCATAACGGAACGGTAAAACAGTTTTTGCTTAACAATATAAAGTCGGTTGAGAAACTTGAGAAGAAATTTAAGCCGGTTACTCAGAAGCAGATTGATGAGATATTCAGCACATCGTTTAAATGCTGGCTGGGGGATGAGAGGTATAAGGTAAAGCTTAAGTTTTTACCCCCCTGGCCTGACAGAATAAAACCGAAGCAGCTGATGGAAATGGAGAAAGTAACCGAAGAACCCGACGGCTCAATGATCTATGAAACAGTTGTGAACTCTCTTAACGAAATCGCTTCGTGGATTGTAAGCAGAGGAGAAGGCGTTGTTGTGCTGGAACCGGAGAAACTCAGGACGATTGTAATTCAGACTGCAAAGGATGTGCTGAAAAATTATTAATAATTAAATAGATCTTATTATGGCAAATACAAGAACGCAAGTTGAAATTGAAGATTGGTTAAGAACCAATTGGCTTCCAGAGTATTTTGGACAGAAATTTCGACCGGAAAGGTTAAAACTAAATTCAGGAGGAGTTTTTGATTTTGATGCGGTAAGTGACGACGATAAGATAGTTGTCAACATATCTACTAGTTCAGCTGTTACATCGAGCGGAAAAGAAGGTGTTGGAAAATTGCACAAAATACACTCTGATATTATGTTTCTATTAATGACGGTTTGTGTAAAAAGGGTAATACTTCTTACCGAGAATGATATGTACAATAAATGTATTAAAGAAAAGGAAGCCGGGAGAATACCGCTTCAGATAGAGTTTATGTTAGCGTCGATACCAGAAGATCTTGCTCTCAAACTAAAACAAGCAAAAGCAGTGGCATCAAAGGAAGTAACTCCTAAATAGTAAACGAATATCATTTAATGATACTATAATAGTATTTTGGAAAGCTAAATTGTCAACAGATAAAACATTTAATAATACGCCAGCATTAAAAGAATTAACGCCTGAAGATGAAATAAAAATGTTTGAACATGAGTATAAACTATTTGGTAAATATGATAAACAGTCATCTGAAAAGATAAAAAAACTTTTAGCGTCTCTAGGGACTCCGGTTCCAACGTTAAAAGATATTTATAAAAAAACTGATGATGATAATTCGGAGACATGAAGTGGAAAAAGTTTTTCTTGAAGAACTAATGGAGAACATCCTTAAATCAACAAAAATACCTAAAGTGCAGGTTGAACGTATAATTGGATCCATACTAAGTGTATTTATAGCTGATATAGTTACAGAAAAATTTAAGAATATTAAAAAATATCGGGGGAAGTACAAATTAGTCCTACAGGAATTCCCACTTAAAAAGGGAAATAACCTGCAATCTACCAATATCGATTACATCCTATACAATAAAGAAAAAAGAATTGTGGTCTTTCTTGAACTAAAAACCGACAGTGATTCCTTTGAACCAGAACAATTGAGGATTTATTCTAAGTATAAAACAATGACCCATGAAGACAGAAAAAAGCTATTTGATGAAAATATTTTGGATATTCGAAAAAAATCTAATAAAAAAAAGAAGTATGATTTTATTTTACAAAGACTTCGGAATTTCAAAGGACTTAGTAATGATGATAATAAACTAATCATTGTTTATCTGGCACCGGAAAAAGCAAGAAATAAATTAAGAAAGGAAATGGATGATCTTAAGGAAAGAAGAATTGATAGATTCCTTTCTTTCAACCTGCTACCGGATTTAATTGAACATAAGTACTACAATGAATGGAAAGTGATTAAAAAATACTTATCCAAATTAGACAAGAATTAAATATGCCAACTCATTTGCTTAGCAAATCAACATTTATTCGTGGTCTTCAGTGCGAGAAAAATCTCTTTCTATATAAGTATCATCCCGAACTCGCTGATGAGATCTCTGATGCTCAGCAAGCTATCTTTGATAGGGGAACAAATGTTGGTTTGTTAGCTCAGCAGTTATTCCCGGGTGGAGTGAATTGCGCTCCTCCTAATCACTTTCAGTACGACCAATGCATTGAGAAAACTAAAAAAGCAATCGCGGATGGAGTAACAACACTGTATGAAGCCGGATTTGTATTTGATGAGGTTCTGGTAATATGCGACATCCTTGTAAAAGAGAAAGGTACCTGGCATATCTATGAAGTTAAGAGCAGCACTTCTGTATCAGAAGTCTACTTAAATGATGCTGCTATTCAATTCTATGTAGTTAAGAATTCTATACCGGACGTAAAAGAAATCTCAATTGTTTATCTGAACAATCAGTATGTCCGGATGGGTGAAGTCAATATCAATGAACTCTTCTCAATTGAAAATGTAAATGAATTTGCCGCTGAGAGAGAAGACTTTGTAAAGGAAAACATTGCCAGATTCAAAGAAGTAATCATGCAAAAGAAGGAACCGAAGATTGATATCGGTCCACATTGTAACGATCCCTATCCTTGCCCGTTCATTGGACATTGCTGGCAGCACATTCCGGAATACTCAGTGTTTAACATTTCATATCTGAAGTCCGACCGTAAGTTTGAACTGTACAAACAGGGAATCCTTAAGCTGACTGATATTCCGGATGATTATCCACTAGGTGCAAGCCAGAGACTGCAGGTCGATTGCGAGAAAAATAAAAAGTCAGTTATTGATAAAGCTGCTATTGGAGAATTTCTTTCACTTGTAGAATATCCTGTTGCTTATATGGATTTTGAAACAATGATGCCGGCTGTTCCGATGTTTGATAATTCAAGACCGTATCAGCAGATTCCGTTTCAGTACTCGGTTCATTATCAGAAGAAAAAGGATTCTGAACTTATCCATAAAGAATATCTTGCAGAGTCAGATTGCGCCAAAGATCCCCGAAAAGAATTTATTGAGAAATTATTAAGTGACCTAAATGGAGCAAACACAATCATCGTATATAATCAGGCATTTGAGATAACCCGCTTAAATGAAATAGCAAGGGACTTTCCTCAATATGAAGTAGAGATTGAGAAGGTTATAAGTAAAATTATAGATCTGATGAAACCGTTCCAGAATAAGAGTTATTATACACCTGAGATGAAAGGATCTTATTCAATTAAGGCAGTTCTTCCGGCTCTTATTCCTGAAATGAAATACGAAGACCTGGCAATTTCTGATGGTGGCACAGCAAGCAGAATATTTGAGAGCTTATTTAATAATTGTGATTTGATAAGGCAAGTTGAAATTAGAAATGCTTTATATTTATATTGTAAATTAGATTCGTTAGGTATGGAAAAAATTATTAATAAACTATTTCATACTATTAAACCTAATTAAGAAAGATCGTTTTTATGTTCGATTTGAAAATTATTCAGAAAGAAATAATTGAGCAATATCTTGAAGAGGATTCTCGCCCTTGGATTATTGGTTTTAGTGGTGGAAAAGATTCAACAATGTTATTGCAGATAGTGTGGTATGCTCTAAAATCCATTCCCACAAAGAGTTTGAGACGTAAAATATATGTAGTTTGCAACAATACACTTGTAGAAAACCCGAAGATTTTAGAATATACAGATAAAGTTCTTAAAAAAATTGAGAAGTCTGCTTTAGAACAATCACTCCCAATTATGGTACATAGAACCCAACCTCAATTAGAGGATTCCTTTTGGGTAAATCTTATAGGAAAAGGTTATCCAGCTCCTAATAATTCTTTCAGATGGTGTACTGAACGGTTAAAGATAAATCCAACAACAAAATTTATTTTAGAAAAAATTAGTGAAACTGGAGAAGTTATTATTCTATTAGGTACAAGATATTCTGAAAGTGTAAATCGAGCTAATAGTTTGGCAAAGCATGAAAGAAGTGGACGAATATTAAAGAAACATGTATTACCTAATGCCTATGTATATACACCCATACAAAATATTATAACTGAAGATGTTTGGACCTATTTATTGCAAGTGCCTTCTCCTTGGCATTCTTCAAATAAAGAATTAGTGACAATTTATCGTACTGCAGATGGTGGTGATTGTCCATTAGTTATTGATAAGTCAACGCCATCTTGTGGAAATAGTAGATTTGGTTGTTGGGTATGTACAGTTGTTACTAAGGATAAATCGATGGAAGGTTTAATTGAAAATGGTGAGGAATGGATGGAGCCGCTGTTAGAAATTAGAGAATATCTAAATTTTACAAGATATGATAGAGATTCAAGGCTGCCTTATAGACGAAGTGGAGCCGAAGGTGTTGGCCCCTATAAATCTGAGGTACGAAAAAATATTTTGGAAAAAGTACTTTTAGCACAAAAGGAAATCCAGGTAAATCAGCCAAATATTGAATTAGTATTGTATCAAGAACTTGTTGCCATACAAGTTTTATGGTATCGAGATAACATCTTTGATTTTTCAGTTTCAGATATTTATAACTCAATTTATGGAACCACCATAAGTTTTTCAGAAAAATTCAATGGTTTGAAGTTAGAAAAGGATCTTTTGAATGAAGTATGTAAAGAATCACCGGAAGATTTTAAATTAATTTTAGATTTAATTACTATACAAAAAACAAGATCTATGCTATTAAATAAAAGAGGGTTAAATAATGATTTTGACACAAAACTATCCAGGTATATATCTGAAAAGGTAGGATAAAATGTTTATCAAAGAAATTATAATAAACAATTTTAAAATTTATTATCAGAGAAATGAAATTATATTTCAAAAGGATAAGAATAGAAATATTTTCATTATTTCGGGTCAAAATGGATATGGTAAGACCACTCTACTAACTGCTTTGGTTTGGTGCTTATATGGGCAAAACATTAAAGATGTTGATAATAATTTCAGAAAAAATATTATCGAAAGTGGAGGATATAAAACATTTGCATTTAATAACTTAAATAGAGCTGCAAAGGTTGAAGGTCAATCTACTTACAGTGTCGAAATAGTTCTCGCAGACATTGAGTTTCCCGCAATTCCTTTAAAGGAGATTTCAATTAATCGTATTTATGATACAAAAAAGGCAAATGAAACTTTAAGAATTCTTATTGATGGTAAGGATAATGAATTAACTAAAGAAGTTGGTCCAGAAATATTTATTAATGATTTTATATTACCGAAAGAAATAGCAAAATTCTTCTTTTTTGATTCCGAGAAAATAGTTGAATTTGCTGATATTAGATCAATTGAGGAAAAAAGGAATTTGAGTAAAGCATACTCAGAAGTTCTTGGAATAAAAAAATACGAAGATTTAAAAGAGAACTTGTTAAATCTAAGGTTAAGATTTATTAAAGACTCTTCTGGTGATGAGGGAGAAAAAGATAAAATTGATTTTTTAGAACAAGAGATTAGTGAATACAAGAATATGATAGATATTAATTGTGATAAGATTAAAGTGCTTGAGGAAGAAAAGGAAATAAAAAGAAAAAGCTTAAGATATTTCCAAGAAAAAATAATAAAAGAAGGCGCATCGAATTCGATTGAAAAAGTCATTGATGCAAAAAAACAAAAGGAAGAGCTTAGTATAAAATTTATGGACCTAAATCATGAATTGAAGGAAATGTTAGATTTAGCCCCTTTTGCTATTGCTTTCGATATTATGTCTACAATAAAGAATCAGGTTGAAGAAGAAGGGGAACATGATGTAACTAATAAATACAATGGTCTGCTTAAGAGTAATCTCAAGGTAATTAGAAAAGACATAAAAAATATGTCATTGCCTCTTGGAATAAATAAGAATTCCAGAATGGAAATCAAAAAAAGATTTTATGACTTGTTAGTGAAAAGAATATTATCAGATAATGAAAACAAAAAAAGACAAAATGAAATAAGTAAATTACATTTCTTTACTGATAGCGAGAAAGGAGAATTAACAGCCTTATTGAATAACATCAAGCATTCCTTTAAAACTAAATTTGAAGATTTAGGAATAAGATATAAAGAAATTAAAATTAACATCAATAAGTTGAATCGTTTTATTATTGATTCTGAAAACAAGGAAAATGATCCTGTGGTCCGAGATATTAGAACCAAAATGAAGATCAACGATGGAAGAATATTAGAGATAGAGAAAGAAATATCTGAAATAAATTCTGTATCTAATTATTTGAAAAACCAAATCGCAATAAAGCAAAATGTAATCAATTCAATTTCAAAAAAGATTTCTTTGAATGATGAAGCAGAATACAAAGATAAAATAGTAGAAAGATTAATAAGGCGTCTTGATGAATTTATACTAAGATTAAAAAATGCGAAGAAAGTATCACTAGAAAAAAGACTGTTAGAAAATTTAAACTCCTTAATGCATAAGAAACATTATATAAGAAGTGTTAAGGTATATGTTGAAAGCGATATTTTAGACATTGATCTTTTTGATAAAATGGGAAATGTGATTATAAAAGAATATTTATCAAAAGGTGAACAACAACTTTATGCTACAGCATTGTTAAAATCTTTGGTTGAAGAATCTAATATTAGTTTCCCGGTATTTATTGATAGTCCGCTTCAGAAATTTGACTACCAGCATACAAAGAATATTATAAAAAAATTCTATCCCTATATTTCTGAACAAGTTGTTTTATTGCCGTTAATTGAGAAAGAATTAAATCGGGACGAAATGTTGTTGCTTGATACAAGAATAAATGTGTCTTTTGTGATAGACAATATTTCTTCTGACTGTTCTAAAATCAAACAAATAAATAAAGATGAATTATTAAGATATTTTCAAATAGAAGAAAACAGATTATATGTTTAAATCCATAAAAACTTCAAAAGAAAACAAAGAAATTGTTCAAAATTTAACTCGACAATTAAGTCTTGGCCCGGAAAATGTTATTGCTAGATTAGCATTTGCATTTTCAATATCACAAAAAAGAAAGTTACAGCTAGCAGACATACAGGATTCACAAGGGAAAGAATATTCAAGTAGTGTTTTATTCGGAGATAAATTGCCTTATTATACAGCTATGGTATGCCAAATATATAGAATCAATAAGATAGATAAAAATATTTCAAAATATGTTAAACTGCACTTAGATGATGGATTACGACTATTAAATATAGAATACTCAAAATCAAAAAATCTGAATGGTTTTGAGTTTATTAGTGACATAATTGGTCGTGGATTGAAACTTAATCAAATTAAAAGGTGATATGCTTCCAGAGCAAGATTTTGGAATTGTTTATACCTCTGGGGAAAAAGAACCAGAAGAATTTTTCTTTAAATGCTTATGTAATAGTAATTATTTTGATCTGGGATTAGGTTTTTTTCACTCAAGTGGCTTTCAAGCACTTGCATTTGGGTTTGCAAAATTTATTCATTTGAATGGCTCAATGCGTATTATTATTAATGATAGACTTGAGCAGGAAGATAAAGAGGCTATTGAAAAAGGATTATATTCAGATCCGACTTCTTGGATAGAAGATAAAATTATAAAGAATTTTGATAAACTATTCCATACACTTCGAGAAAGAGATAAACATTTTTTTAATTGCTTATCATGGTTAGTTGCAACAAAAAACCTTAGTATACAAGCTGTTATCCCTAAGAATTCTTCAAAAGGTATTGCTCATAATAAATACGGATTATTTAAAGATTTACTAAGCAATAAAATCGTATTTAATGGCTCAGCAAATTTTTCATACCAAGCTCTTAAAAATAATATTGAAACAATTACATGCTTTAAGTCATGGACTAATGAAAAAAGTATGATTGAGACAATAGTATATTATGAGAATTTATTTGAAAATATGTGGAATGACAAATACGACGGAACAACAATTATCAAACTTGAAAAGGTACAAACATTTATTCGGGATAAGTTCACTATTAAAGATAAAAGAAGCATTATAGAAGAAGAAGAAGATTTAATGGCAAAGTTTGACATAGATAAAAAAGTAAAAGAAAAATATTTGAACGATATAAAAAAAAATATATTAACGAATTCCTTAGATATTGAGTTACCGCAGCCTAAGATTCCCATCGAACTCAGACCTTATCAATTAGAGGCAATTGAAGCATGGTTCAATAATAAGAATGTTGGTTTATTTGCTATGGCTACAGGGACTGGTAAAACAATAACTTCTCTAGCAGCCACCACTCAATTAATCAACCAGAGAGATAAAACAATTTTATTGATCACCGTTCCTTTTCTTCATTTGGCTGAGCAATGGTGTGATGAAGCGAGAAAATTCGGATATCGCCCTATACTTGTTGGTGAATCAAAACAAAAATGGTTAAGCATCCTTTCTCAGGAATTGCAGTTATTTAAAAGAGATATCAATAAAGTAATATCAATTGTAACAGTAAACAATTCATTGACTTCAAAAGATTTTCAGAATTTAATGGCTGATTTTTGGGTCGAGACAATTTTTATTGCAGATGAAGCTCATTATTTAGGTGCCCCTAATTTAAAAAACTATTTACCAGTAGGTACAAATTACCGACTTGCCTTGACCGCCACACCAAACAGATATTATGATGAGGAAGGTACAGATTTGATATTTGATTTTTTTGATAAAGTTGTCTATGACTTCCCACTGGAAAAAGCAATTGGTGAATATCTTACACCATACTATTATTATCCAATACCTGTTGAAATGATGCCAGATGAATTTGATGAATATATAGAGCTTACCAACCAAATTGAAAAGTATATTCATATAAATAGTGTAGAAGCACAACAAAAAGTAGAATGGTTAGCAATACAAAGAGCTAGAATACAAAACAATTCTAGGAGTAAAGTTATATGGATAGAGAGAAATATAGTAAACGATGAAGAACTTAAATACACACTTTTCTACGCTGGGGATAAAATCTTCGACGAAATAAAGAGAATATTAGGATATGATAAATTAATTAGAATTCACGAATTTACAAGTGAAGTGAATCGATTATCCAGAAAAAACCTTTTAGAAAAATTTGCCAGCGGGGAATTACAAGCACTAATTGCAATGAAGTGTTTGGATGAAGGTGTTGACGTACCTCCTACTCGTGCGGCTTATTTTTTAGCAAGTTCAGGTAATCCGAAAGAATTTATTCAGAGAAGAGGTAGAGTTTTAAGAAAATATTCAGGTAAAGAGTTTGCTAAAATTTATGATCTTATTGCAATTCCACCATTTGACTATTTGGAAGGAATAAAGCCGGGTGATGAAAAGTATAAAGCTATTAGAGCTTCATTTAGAAAGGAATACAAGAGGATTAAAGAGTTTTCTAAATTAGCAATTAACAATTATTCATCTTTAGATAACTTTTTTAGTATAGCGGATAAGCTAGACCTTATAGGGGTATAACATGAAACAAAAAGATCGATTAGTAGAACTTTTTAAAAAGATTCCAAATGATTCTTTGAGAGTTATTATCGCTGATGTTATTGATATTGAAAGAAAGCATCGAATTAGCTCGAGGGAGAACTTCCCAAGACAAAAAATAAAAGACATCATCGATAAAGAGGCTAGATTATTTGAACTTAAGGCTAAATCTGAGGGATGATATGAAATTTGAAAAACTAATATTAGAAAATTTTGCAAGTTATTATGGTCAACATATATTCGATTTTAACACAGACCAGGAGAAACCTGTTGTAATAATTGTTGGTAATAATGGGTACGGTAAAACATCTATGTTTCAAGGAATCAATTGGGCATTATACGGTGAAGATTATGAAAAAGATCTCAGGAAATATAAAAATCGAAATATTCTTGATTATATAAATGAAGCTGCTGTTAGAGAAGCAATTCAGGCTAACAAAAACATTAATATTTCTGCCACATTATATTTTTCGCATAATGGATCAAAATACTATATGACTCAACTAGTGGAAGCAGCGCCGACTAAAGTTGATGGTAAATTCACTTTAAAGCAAGTATACAGAGCTGCAAATTTGTACGAAGTAAATCCATCTGGTGACAATAAAGATATAGCCCATTATAAATTATTATTAAATGAAATTCTTCCCAGTAATGTGCGCGATTATTTTTTATTCGATGGAGATCGTATATATGCTTTAGCTTCACCGGGTTCTAGCTCTGATGTCAGAGATGCAATATATCGAGTTGTAGATTTAGAATTGCTACAAAACGGCAAGGAACATTTGGAAGGAATTGCAAAGGATTATGCTAGAGAGGCCAAAAAAGAATCTACTGGAGAATTAGCTGAAATTGAGGATAAGTATAATTCTAAAATTGATTTAAAGGACAGTAAACAAAGTGAATTAAAAGAGAATGCTACTCAAATAAGAAGCATTAAGGAGCAACTAAACAAAATAGATGATAAGCTAAAGGAACTGCCTGATACCAAGGGAATCCAGGAAAAAATTGAATCGTTAAAATTGCAAGTACGAGCAATTATAAAACAGATTGATGATTTAAATGTAGAAAAAAGAAAGCATGCATACTCATATTCTGGAGTACTATTATCTGATATTGCCATAGAACTAATTAACGACTTGGATAGTAAGCGTAAGAGAGGAGAGATACCTAAAAATATTTCGAAAACATTCTTAGAGGAAATGCTCCGTTCAAAAAAGTGTTTTATTTGTAATGAGGACATAGTTGAAGGTAATAAATTGTATAAAGCGATTATGGAGAGATTAGAAGAAGAAAAGAAAAAGAAAGATAATCAAATACTAATCGACTATAATTTCTTGCTTAAGGGATTGTCGAGTATTATTGGAGATAGTGGAGAAGAACTAAAAACTATTGATACAAAAATCAGCAATTTAGATAAAAAGAAAATAGAGCTAAATTTAGAAATTGATCAAAATCAAAAAGAATTAGAAAAACTTCCAAAAGAAAATATCCAAGGACTAATTGAAGAGCAGAGAGCAAGAAGAAGCGCACTTGAGAATTTTATCCGTAACGAAGCAAATTTGCAGAGAAGGATTGAAGATTTAGATGATGAGATAAGTACACTTGATAAGACGAGAAAAGAACTCGCTAAG
>ERZ795032.2166-NODE-2166-length-11692-cov-222.395205_pt1 | contig 11692 bp, 9 predicted proteins | sample MGYA00375124_ERZ795032 | MGnify/ENA primary metagenome ERZ795032 (study PRJEB30167, sample SAMN05720154) | activated sludge metagenome | isolation source: Anaerobic digester | place: China | collected 2015-12-16 ...
CGATCTGGCGATCATCGGGGAATGCAGCAACAGATCCTTAAGGTTGCCCATTAAAAGATCTACGACGCGGTGAGAACAGAACATTCAGCATCAGTAAATGGGAATTTGACCCGGACAACAAACTGGTCGTCATCTATGCGTACTCCATATGGGACGAAAAAGGGGTGAATGTCATTCAGGGCAAACAGGCCGGCGGCTGGACCTTTAAGGTCAGCCATGATGTGGATTACGAGAAAGAGCGTAAGCAGGTTGCGGCCGAACTGATGCAATTCCAGAAGGACCATCCGGAATTGGAAATATTGGGCTGTATTACATCACCCACAACTATCGATATGTGGGTGGCCAACCTCACACCCGAAAACGAGGCACTGAACGGCACCGTGATGCACGGCAGGACGGTTCTGGTTAACAGGAGCCCTGTTGATTATGGACTCAGGATGGCGAGAGAGCAGGCGTCGGGGGAACCGGGGACAAGTTGAGGCACAGAGACTCTATCCGGGGACATGAGTTTCCTCCGCCTCTCCTCCCCCAGCGCACTACGGACCCGGTGACCTGTAAGTGCAGGATTTGCCTTTAAATACTCCTAAACCATGAAAATGAGTGATTATATGTCCCCTTTGCAAGAAATCGCTTCCCTCCGGGCAAACCCATTCTTCCGACAGTTGAGACTGCTGCTCTTCTCACCCGATCGGTTTTTTGCAGAACGTTCGACCAGACCCGTCGACCTGAAGATTCCATCCCTGATCGTCTGCGGCCTATTCCTGGTTGAGATCGTCGGCAATTACGATACAATCATCGCGTACGCCCGAACGCTGGAGCTCGGCGACCCGTCCGCGCACCCGATCGTATACGTGGGCCTGGCTGCAACGGCGCTCTCACCGTTCCTGGCATGGGTATCGTACTCGGCAGTCTTTTACGGGGTATCGTACCTGTACAAAGGCCGGGGTACGTTTCTCCGGACGCTGGCTTCTGTGGGATACGGGTGCGTGCCCCTGATCATCGGGGGCCTCCTCTACCTGGTTCTCTTTCAGTTCGTCTCCCTGCCGGTGCAGGACTATTTTGTTCCCGCTCGTGTGGCGGCGCATGCAACCGCCGTAGCGCTGGTCGATGCAGGGGTTGCGATTTTTGTTCTCCTCTGGTGCGGGTTCCTCTGGACCGCAGGTATGCGGCACGCACGAAGCCTCTCCACCCGTCAGGCACTGGTGACGGTCTTCGTTCCCGTGGGGCTGACGATCGGTGCAAAAACCGTATTGCTTCTGTGGAAACTGGTATCAGCCAGAGTGTATACAGGAGTATTATGAGTATGACAAGATCCGGTATGACCCTGAAAACGATAGGTATCCTCCTGCTGCTGATCGCGTGCGCTCTCCCGGCAGCGGCCGCATCCGTCGTTCAACTGACAAACGATTCGGCATTCGATGCGTATCCCTTCTGGTCGCCGGACGGTTCCAGGATCGCCTACGTCTCATCCGACGGAGTTCATGCCGGCATCCGGGTGATGGGGCTCGACGGCCAGAACCCGGTACCGGTGACGGACGACCATTCGTGGAATCTCTTCACCGAGTTCGATCCCTGGTCGCCGGACGGGAAGAAACTCCTCTTCCTCTCCGACGACGAAGGAGGGCTCGACCTCTGGACGATGAACCCTGACGGGACCGGGAGGGTGCGCCTGACCGAAGGCGGCCGCATCCTCCCCATTCCGGGGCTCTCCGGCTACGGGGCGGACTGGAGCGCCGATAGCGGACGGATCGTCTATACCTCCTGCCTCTTCGACAATTCGGCTGTCTGGAAGAGCCTCGTGGAGACCACCGCAGAAGGGTCGCCTGCGGTGAACCTCTCGAATGTCCGGAAGGATGCCGATATCTGGATCATGGACGCGGACGGCGGCAACAAGAAGCAGCTGACGGCCGGCGGAGATGCACTTCTGCCCCTGTGGCAGCCGCACGGGGACAGGATCGCATACCTCTCGGATACCTCCGGGAAGAGCGAGATCTGGACCGTGCAGAGCGACGGAACGGGCAAGACACAGGTGACGTTCAGCGAAGGGGACGTATCCGGGTATTCCTGGTCCCCGGACGGCACCCGGATCGCCTGCGTCGTCGCGGCACCGCCGGGGACATTGCCGGAGTTCTCTCTCTGGGTTATCGAGAGCGACGGATCGGGTTCGGAGCAATTGACGACCGGAAACCGGGACAGAACACCGGTCTGGTCGCCGGACGGTGCCAGGATCGCCTTCCGGTCGGAGTCGCGGGACCGGAAGCTCTGGGTGATGGAGAGCGACGGCTCCGGCCTTGCACCCCTCGATCCTGACAACCCGGCATACATGATGCAGCAGTGGTCCCCCGACGGCAGGGCAATCGTCGTGAGCGACGGAAACGACCTGTATGCAATCCGGCTCGAAGATCCGGCGGCACCCGGATCGCCGGGATTTGGGGTAACTGCTGCAGCGGGTGCGCTGCTTCTCACTGCATGTCTGTTCAGGCTGCGAAAAGAGGAATGAGGGGAAAAGCGGGGATGTGCCGCATGATGGAGTGCGATGCGTTAATGGGTATCGCCGCTCACTCTCTCTTCCGTGCCCCTCGCAACGCCTCTGCATCCTCTACGGTCACCACGCGGATGGCACCGCCCTGGACCCCGCCGCCGGCATCGTCCATCCCGTCCTCGATCCAGCCCTCGATCTCCAGGTAGGCCGCCCGCAGCCCCTCGAGGACGTCCGGGTCGGCGTCCCAGAGGCCGCGTCCGTGCGCCTCGAGCAGCCGCCTCCCGATCTCCTCGAGCGCCCAGGGATTCTCGTCCGCGAAGAACTGCCGCATCTTTGCATCCAGGACGAACGTGCGGACGATGTCGTCGAAGATCCGATCATCCACCTCCTCGGTCGTTGCCTCCCACCCGTAGACAGTCCCCACCTGCCGCGAGATATCCCCGGCGCCCTTGTAGCCGTGCCGCTTCATCCCCTCGATCCATTTCGGGTTGAGGAGTTTCGCCCTGACGACCCGCCGCACCTCTTCGGCAAGCGTCCTGACCTCCACGCGGTCCCGGTCGCGGGTATCGCCGTAGTAGGCGGGGATGTCCCGGTTCGAGAGCACCCTTGCCGCCCCGGTCAGACCGCCGTGCCCCCCGAAGTAACAGCAGCACCCGAGAAGGTCGTACTCGTCGGTCACCGTCTTATTGAACGTGAGGTCGATGGTTGCAAGGTGTGCGGAGAAGGCCTCCCGGGCTTCCTCGCCGAAATTGCCCCGACCGTAGGCATAGCTGTTCCACCGGAGATAGACCTCCGCGAGATCTGCCTCCTCCCTCCAGGCCGAAGCATAGACCGCCAGGCTGACGCCGTTGCCGTAAGTGCCCGGCTTGCTCCCGAATATCCGGGTCGTCCCCAGACCCTGGAGAGCGTGTTTCCGTACTAAGTTCATATCGGGGGGCTCATCCAGCGCCGCGACCTCAGAGATGGCATCATCCAGGAGCTCGATGCAGGTGTAGAAGCAGTCCCGGAGGATCCCGCTCATCCTGACGGTGACGTCGATCCTCGGTCGCCCGAGTTCCTCGAGCGGGATTATGCGAAACGATCGAACCCTCCCGTCAATCCAGACCGGCTCGACCCCGAGGAGGTGGAAGATCTGTGCGAGCTGCTCGCCGTCGGCCCACATGACGTCTGACGCCATCCAGTACATCCCGACATTTTCCGGGATCCGCCCCTGCTCCTCGACGTACTTTCCTATGATGCTCTCGGCAAGCCGCATCCCGATCCGCCATGCGGCGCGGGTGGGGATGCGGAAGGGGTCGAGCGAGTAGAAGTTCCGTCCGGTGGGGAGAACCTCGGGTTTTCCGCGGGTGATCAATCCGGAGGGGCCGGGCGGGATGTAGCTTCCCGCACAGCCCGAGAGCAGGCTCCCGATCTCGTCCGAATCCTCGATCCGGGCTGTAAGATCGAGGACGATGGCCCGGATCTCCTCAAGTGCCGCAAGATCGAGATTCTGGAGAGAGCCGGCGAGAATCCGTTCCGCCGCCCGGTCCAGGGGCTCCTCTGCGACGGCTGCGGCGATGAGATCTTTCGCCCTGGAATCGGCGTCCCGGAGCAGATCCTCGTCGGTGATCGAGACGTTATGCCCCATCATTCGGAGCACCGCGCCCTTCGCCTCGCCGCCATACCGCATGATGGCATCGATGAACTCCGCCAGGCGTTCACCCTCCGGTATCTCCCCAAAGACGTGCATCCCATCAGGGATCCGGGTATCGGCTATCCTGGTTACGGAGGTATGGGCTGCAGCGATTACATCCTCAAACGGTCTATTATCTTCGTGGAGACCGCGAAACCCGATCTCATCAGCTATACCGGTCTCCTCGAGGAGGTCGGCGATGGTGTGCTCAAGCGCATGCGCCCTCGCCGGGTCGACGCCCCTCGCCCGGTTGTAGTCAGCGATCTGCTCTTCAAGTTCCTTCAGGCCGGCATAGAGGTCGCTTGAGGTCATCACCGCCTGCATGTGATCGACCAGGACCGCGTAGCTCCGCCGTTTGGCAATCGTCCCCTCAGGCGGGTTGTCGGCGTTGTAGATGTAGAGGTGGGGGACGGTCCCGATGGCGATATCGGGGTAACAGGCGTCAGAGAGGGCGACCGACTTGCCGGGGAGGAACTCGAGGTTCCCGTGCGTGCCGACATGGATGATCGCATCCGCACCAAACACCTCCTCGATGTAGCGGTAAGTCGCGAGGTACTGGTGGGTCGGCGGGATATCCGGGTCATGGAGGATCTTGCAGACCTCGCCGTCGCACTGTGATCCGGCGCACCCGCGCTTCGGCTGGACGCAGACGATAGCATCTCCATAGCGAACGCCGGTGACGACGATCTTTCCCTCGTAGACCATCGCTTCACCCGGCGGTTGCCCCCACGTCTCGACGATGCGGGTTCTGACTGCAGGGGGGAGGGTCTCAAACCAGGCGGCGTACTCCTCCGGCTCCACCAGGGCAAGAGCGCCCCCCTTCCGGACGATCTCGGTAACCGATGTCCAGCGGAAATCGCTGATTGCTTTTCTGTTCATGATGTCATCGATCAGCGTCTTCCCGCTCTCCGGGCACTCGACCGCATACCCCGCATCATGCATCGCCTCAAGGATCCGGGCGACGCTCTCCAGCGTATCGAGGTGCGCCCCGGCCCCGACCGTCGCCTCGACCGATGCGCAGGGCTTGTTGTGGAGGATGAAGGCGACCCGTTTCCCGGCGGCCGGCTTCTGCGCAAGGTCGATCCACCTCCTGACCCGGGCCACGAACCTCTCCAGCCGCTCATCCATGGGGATGTGCTGCTCGCTGTCGATGCCTGCCAGGTTCCGGCTCCCGGCCGCACCGATCGGCATCATGGTGATCCCGCCCAGGAACTCGGGCATCGCGACGTACCATGAGACGTTGCTCCCGCGCATACCGTCTATACAGTCCCTCCATTCGGCCTCGGTCTGGTGGTAGAGGAACAGGGGATGGAAGACCGGCACGCCGAGCCCTTCAAGCGTTCTTGTGAAAGCATCGGCGTCGCGGGGCGGCGTGAATGCCCGCGCATCGATGAGCGCCGAGACCCGACCCTCAAAGAACATCTCCACCACATCCCGTGTGGACCGCGCCCCGATCTCCTCGTCGGAGATTCCGAAACAGAAGACCGGGAGGACATCGTAGTAGTCCTCGAGGCTTCGGATCAGGGTATCCTCAACGGTAAAATCCCCGTTCGCCCACCGGGTCCGGGAGAGGAGGAGTCCGACGCGGATGGGGTGCCGGGAGGGATACCAGGCGAGGTATGCGTCAGCATCGTCGAAGATGCGCTCCGCATCCGGGTGGTAGGCCCCCTCCCAGTGGATCTCCTGCGGAGGGTCGTACGCAACGTCCATACCGGCGACCTCTGCCTGAACGTAGCGGACCAGGTTCTGGATATTCTCAGCCCCTCCATAGAGGAAGTAGGCGTTCACGGTCGAGACGACACTGAGCGGGACGGTCGAGGCCGACCACCAGGTATCAGTGTAGCCAAACGCTATGATGGGAATCCCTTCCGCAAGGCCGCCGAGGATCTCATTCCAGACCGGGTCGCTCGAGGGATGGGCCAGAACGACGTCCGAACCCCGGCACGCCTCGATACAGTATCTTCGCTTTTCCGGTTCGTCTCTCAACTCATGCAACTGCCACGCCGAGAGATCGATCCCTGCCTCCCGCGCCGCATCGGAGAACTGCAACAGTTCGCTGCCCCAGGCAACTATAGTCATCTTCATGGTAACTCCACAGGTCTGTCGTTGTCAGAAGGTCGGAGGGGGACCACGTAGGGCACCCCCACCTCGTCCTTTACGGCCGCCTCGATGCCGTAGGCCGCGCGCACCATTCCCGGCGTCAGGAGGGAAGACGGGGTCCCCTGCCCGAGCACCAGCCCATCTCTCAGTATCAGGAGCCGGTGGCAGTAGCGTGCGGCAAGGTTCAGGTCGTGGATCGCCGCCACCACCGCAAGCCCGCGCTCCTCGGCGAGCCGGAAGAGGAGGGCCATCACCTCAAGCCGGTTGCGTACATCAAGCGCGCTCGTCGGCTCGTCGAGGAGGAGCACCCGGGCGTCCTGCGCGATCGCCCGCGCGATGAACACCCGCTGCCGCTCCCCGCCCGAGAGCCGGTCGATCCTGCGGGACGCAAACGCAGATATGCCGAGGAGGGAGAGCGCGTCAGAGACCGTCTGCTTATCCTCTTCGGAGACGCTCCAGCGCAGGTGCGGCCGCCTGCCCATCAGGACGGTCTCAAAGACCGTCGCCGAACTGAGAATGCCGCTGTTCTGTGGGACGTAAGCGATCATCCGCGCGATCTCCGGCCGGCTCATCGAGAGCATGTCGCGCCCGTCGAGATGGATCTCCCCCTCAGGAGCGAGGATCCGGTCCAGGCACCGGATCAGCGTCGTCTTCCCCGATCCGTTCGGCCCGACGAGCCCGAGGACCTCGCCCGCATCGAGCGTGAACGATATATCCTCGAGCACCCGGCGCTCGTTGTAGGCGAACGAGACCCCGCGCGCGCAGAGCAGCGGCATCAGGCATCCCTCCCCCTCATGAAGAGGTAGAGGAAGAAGGGTATGCCGAGGAACGCGGTCATGATACCGACCGGGATGATGGCCCCGGGGATCAGGGTGCGGGCGAGGCAGTCGGCGCCGAGGAGGAGAACGGCCCCCACGAGACCGGATGCAGGGAGTAGGGTGCGATGATCGGTCCCGATCGCCATCCGGGTGATGTGGGGCGCCACGAGGCCGATGAACCCTATGGTGCCGGTGAAGCAGATGATCACGGCCGTCACGAGCGATGCGGCGAGCATGAACCCGGCCATGGACCGCTCCACCGGGACGCCGAGACTGGCTGCCACCTCGTCACCCTCGGCGAGGGCATTGAGATCCCACGCACGCCAGAGGAGGGGTGGTATGACGGCGACGATGACGATCGCCACGATCCCGAGTTTCGGCCACGACGATTTGTCGAGCGATCCAAACATCCAGAAGACGACCTCCTGCACCTTGGCCGCCGTCCCGAGGTACTGGAGGAGGGATGTGATCGCCGAGAAGAGGTACATGAGTGCGATCCCGGCGAGGATCATAGCCTCGCTCCCCATGCCCCGCAGGCGGGCCATGCCGTAGATGGCGGCCGCGGCGAGCATGGCAAAGAGGAAGGCGTTGCCGATGACGAGAAGGCTGCCGGAGAGGATGCCGGCGCCGAGGACGATCGCGATCGATGCGCCGCATGACGCGGCGGACGCTATGCCGAGGGTGAAGGGGCTTGCGAGCGGGTTTCGGAGGACGCCCTGCATCACCGTGCCGGCTATAGCAAGCCCGAACCCCGCCGCGATACCGAAGAGGACACGGTGCAGCCGCCAGCCCCACACGATGCCGACGGCGTTTGACTCGATCATCCGGTCAGGCAGGTCGACCGCATCGGGAAAGAGCCCGGCGAGGATGGCGAGGTAGGAGTCGGCGACCGAGAGGTTGGCCGATCCAAGGGTCACGGCGACCCCGGCGAGCGCTATGAGGATCAGGATGAGGCCCACGATGAAGAGCACCCGCTTCTCGGTGAGCCGCGTGTATTCCTGTTTGCCGGTCTCGGCCATCATGCCGGGTACACGAATGTTCCGTGTTCATCGAGGTCGTAGTCGAGCCGCTGGAACTCCTCCAGGTACTGCCGGTGGACGGCGCGGGGGTCGAGGTCGGGGAAACGGTCGGGGTAGAACCACTTCGCAAAGTATGCGGTGCCGATGAAGTACTCAGGCCCCCCGATGACATCGGTGTGGATGATATGCACCCTGCCGTCCCTGATCGCTTTCATCTGGTTCCAGACGGGGCGATCGGAGATCGCGCGGTGAACCCGTTCGAAGGGCGAGATGTCGTCGTCGCCGTAGCCGCCGAACGTCGTCTCCCCGGCGCCCACGATCTTGACGATGACGCCGGGGTTTTTGCTGATGACCGCCTCGGGATCGATCACCGGATACTCGACGGGGTTGTCGCCGAAGATGTTCATGCCGCCGGCAAGTTCGATCTTCTCGTCGTAGCCCGAGCCCTTCCCTGCGCTCTTGTAGTCGTTCCAGTTCTCAAGGTAGACCGGGATCCGGTCTTTTACCGGGATCGTATCGACCACCCCCGCCACGCTGCCGGTGGCGTTCTCGTAGAACGCGAGGAACCGCCCCGCACCCTCTCTCTTCCCGAGGAGGAGGCCGAGCGTCCGCACCTCATCGGCGTAGACCGTCGGCCGGAAGCTGTCGAACCGGAAGAAGCGTATGTCGGGGTCGATGGCGCTGAGGGTATCTTCGATCTCGTCGCAGGACGATTGGGAGATGGAGGCGTAGAGGAAGACCGCATCGGGGCGGATGCCGGCCGCCTGCTCGTAGTCAGGGGACCAGACCGAACCGAGATTCGCTTTGCCCTGGTATTCGGGATAGAAGATCGGGTCCTCGAGGACGTACTTGCTCACGCCCACGATTCGGTCGGGTTCGATGCCTATCGACCGCAGCATCTCGAGAGAATCGCTGTTGAAGAGCGCGATCCTCCTGATCGGGCGGGTGAGCGTCGCCGTCCGTCCCGATGTATCGGTTATCGTGAGTGCCCGGCCGTCCCAGTGCTCGTAGATGAACGCGGCGTCCCGGAGGTCGCCGGGCGACGGTGCTTCGACTGCTCCGCCCATCTGCCGGGCATCCAGCGAGTCGAGGATTGCTGCTGCAAGCTCGGACGACGTCAGTGTGCCGTCGCTGTCGCGGTCGCACGGGATCGCCATCGCCATCCCTGCGAGGAGGCAGAGAGAGCATGCGAGCAGGATGAGGCGCCTGGTCATCTGCCGCACCTCCGGCGGTATGCAACGGCAAGCGCGGCGAGTGCGGCCACGGAAAGGAAGCCAGGGGCCTCCACCGGAGTTTTGCTGGACTCGGGGCCATGGGTTCCGGCGGCCCCGACGGTGCCTGACTCGCCGGTCAACAGATCTTCCCAGGTGCCGGTGAAGACTCCAGCGGCCTCCTGTGGTCCCTGGACTCGATAGCGTATCGTTTCTTCGCCGATGACGGCGAAAGCAGCTTTTCCGCCCGAGAGCCGGGTGCGGTCAGCGGGATGATCCGTCTCTTTCCATACGCATCCATCGGGGAGCGTCTCGACGATGCCCCCGACCGGGATGCCGGTTACCACGAGGGTTACATCAAGGCCGTCTCCCGAGGATGTGACGATCCGCTCGATGTTCGCAGCCGTTACGGGGGCCGCGAGCAGAACGATCAGGATACACAGGGTTACTGATCTCCTCGGTGTCATTAGAGAGGGATTCATCACAGCGTGTTAAATATATTGTCATTTGTATCATTTATTCGAAGTTATTTTAAAACACGGCCTATGGAATGGGAATAAACACGAAATACATATTAACATCCATGGGGCTCTCCCGGAGCATCGATGAAGGCCTGCTCTTGTCGGGAAGGACAAACGCATTCCACCCGCCGGGGCTCATGCACCCCGGCAGGCGCGCTTCCGATCTGCAGGAGTTTCAGGCCTTCGAGGAAGTTTTCGGCAGCGGTGCGCAGGGGCAATGTGCCGGAGGACCGGAACCTGCAGGTAGTCCTATCCGGATAATCGAGCAAATCAGGCTGGGGCACAAGTAGAAAATGATCTGGCTGTTTATAAGGGTCTGATGGAAATAACTCCAATTTGAGGTTCTTTTGCGGCACCTGCGGGGTTGTGTCCCAGCCTGAAATGAGAGCACACGATATCGCAAAAAAATAAAAGGTATTAATACATGGTGCTACCTTATGACAAATTATATGAATATATTCAGAAATATCCACATATGGTTATGCGTGATCATGGCATCTATCTTCATGACGGTGCCGGTTTCGGCAATCTACGACTTCGAGGGCATCCCCCTCGATACAGCGGCCCAGGGCGAGGTCAGAGGGGACGTGCTCACCTTCGGGACTTACGGGCTCGCCGCTCCCCCTATCGAGTGCGCCTTCTCCCTCCCGGCAAAGCCGGTCTGGGCGCGGGTCTACACGGGTGTCTGGGGCGGCACCGAGCGCTACACCGGGTGGGAGGAGCTCAGCGTCAACAACGGCGTCCCGGTCCGCCGGGACCTCTTCGGGAAGGACGACCGGCACCCCGAGACGCTCGTATCGGGATACGGCGTCTACTGGGTCGCGCACGACTGCACCGACCAGCTCCGGGGCGGCAAGAACACCGTCACCCTCACGACCAGCAGGGGCCAGCCCGAGAGCAGGATCGACGGGCGCGTCTACGGCATATTCGTCGTGGCCGTCGTCGAGGATGCCGCAAGACCGGTCACCCGGTACTGGATCGCAGAAGGGAACGAGAACCTCCACGGCGAGGGATGGTCCGGCACGAACCCCACGCGCCACGATACGTGCGAAGTAGTCTTCGAGAAGGCAGGCGCAATAGAGAAGGGCGCCGCCGACCTGACCGTGGTCCTTCTCGCCTCGACGAAAGGGCAGCCGGATTACGTCCTCTTCAACGGCGAGGACCTGGGCGTCCCGGTGACCGACCTCTCGATCTATCCCGAAGGTGCGCGGGACATCGGCAACGAACATATCGGCGACGCAACCGGCGGTGCTGGTGTCGAGGCCCGCTACGTCGACGTCGAGACGTTCGACGTCGGCCGCCTCCTGAAAGAGACCAACCGCATCGTCTTCGAGCGCGGGAGAGATCTCGACGGCGACGACGAGATCAGCACCACCGGGTCGAAGCCCGAGGGCGAGGATTACATCCACCCGGTCTCCGCAATCCTCACGGTGCAACGGCCCGGCGCGTCTCCGGCGCCGGACTTCGCCGTCGATACACCCGTGGTGACGGGCGCTTACGCCGGCGAGGAGGCGACGATCCGGGCGATGGTGAGGAACTACGGGGCGCGGCCCGACGGGAAGATCGCGGTGGCCTTCTCGGTCGACGGGAGCGCCGTCAAAACGGTTGAGGTCGAGCCGGCGAGGTCCGGCGTCCAGCAGGTCGAGACCGGCGTCACCCTCGCCGAAGGAAGGCATACCGTCGCGGTGCGCGTCGATGCCGCCGGCGACGCCGATCCCGCGGACAACGAGGCGTCGATGCAGCTGACGGTCGGCACGGTCCCCGACCTCTCCGTCGCCATAGGGGCACCGGTCCGGGCCGGGGCTGGAGCGCACGCCGCGCCGACGCAACAGGCGCCCGCTCCGTTCTTTGCCCTGTTTGCGGGGCTCG
>ERZ795032.2169-NODE-2169-length-11686-cov-3.367724_pt1 | contig 11686 bp, 11 predicted proteins | sample MGYA00375124_ERZ795032 | MGnify/ENA primary metagenome ERZ795032 (study PRJEB30167, sample SAMN05720154) | activated sludge metagenome | isolation source: Anaerobic digester | place: China | collected 2015-12-16 ...
TTTTCACTTTCGCGGTGACAGGTTTGGCAAGCCTGCGAAATATATTTAAGGGGTGAGGTAACATGATGATTTGAAAACTTCAATCCACCTTCGCTCACATAAGGCATATGGCAATCAGCACATGAAACACCACGCTCGGCATGAATTCCGGTTGTATAAACCTCATAATCAGGATGCTGGGCTTTAAGCATTGGCGCTTTACTAATGGCATGTGTCCAGTCGGAGAAATTCATCTCATCATAATATTTAAGCATGTCTTCCGGTTCGTAACCATTTACCCAGGGAAAAGTGAGGTAATTAGGCCTGTTTACCGGGTCTTCGTTATCGAAATAATACTCCACATGACACTGGGCACAAACAAGCGACCGCATTTCCTGGTGAGTGGCCTTTGTAATATCCTTGCCCTGAGCCTCATAGGCCTCAATCAAGGCGGGTCGCGAAATGGCCAGATCCATCGTTTCGGGATTATGGCAATCGGCACAGCCAATCGAATTGGTGATTTCTTCACCATGTAATGCCCATTTTCCTTTATAAAACTCAGCAGGACCACCCAATTGATTCATCATGCGGGGTACATCCGGACTTTTACATGTCCAGCAGGTACTTGGCATTGGGCCTTCATCAGGAGCCAATGGCCCACCTGTTCTCAAAATATTATGAATATCTTCAACGGCATGGGAATGACCTCTTCCCTGATTATATTCTTTCGAAAATCCATAACCCGCCCACAGCACAACCAGCTCAGGGCCTTCTTCGAGCATATCACGCATGGCGTTACCGCCATGTGGCGTTCTGAAATCAGTTTCCTGCGTTTTGCGATAGGTTTCGTATTCTTTTGGGTAATTTTTCCCCCAGATTTCATTACGAGGTTCAAACCTGTTGAGCTTCACTTTGGGCTTGTAAGCAAAAATAGCTTCTGCCCTGCGCTCGGTGATGGTAGAAACAAGCAATCCCAGAAAAAAAACAACTGCCAGGGTTACTACAAATAGAGTCCAGTTTACCCAGGGTTTTCTCTTTTGTGATGTATTCATGATATCAGGTTTTTGGTTTTTTATTCTTTGTTCAACATCTCTTTTAGCCAAGCCGGAACAGGTGAAGGCAACATCGGCACCCGTGCATAAGGCGTGCTGGATAAGCTTTTAACCCGACCATGCGGCACTTCCCTGTGACACTCCCAGCAAAGTCTTTCTTCGAACTTATGATGAAACACTTCCGTTTGAATCAGCAGTTTTTCGTCAGTTATCAATTTGCTGTGGCAGCGGATACAATTTTCCTGTACAACACCTATACCCGCCTCTTTAATGAAAATATTCTGTGGTTCGAGCCGGAGTGTAAACATGGTCGCATGGCGGGCACCATCCATGGCTTTGAAATAATAGGTTCTGAAAATATTATCATGTGGCACATGACAGTCGTTGCACGACGCAATTTCACGATGCGAGCTGTGTTGCCAGGTAGCATACTGAGGTGCCATGATATGACAATTTACGCAGGTTTCGGGTGCATCTGAAAGGTAAGAATAGGCTTTACTCGAATAAAACGCATAAAGACTTAAACCTGCCAGCGCACCCAGCATCAGGATAACTGCGAGCTGCCATTCGGGCGGAGGGATTAATCGTTTTAATAATGGGTTCATGATCTTAACAATTGGTTCAGATAATTCAAGTATTCGAGTATTTAAATTCTAATACTTCTACAAATGTAGGTAAAGCCCTTATATCAAACAATAAAAATCGACAGCCGAAACTTAATTTAGAATCAATTCAAATTATTTAAAGATAAGCTTCTTCTTTTTCAGCCAGCGCATCATCCCCGACCATAATATCAGCAGCAATGCCAGTCCAAAAAGTGGGATAATCAGGATATAGAAATCCCCGATCAAAGCCTGAAAAATTCGCGCAGTATGAACCTCCAAAGCCAAATTCCACAAAGGCATGGGCTCATCAGCAATCGAAGCAGGCATTTCGATTTGGTTTCCAAGCAGACCCTTGTCATAATCATAAATCAGCAGATCGTTCTCCAGCCTTACCATTCCTGAAATCATATGTTTTCCTAAGGGTGAACCTGCATTGGTTTCCTTTTTAGGTATTTCCCCAGTAATCATATCCCGAATATAATTCTGATCTGTCTGCCACAGAAACAAACCGTTAAAGGAGCCCACAGCATACATCCCTTCGGCAACCGGTTCAAAAACGTTGATACCCATCACCGAAAGTGGCGGAGTGCTATCAAAAGCTTGTAAAGCTTGTTGAAAATTCGCATCAGCTTTGAAAATACCTTCATTAGTACCAACCAGCCAGTACTGAGCTTTATCGTCCCAGTGAATCATTCGCAACTGATCATGCCAGGGATTGGGATTGCTGAGTGTTGAAAATGGAATTTTAGCCACACGCGATTTCGCAATTGCAATGAGCAAAGGCGGCCTCAAAAACATACCGGTGAAAGTATTCAACAATAAAAATGCTACTACCCAGATACCCAGCTTATTGTGCCATTTTTGATTAAATTTCAACTGATTGAGCTGAGTTTTAACTGATTTTGCCTTTTGTTTTCTGTTTCTGATCCATTTGGGATAGAAAAAATAGATGTATCCGCTAACCACCAAAAATATTAGAATAAACGCCAGTAAATCAACAAGTAAGATGCCAATCCGGCCATATATTTCGCCACTGTGCAACACCCAAAGCGTTTTAAACAAACCCACTTTCCCATCATCATTCACAGCTCTTGGAAGCTCAAAACGGCTGAAATCAACCGGTTTCGGTACATCATCAGCAAATAGCAGCTCTGATCGGGTTAAAAAAACCAGTTTATCTTCTCTTTGCGTGATATCCACAAATCGTGAATCGTGTAAATCAAACGGGATAACTGACCAGTCAGCTTCTTTTTGATCAAGCTGATATAAGCCGGATTGAGCAGCCGCATACACCTGCCCGGACTTACTTTTAAAAAGCTTGTTAATTTTACGGTTATCTGCACCCTTCGGAAAGCCATCCCAAAAGGATTTATAATGAGAAAAAGCGGTATCAGTCAACCAGATACCCACATTACCGTAGATCAGCAAACTATCACTTCCCAGTAGCAAACCACCTCTTACAGCAGCATTATTCCAATTACTATAGTGATAAACTTCAGGAAGCCAGTTTCGGTTTACATCTATACCACGAACCAAATTCCGGTGATTAAGGATAATACCGGAAACCGCCCAGAGTATTACAAAAAATCCCAAAACCAGTGAAAACCACTTATGTATCCATTTCCATTTCTTCATCAGGCACCCTTGCGCTTCTACTTAATCACTTATGCCCAGTCCAATAATCGCTGCTCACCCTGTAGAGCGCGGATTTCAGTAGCATCCATACTCATTTCCAGTACACCTTTGTATTCCCCTTTGCTATTGCGCAAAGCATAATACTGTATCAGAATAAACCTGCCTTTAAGATTTATCCAGAATTTGGCTGTTGAATGGGTTCCCGACCTAAAACCTGTGATAATTTGCTCGACGATATGAACGCTTTCGGGCGGATGACAATTTCTTACATCACGGCCTATGATTGCAGGCGAACGCGGGAAAAATCGATCCTCTGGACGGGAGAAATAGCGCACTTTATCGTGCTCATCCACAAAAGTGACATCAGCCGGTAAATGATTCAAAATAAGCTCCAGTTGCTCCATATTCAAAGTACCGGTTTCGGTAATGAATAATCCAGACGCAATTTCATCTGCTGATCCGGATACATCCTGAAGTGTTTTTTGATTTTCGGTGAAAGTTTTGTCTGGTGTTTCAATAAACGCAAATGGAAATTCAAAACTTTGTATGTGCATCTGTAACCATTCTTCAGTTGTAATGGTTTCAGCAGCAACAGGATAAATAACCAGTTCTTCTTTTTGAATGATGCCGAATGCCATGAAGAAATACTTTCCGATTTTTGGGTTAATCTCCTCCCATCCGACCTGATTGTCTTTGAGCAGGCTAATCAGTTCCTTCAGCATTTTTCGGGCGTCGTCATGCAAGGACCACATTACTTTTAATGGGCGGTATGTCTCCCATTTCTTTTCCAGATATGGAAAAAGGATGTTTTCCTTTTTCACATAATGCCATTCAAAGCCGGTCAGTTCTTCAAAACGGGGAAGCAGTTCGGAACGTAAATCCTCAAAATCTTTGGCTTCTCTTTTGCTGTATGACTTAAGCACTTTTTTGATCTGGTTCAACTTAAAGCCAAAAGCCTCATTTTCGAGCATCAGATAGTATAAAAAACTACCTGCTTCAGGCCGTTTCCAGGGATATTTACTCAATTGCCTGAAGAAGGTATTCATAACCTTATCTATATCCTTTTTAATGGTAGATGCCGTGATACCCATCTGTAGTTGACGATCTTCGAGCCGGAGCATATCGTGTGGACTAAGTGAATTTATGGCTTCTGCATATTTTTCCATCAACTCCCTGCCCGGTTCACCATTCATCATACCTAAAGAAAATGCCAGCAAATCCTGCAATCGTTTTTCAGTATTGGAAATAAATTCAGACATTAGAATCGTTTTTAAATGAGTTAATATCCAATTCCAGCTGCCATAACATTTTCCGGATCAAAGGCATGGCATGGTGTTACGGCATACACCATATCGCAATGCGGGCAATGCGTTTCAAAGAAAGTCATTTCAAAATCGCCCCCACAGTTTTCGCAACTCAGCTGAAAAGCCATTGGCATGGGTTGTTGATCAAAACCCATTTGTCGTACTTTATCGGCAACCATTTTTCCGTTTTGAAAGCTGCCCGAACATCCGTCATGCATCATCGTGTTTTGATTTAATTTGTTATACATTCATTTTATATTGCAACACTGCACCACTTCTCAGAGCTGTGCGTATTTGCTGTTGTTTGAGATCGGCCTTTTCCAGTTCTGCCATCAAAGCACGCTCTTCGGCAGAAGTTTTGATAACGCTGTGAATCCCGCCTTTTTTGATTACAATCCGCTGATCGGCCATCAGGGCCAGCAGGGGATCATGTGTGGCCATCAGAACAATCTTATCTTCTCCCGTAAGAATCTCCAAGGCCTTCTTGCGATCAATACCTGCATTTTCTATTTCATCAATCAGCACGACCGGCGACTGGCTCAATAAGGCCGTATCGGCAATCATCAGTGCCCGCGATTGTCCACCACTCAGTGCTGTAATGGCTGTGTCGGGACTAAATTTTTCACCTGCCAATTCGTTAGCATAGCTGATGATCTTGTTGATCAAAGCCCCTGAATCAGTCACCATACGGCTTTTGGCATGTAACTCCAAAAAATCCTTTACCGAAAGATCCATCACAAAGTTCATATTCTGTGAAAGCTGGGCTACCAATTTCCTGTTGCCTGAAAATCGCCAGGCATTATCTGGTAATTCCTCATTAATCAGAATTTTACGCTTTGTTGGCGTATCGCCTTGAGCAACCCATTCAATATCAGCCAGCAAACGACTTTTACCCGAACCTGTAGGCCCCACAATGCTGGTAATCGTTCTTGGTTCAAATTCAAGCTTTTCAAAGCCTTCGTTCTCGCCTGATTTATTGGTTCCGGGTAGAATAGTGAGTTTGTTCACTACGAATGACTCTTTACCAATAAAAGCCTGCATTTCGGCAATAAAATCCATTAACTGATCAAGAAAATCATGCATATCAAATGCATGATCTTCAGCCTGTTCTTCATCAATCAAACTAAAAAGTTCAGCCAATGGCTGATTCGGATTGAATTTTGTCATCCAGTGTTGTCCTTCGAAAAATGAAGAAAGAAAAGGATATTTTTCGATAAGTGACTGAGGACTATGCTGTAAAATTTCCCTTTGCGTCATAGTCTAATTGTTTTTGATGTCTATTTTGCGCACATTACCCATCTGATAAGATTCTCCAATTCTGGTTTCGCCAAGGCAATAACTGCACAAGGCAGAAGGCATCGAAAAGCGCAACTTTTTTCCTTTAAGGGTGTCAATCTTCAGATTTTCATCAAAAAGCAGTGTGCTCAATTCGTAAGCCCCCTGTCCGGTTAATCCGTTCACGTGCATGATAACAGCTCCCGGATTTACCGCATAAACACCTGCCGCAAATACTTCGCGTTCGGCCTGAGAAACAATATCACCTTTTGTAATCACCACAATATCAGCCATACGCAACATCGGGCCAATTTTTCGAGGGGTATTTATTCCGCTCAGGTTATCTATCACACATACTGCTTTTATCTCTTTGATATAAGGTGAGCAGCGATTGCACAGGCCGGCACTCTCCGAAACCAACACATCAAAATTTTCTTCCAATCCCCAGGCAGTAACTGCCTCAATATTCGAAACGAAATAATGATCCGGACATAAAGATCCTGAAAGTCCTTTCTTCACCGGAATCCCGGCTTTTTCATAGGCAAGGTCGTCATCCGTGTGTAAACAGTCGAATTTGACAGCACCAACTTTTAAACCTCGATTTTTTAAGTTCTCAGCCGCTTTCAAAATGACGGCAGTCTTCCCGGAAGAAGGCGGTCCTGAAATAGTTACCAGATTCATACAAGAGATTTTTTAGATTGAAAAGCTTCATCAAATACAGCTGTACAAACTTCAAATTCCTGATTCAGATTATGCTTGTTAATATAATCCCATCCCAGCCATAAGTATTTGTTTTCCATGGGAATGCCATTATCAATTTCCGGATGAAGGCTTGGAAACAAACCCTGATGAGCCAGGATTGAAGCCAGCTGTTCTCCTCCGAGGAAAGCCGAAATCTTTTCTAATTCCTGCTTTTTACTTTCTTTACCTACCACAAAAATCGGACTGACAATTGCACCATCTTTTGGCCAGACAGCCATCATCGGTCCGCCAGCTTTGGCCATTCTGGTAAAGAAATACGGCATGATCGTAACAGCAGGTTTTTGTGATTTTGTGCGATCCGATTTAAGCATTTGCGCCGGATGAAGACTTTTCTGCATATTACGCCCAAGTGCTGCAACACCTTCCATCCCGTATGTATTCCTAATAGTAAGCATGATAGCATTAAAAAGATCGAAATCGGAAACCGGTAAACTAATACTATCCTCCCATTGCTCGTCAAGCAAATCGCTCCAGCTTTGTGGAACCGGTCGTTGGTAAAGCTCCTGCTGGTTCACAAGAAAAATTGCCGGAACGACCGCAAGAATGCCATAACGCGATTCAGGATCTTTAAGCTTATGCGATTCATTATCAAAATCAGCATTTATCTGCTTCCAGGGCAGTGGATCAGTAAGATCCTTGCTTTTGATGAAACGCCCAAAATAGTCATCCTCAAAAAACAGGTCGAAACCCGCCGAAATATAAATATCATCCAAATCCTGAACTGAGGAAGCACTGCCAATGTCATCCTTTAACCAGTCGAGTCCCATCGAAGCGGCTTTCAATTCGGCATTCACATTCTGTTGTAATCCTTCTTTTTCAAGAAAAGCATTAATAGCCTCCTGAAGTGGCAATCGTACAGGACAAGGCAACAGACCCTTTATGTTAATCCGTTTATTTTCAGCGTCCTGAGATTTATTTCCGTCACCTGAGGCAGCTTCCTCCAACATCGCCATAAAAACACTCAGGTCAATGCCTTTCATCGAAAGCGCAATATCCAGGCGTAGTGACCGTCCCAGTAGCCGGCGTTTCTGCTCGTCGGCCATTTGCGGAAAACCATTTCTTACAAAAACATCAACTGTTTGCGGGTAACGTTCAGTGATTTCAAAAAGACTTTCAGCAGGATTTATCAGGTTCATAAAATGAATTTTTGACAAAATTAAGACTTAATCAGGTATTTATATACCTATTTTCTTGTATAAAGTCATTCTAAATATAAGATATTGTTAATCTGTTTTTTAAGAATTTAATTTAGAACGCTACGTTGAGGAAGTAGCCCGATTAAAACATAGTTATCCGATTGCCTCCTTAATCTTTGGAATAAAACGGGAAGCAGTTTCATATCCAATCTCAAAAATTGTGTTAGCCTGCTCGAAATCGAAGGTGCCAAAATCTTCCATTTCAGGAGAATTAACATAAATATCACAACTGTTTATTTGGTCGCGCAGGGTGTTTTGCACAGCAATATGCAGGCAACGCTCCACAACAGGCATAAAGGATGTGAAACTTGTATCAACCTGATTGAAATAATTACAATCCAATCCAACCACAACGGTATTTTCGGCCTTCAAACAAGCGGCAGGCAAATTAAGGGTTAGTCCGCCATCAAGGTAATAATCTGAATCAATTTTTACAGGCATAAAAACTATTGGAATTGAAGCAGATGCCACCACTGCCTCAATCAGGTCGCCTGTCGTAAGTAATTCATTCTGACCGGTATTAAGATTACTTACAGAAACAGTAAGCGGAATTTCAAGAGCTTCAAAACTATTATGATGGATAAAAGCGGTCAGTTGCTCCCGAAGCACTTTCATCGAACCCAATCCACCTTTAAATCCAATCCAGCTACGAATGTGTAAGATATCGGGTGTTTTAATTGCCTTAAGCATTTCCTTTGGACTAACGCCAGAAGCATAAAATGCCCCAACAATGGCTCCCATACTGGCACCGGAAATCGCGGCTGGCCTAAGCCTGGCTTCGTCAAGTGCCTGAAGAAAACCAGCATGAAAAATTCCCCTGGCACCACCTCCACTCAAGGCCAATGCATACTTTTTTGGAGAATTTCTCATGCCTATTTCAATTACCTAACAAAATTAATTGATTTCACGTGGTAAACCTAGCGATTTAAGTGCTTTCAAGCCTTAATCATTACCAAGACCATTTTGAATGCCTGAACAGCTTTAAGTGCATGTGGCACATTGGCAGGCATAATGATGTTTTCATTTGCCTTGAGTTGATGACTTACACCGCCAATGATTATCTCTGCTTCGCCTTCAATAATCATGACCAGTGCATCAAAAGGTGCGGTATGTTCTGACAATCCTTCTCCTTTGTCGAAGGCAAACAAAGTAACATTTCCTTTGTCGTTTTTGATAATCTGTTTGCTGACTACCGCTCCGGTTGCCGTTTTTATTTCGTTTGGAAAACTAAATTTTTCGGATAATTCCATAATTCTAAGGTATTAATATGAGCAATTGTCAGTCCGACAAGTGCCCTGTGATTAATAAAGTGTAATTAAGCCATAAAATACAACAAATCTTTCTCAACCGTATCAATCGGACTAATTCCAAAATTTTGTACCAGAACATCAGCCACATTTGGAGAGAAAAATGCCGGTAAGCCAGGCCCCAGATGGATATTTTTCACTCCAAGTGAAAGCAACGCCAGCAACACGATCACCGCTTTTTGTTCGTACCACGCAATGTTGTAGGCAATTGGCAATTCGTTGATATCGTCCAGTTTGAAAATTTCTTTCAGCTTGAGTGCGATAATGGCCAAAGAATATGAATCGTTACACTGTCCGGCATCCAGAACCCTCGGGATGCCGCCTATATCGCCCAATGGCAATTTGTTATACCTGTATTTGGCACACCCAGCAGTGAGAATAACAGTATCTTTTGGCAGTGCTTCCGCAAATTCAGTATAGTAATTGCGACTAATCATCCGGCCATCGCATCCGCCCATCACAAAAAACTTTTTAATAGTTCCGGACTTAACAGCATCAATTATTTTATCTGCCAGTTGGATCACCTGATTATGTGCAAATCCACCAACAATTTCGCCATCTTCAATGGCAACAGGAGCTTTACATTTTTTTGCATGTTCAATGATAGCCATAAAATCTTTTTTTCCTGTTTCCGGATCAGCTTCAATATGTGGAAAGCCTGTGAATCCGGAAGATCCGGTAGTATAAACCCGATCCGCATAAGCAGCTGATTTTCGTGGTGGAACGATGCAGTTAGTTGTAAACAAAATCGGGCCGTTAAATGTTTCAAATTCTTCCTTTTGCTTCCACCAGGCATTTCCGTAATTACCATACAAATGCTTGAATTGCTTCAACTTAGGATAATAATGAGCGGGCAGCATTTCGCTGTGTGTGTAGATGTCAATTCCACTGTCTTTGGACTGGGCGAGTAACTGTTCAAGGTCTTTCAGATCGTGGCCCGAGATTAAAATGCCAGGGCGATTACCTACACCAAGTTTCACTTTAGTTATCTCAGGACTTCCATAAGTTTCGTTATGTGCTTTATCAAGCAAGGCCATTACTTTTACGCCATAGCTACCAGTCTCCAAAACCAGTTTTGTTAACTCATCAGCAAATAAGCTGTCATCCTGCACATCCACAAGTGCCTTAAAAGTAAAGTTGATAATGTCGTCATCCATATAACCCAGATGAAGTGCGTGCATTCCATAGGCAGCCATTCCCTTAAGACCGTAAATTACCAATTCGCGTAAAGAGCGAACATCTTCATTTTTGGTCGCCATTACACCCACAGTGAGTGCTTTTTGATCGATTTCTGCCTCATTAACAGGAAACCATGTGGCACTTTCCTGCCTAATCACTGAAACATCAAAACCCAGCTCTTTTAGCTTTTTATGCAGGTGATTGCGTAGCTCGAGACCCTTCAGCACCTTTGTTTTAATGGCCTCATAATCAAAGTTGGCATTGGTAATGGTTGTAAAAAGTGCGTCCCAAACAAATATTTCAGCCTCTTTACTTTTAGTCCCCAAGGCAGATAGCTTTTGAGCATAAACTGAAACACCTTTGGCAACAAACACCAGCATATCCTGCATAATTGCCACCTCCGGATTTTTACCGCACACACCCACTTTTTCACATCCAATACCTTTTGCTGCCTCCTGACATTGATAACAAAACATTTCCATAATTCTTCAGTTTTGGTTTAACTTGTTATAATTTAATTTACTATGATAATTTTTGTTTCTCTATTGGTGATATAATAACACAGGAAGAAATTCATCATTTTATTGCTAATTAAAGAACAATAAACAGATATTCTGATCCAATAATAGAAGAAATTCCGTAATGTTATCCAATTTATTGTTATTATTTTCACAATGCAAAAATCCAAACATTTTTTGAATTAAACAAGAAATTCAGTATTTATTTACCTATTTCTATGTAAATATTTTATATACAATTGAATATAAATTAACTAGTATAATTAAAGGTAATCCTGAAGCGTATGTGATCTGAGGTGTTCGCGAAAATCTACTGTCATTTTGTGGGTCACATTGTCCATGATGCACATTTCAAAAGGGCAAATATGTTTGTCGAGCGGACAGGTTGTTACTTCTATTTTTCCTTCAATTGACTCATAAATTTCAAGTAAACTAATTTCCTTGGGATTTTTCTTTAAGGTAAAACCACCAGATGGCCCTCTGTGTGACTCAAGAAAATTATCTTTTACCAAGCGTTGAAAAATCTTGGCTACATGATGTTTTGAACTTCCAGTCAGTTCAGCAATATGGATTACATTGGCCATTTTTTCGGCCTTGGCTACAATAATCATCCCGTGTAATGCTATTGATGCTGCTTCGGTAAGTGTTACTATTTTCGACATTATTAAATAAGTAATTAAATACCAAAATTACAGCTAAATCTAATTGGCCAGACAATCCCAACAGATTTTTAAAAAAATATTACCCTATTTAGATCAGATATAAATTACCATGAGAAAAATTTCATGAATCATAGCCGGAAAATGCCTTTGAGCATTGTGAAATTTATCATCTTTGTTCTAAAATAATCCGGTTTAAGCCTCTGCTGCATGAT
>ERZ795032.2171-NODE-2171-length-11677-cov-43.829806_pt1 | contig 11677 bp, 6 predicted proteins | sample MGYA00375124_ERZ795032 | MGnify/ENA primary metagenome ERZ795032 (study PRJEB30167, sample SAMN05720154) | activated sludge metagenome | isolation source: Anaerobic digester | place: China | collected 2015-12-16 ...
GACGGCAAACGGCGCGAACATGCCCCGCTGCTTGCAGCGGGGTGCGCTGTTTGACCGGGAAAATCAATAATGGATTCGAGTATTGGTTCACGTTCATCATCAATCCGGGTGTAGAGCCGACTAACAACAGGGCAGAGAGAGCATTGCGACCACATGTCGTCTTGAGAAAAATCCTGGGCACCCTTCGAAATGATAAAGGAACATCGATTCATGAGCGAATCATGACGACACTGGCAACATGGGGGCAAAAAGGGTTAAATAGCCTACAAATGCTAACCGCAAAGCTGGCATGCTAAACACATACGGATATTTCAAGGTCGCATATGCTATATCAAGGACAAAAGCCGATTCAAAGCTGAAAGCAGTTCTATTTCAGGATCAAGAGCAGTTACGGAGCCAAAGTCGCTGTCGTCGCATTAGCTGGAAAGGTTATCTGCATCCTCCATCACTTGATAGTCAATCAAGAGATGTTCGAGGATGAGATTACGAACAAATCCAAACGAGAAAAGCCTTGCAGACCTTCTTCATCGCCTGAGATGACTATTGCGGATAATATTAAGATTCTCGTCAGATCAGGATATATTGTCCAAAAGGATCCGAGATAAAAGGAGGAAGACTGAATCTTCCTCGATGAGTTCACCCTTCATTACCTCAGCTTCTCTGCCACGTGAAATGACAGGCTTGCATCTCTGGCCCTTCCCAAAGCCTTCTGGGAATCTCCTTTGCCCTTCCAGGCCTCGACTAGCGTTGGATTTATCTCTAAGGCCTGTCTGAAGGCTTCCAAAGCCTCTTCATTCCTGCCCAATGCCAAAAGAGCTTTGCCTTCGCCAATCCAGGCACTTGGCACATGGAAAGAGTTTGGCGATGCTGTCTTGATGGCCTGGTCATAGGCCTCTAATGATTCATTGTATCTGCCAAGCTTTGCCATATCATATCCCATAAGGCTCCAGGCCTTTTTGTTCTGTGGATAGAGATCCGAGAGGTTATCAAGAAGGCTGAGAGCTTCTCCAATCTGGTTTGAACTGTGGAGCACTGCGACTTTGGCAAGGCTCCGGGCTTGAATGTCTTCATCATTATCTGCCGGTATGGTCTCAATAGCTTTATCCAAGGCCAGCAGGGATTCGTTGTACCTTCCGATCATACCAAGAAATTCGCCTTTTCTTCCCCAGGCCCCGTAATCTTCAGGATCGATCTCTGTCACTCTGCCATAAGCCTGCAGGGCTTCTTCCCATCTGCCCAGGAAAGCCAGTACATCCGCTTTGCCCTTCCAGAGGCTGATATTCTCCGGATCCCTATCAAGGCTATGGTTGAAGATGGCCAGAGCCTCTTCATTTGCCTCTTTGGCCTCGTCTTTCCTGCCCAGACCGCTCAAAGCTATGGCCTTATTCTGCCAGGCTTTAGCATTCTGTGAAGTGTTCTTCAGGTCTTCTTCCATTAGCAGAAGTGCTCTCTCATAAGCCCTTTGCCCTTCGTCCTCTTTTCCCAGTGTGTATAGCGTTGATGCCTTGCGAAGCAATGCAGTCTCATTCTTTGGATCGAGCTTCAAGACTTCATCGTAAGCAAAAACGGCTTCCTCTTCCAGGTCTTTATGGATGAGCACGTTGGCTCTGTCCATCCAGTAATCTGTGGTATTTTCCTGCGCCTGGGTACAGGTGCATATCATGGCCAGCGCCAACATGACGGTAGACAATATTGCTTTCATTTATAGACCTCTTTTTATGGCTCCTCGCGATTATGTATGGTTGAACTTGAATCGGAAAAACTCTATGTCTCTGTGCTTCTGTGGTGAACCGCTATGCTCTGACCCAACCACAGAGTCACAGAGGAACAGAGACCGTATTCTCTGCCCGAACTCACCCACATAAAAAGTGCTGGGGGTCATTCCTGATGCCCCAACTCCTTAGCCTTGGCATAGGCAGCATCTGCATCAGTCTGACGACCTAAAGCCTTGAGAACATTGCCTTTGAACAACCAAGCACTAGCTTTTTCAGGTTCCAGCTTAGTAATCATCTCATAAGCATCCAGAGACTCATTGTACTTTCCAAGGACATTGTAATAGGTAGCTTTCTCATACCATACGCTGGGATTCTCTGGATCTAACTGAATGGCTTTATCGATGGTATCAAGGGACTCATTGTACCTGCCAAGGTTCAGAAGAATATTGCCCTTGGTGATCAAGGCATCAATCATCTTTGAACCGTTCAATTCGATCACTTTATCATAGGCGCTGATAGCCTCCTCACTCCCATTTAAGATGGAAATCAGCCCAGCCTTGAGAAACCAAGCAGTGGCATTCTTTGGATTATCTTTTATTTCTCGGTCGTAGACATCTATGGCTTTCTTTAGGAACTGGTTGGATTCTTCTTGATTCCCCAAACTTGCCAATGCCATCGCACTAGTCTGCAAAGCCTCGATATCTTGGGGATTTTTGGCTAATTTTGTCTCACTCAAATTGAGAATTTTACTATAAGTCTGCATGCTTAAAGTGTCGAGAACCATAGATTTTCCATTCCATGCGGTCATATTGTCAGGATTTATCTGGATGGCTTTTTCATACGATTCCAGGGCCTCTAGAGGGTTGCTTTTATTAAAAAACAGGTCGTCTCCTTTTGCTATCCAGTATTTTGCTGTATTCTCCTGTGCTGCAGCAGAAACGCATAATGCTGCCAGTGCCAGCAGGCCCAGGGCAACGGCCCACAGCCTGCTGTTTTTATGTCTTTTCCCCACTCGACATTTGTTCAATTCATTCACCTCTTTTCGATGCAACAAAAAAAATTTCAGACGACGTTCAGATCTGATTTTTCACAGCCGCCTTATCGCTGGCCTCTCCAGGAGTCCAGGCCCATCCCAGGTAAAAGACCCTGTCCGTTTGGGACTTGACATCCACAAACCGGCTCTTGTCCGCCCCGGAAGCTTGTTGGTCCTCGGCTTTATCCCTGGATTCGTCTATCGCATCCGTATTCATACTCGAGGGCACAATTGCGTCTGCAAGAATTGTGGCTGCAGGTCTGTATTGTGATATATCAGGATTGATCTTGAACCCTGTAGCTTCTCCGCTGGAGACCTTCCCCTGGCTATCTCCTCGCAGGAAGCTGCCTCGAATGGTCTCGCCGTCTGTCTCTCCAGCTATCGCCGTCTCCACAATGATACCGCTGCCGATGCGAATGGACCGGGCCAGGAGGTCAACCTCATTTCCGGCAAGCGAGCCCATCACGACCGCATTCCAGGGTCCAGAGTCGCTTCCAGTGCAGGCTCCTATCAAACGGCTTTCATGCTGGCGGATCATCATGGTGACCTGCTCGCTGCCCAGGTTAATCGTCCAGATGCCCTCCAGGTTCGGAGGCTGGGCGGCAATTGCAGGATCCTCTGCCAGGGATAGGCTTGAGAGGCCTGTTATCATCACCAATAACAGTAGCATCAAGCATCGCAACATAAAAAATACTCTTGCCACTGATTCATGACTCAGTGGCTCCATCAGAGCATCTCCTTTCCGCTCCTCTCCAGGGAAGTGTTCCTGATCCAGCTGTAGTTAGCTGCCTCAGGTTCGTACTCAGTCCTCTCGGTGACGTAAGGGCCGCTTCCGGCTTCTCTCACTACCATCTTCACCTCGTTTTGGCCCGACGATGGATAGCTGAACTCGCCCTCTGCGGTCATTATGCCTGTGATAGAGCCATCGGGCTCAACCCTATACTCGAAGGAGGCCACAATCATTCCGGTATCATCTTTCAGGGTGATGTTTCCCGCAGTATCGTTAAGGGTGATGGCGCTGTTCAAGAAGACGTCCGTCTCGTTGCTCTCGCCCCTACCAAGATGGATATTGATCCTCTCGTCAGAATCAATTGTGAAATCAGGCAGAGTGATGAACTGGTTACTGCTGCCGTCCCTGCCGTCAATGACATCCAGAGTCCAGCCGTTGAGGCTCTGGGCAGCTGCTCGACTGTTGGCCACTACCAGGAACTCATCCTCGCCTGTGGCCATAATCTTGGTGATGGCCAGCATTTTGGGGGTTGAAGAAGGCTCAGCACCGCTCTCCTTCTGGACTTTGTACCCCAACTCCCCAGCCCTGGCATGGGCCTCTTCCGCCTCGGCCTGTCGGCCCAGCGCCTTCAAGACTTCTCCCTTATAAAGCCAGCCTGCCGGCTCTTGGGGATCAAGCTCTGTGACCTTCACAAATGCCTTCAAGGCCTCTTCGCTATTGTTCTGCCCCATGAAGTTAATGCCCTTGAAGGTCCAGACCTCTGCTAATTTTCGGCTTGAGCTGGCAGGGATCATCTCAATGGTTTCATCAAAAGCCTGGTCGGACTCGCTGTACCTCCCAAGCATAAAGAGAAGCTCTGCCCTCTGCCATCGGAAATCGATATTCTCGGGGTTCAGCTCAACTGCCCTGTCTACAGCATCGAGCGCCTCGCCAGGCCTGCCAAGCCACCTGTGAATAAAGCTTTCGTTAAACCAGGCACTGGCATCCCCTGGATCTATCTCCAGTACCTCATCGTAGTAGTCCAGAGACGTCCTAAGGCATTCGATGGCCTCTTCACGCTCATCAAAAGATAGCTGATGGAGTGCTTCTCCTTTGCCCTGCCAGGCTTCTGCCAGCAGAGTTTTATTCGAGCCCGCAGCCCCAATGGCCTTTTCATAAGCCTCAGCTGCTCCTTCAAAGGATTGGCTTCTGAATAGAGCCCTGCCAGTTTGAACCCAATCATCTGCAATTTTCACCTGTGCAGTCTCTTTAGAATTGGGGAAGCCATAATCCGCCCAGTTGGTGCTCAAGGCCTGCAGCGCCTCATCATGCCTGCCCAGAGGCTTTTCCTCGGGCGAGAAGCCCTTGCCACTGGTCGGCCTCTGCCAGGCTGCGGTGAAGTCCGAGTTGACCATCATGATATTCTCGATGGCTCCTGTGGACTGGTTGCGCCATGCTGAGGTGGTCCTGACAATCTGACCGTCTGCAATCCAGGCATTATGGTAGATGTCCGTACCTTTTGCCCACCACAGGCCCATGATGCTCTGCTTATCTTTGGTTGGCAGCAGATTGAGAGCGCTGTCAAAGGCTTCCACTGACTCGTTATATCTGCCCAAGGAAACGAAGATGTCTGATTTCCTTATCCAGGCACCAATTGCCTTCGAGGAATTCAGCTCGATGACCCTATCGTAAGCTTGTAGCGCTTCATTGCTCCTGCCAAGGTTGTCCAGGCTTTCGGCCTTCAGCCACCAGGCTTCAGCATCTTCGGGATCTTCTTCAAGGCTGCCATTCAAAACCTCGACTGCTCTCTCGTAAGCCTCCTTGGAGTCGCTATATTTTTCCAGGCTCAGCAGGGCATTGCCCCTACCAATCCAGGCCCTGGCCGACTCCGGATCGATCTGAATGGCCTTCTCGTAAGCCTGGAGGGACTCATCGAATCTGCTCTGGTTCTGAGTGATCACCCCGGCTAAGTTCAGGCCGGAGGCTTTGTAAGCCCAGAGGGTGGCGTTCTCGGGATCGAGCTCTATGGACTTATCGACTGCCTGAAGTGATTCTTCGAGAGATCCGTTGTTGTAAAGATCCAGGCTCTTTTCATACCAGTAATTTGCGCTCTTCTCGTCTTCCGCTATAGCGCCGATGCAGAGTATGGCCAGCGAAATCATAGCGAGAGCAAATCTTGCTCCTACTACTATCATCGATGGCTTCTTGGCTTCTAGAGTCTTTTTTCGTTTCATTTTTTCACCCCACGTCTCCTGTTTTTATTGCTCATGTTTGAGCAGCAATCATGTTTTTCAAAAAAATAGCCAGGATTATTCCTGATACCCTAGCTTCCTGGCCACGTAAAACGATTGATCTGCATCGAAGACCCTGCCCAGCGCCTTCTGTGCCAATCCTCTGCCATGCCATGCAAGGCTAAATGCAGGATTGAACTCGATAGACTTGTTGTACGCCGCCAGGGCATCCTCGTCCTTACCCTGTGCCAGTAAGACATCGCCCTTGCCGTTCCAGGCTTCGGAGGATGAAACACGGATTAAAGGCGGAGCGATCTCTAACGCTTTGTCCAGAGCTTCCTGAGCCTCATTGTACCTTCCAAGCTTGATCAGGGCATAGCCTTTGATAATCCATTCCCCGGTATCATTGGCATCCTTCTGGATAGCAATCTCGGAGGTCTCCACAGACTTCTCGAAGGACTTTACGGCCTCTTCGTGATTGCCCATCCTGTCCAATGCCTTTCCTTTTTTGTACCAGCCTTCCGGCCACTCAGGATCTACCTGCAGAGATCGATCGTAGGCCTTGACGGACTCGTTGTACTTGCCCAGTTGAGATGCCATATCGGCTTTCATCCGCCATGCCAATTTATCCCCTGGGTTCAGTTCAGTAACCTTGCTGAAAGCCTCCAGGGCCATCTCTCCCTGATCCAATTCATAAAAGGCAAAGCCCGCATCATTCCATGCTCGAGCAAGTTTTACAGTATCGCTGCCCGGTATCAGCTCTATGCCTCTATTGAATGCTTCCAGAAATCCGTCATATTCGCCTTTTGCCGCCAGAGTAAAGCTTTTAGCTAATAGGGCATCTGCCAGCCTGGGAATATAGTTAAGCTCGATGACTTTCTCGTAAGCCTGCAGGGCTTCATCGTTCCGACCCATGCTTCCAAGTATCCCGGCCTTGGACCACCAGGCTTCCCCATCTTCTGGATTATTCTCGATGCTCAGGTTCAGGATTTCCAGAACCTTCTCCTGGGCAGAAAACGCCTCCTCCGGCCTCCCCAGGCCAATCAGAGACTCACTTTTGGCCTGCCAAGCCTTGGCATCCTCTGGCTTTTCCATTAGATCCTCATCGGCAATGCTTAGGGCTTTTTCATAGGCCTTTGAAGCCTCGCTCCCATTTCCTATGATTCCAAAGATCTCGGCAATGCTCAGCCAGGCGCTGGAGTTATCTGGATCTATCTGTATAACCTCTTCCATGGCCTGAAGGGACTCTTCCCAAGAATGGTTCTCAAAAAGCTCTATGCCATTTTTGTACCAGTCGTCAGCAGTGTTCTCCTGCAACCCATCTCCGTTAATATCATTACTATGAGCTAACTCCGGCCCGATCTCCGTCCTCTCGGCGATAAAAGGACCAACACCCGCTGCCTTCTGCACCATCTTCCCCTGATAACCAGTCCCTGGATACTCAAGATCGTTTTCAGCTGTGCCTGAGTAGTGAGTGACCTGGTGAGCGATCGAACCATCCAGCTTGGTCCAGTAGTCCAATGAGGCTACTTTCGCTCCTGAGCCGTCTCTCAAGGATACGCTTCCAGCAGTGTCATTCAGCTCCAGATTGCTCTCCAGGAATAGGTCTGTCTCATTCTCCTGGCCGCTTCCCAGGTGAACCTTGACGGCTTTCCCTGGCAGAAGGGAATATTCCGGCAGCGGTACTTTTGATCCCTGAATATCCAGGCTCCAGTTCTGGAGACTGACAGCCTCCTTCAGGTTGTTGGCGATCTCGATGAAATCGTCTTCCGTGGGATTGATTTGGGCGATGGTCAGGCAGGGAGGCCAGGCCTGAGGCAGCATCTTCGGTACGTTGAAGCTGTAAATATCACAGTTGAGGCTCGACATGATGTAGCCGTAATGCCTACTAGAATCGACCGCTTTGCCTCTGAGCTGAAGGGCTGCAACAAAGTCGGAGTTGATCTGTTCGATCTCATCGAACGACTTTGAGGAGATATTGTACAATCCGATAGAAACCCTGTGGATTTGGCCGCGGATGAGCCAGGCTTTTGTGAATATGAAGGTGTTCTCGCTCCGCCGCTGGAATCCTAACTGCGACTCGGATTTGTTAGCGGGAACCAGAGCCATTGCCCTGCTGAAGGACTCTACCGATTGGTTGTACCTGCCCTGAGCCGCCAGGATATCTGACTCCCTTATCCAGGCTTCCAGAGCGTGGGATGAGTTCAACTCTGCCACCCGACCGTAGGCCTCCAGTGCTTCCTCGCTCTTCCCAAAGAGATCCATCTCCTCTGCCCTCAGCCATAAGGCCTCCTGGTCTTCAGGGTTCTCCTGGAGCCTCTGGTCTATGAGCTCCATGGCCTTCTGAATTGACTGGTTAGCCTCCGCTCCGTGGCCCATGCCCGCCAGGGCCATTCCCCTATGATGCCAGGCAGAGGCATTCTGCGGGTCCGTCTTCAGGCCCTCGTCGAAGGCGCTTATTGCCTCCTGATAGGATCCGTTTTTATACAGCGTCTGGGCCTGACTATACCAATCTCCTGAGCTCTCCAATGAAAATGCACTGGTGCATAGTGCAGCCATTGCTACCAGAGTAAAAACTAATTTAGCATTCATTAACAATCGGCCTCCAATCTTTGAAAAAAGGTGGTTGGGGTCATCCTTCATACCCCAGCTCCTTTGCCTTTGCGAAGGCGGCATCAGCCTCTGATGTGTGGCCCAGCGCCTGGAGAGCAATCCCCTTTTTGTACCAGGTCTCAGCTCCCATCGGCTTCATTGCATCCAATGGGCACTGCTCGATGGCTTTATCGTAGGCTTTGATCGCCTCGTCATATTTCTCCCAGGCGAGCAAGGCATCTCCCTTGTTATCGCAGGCATGAGCACTCAGGGTCGTCGCAGACTCGGGGCTTAGCTCAACGACTTTGTCGTAAGCCTTAACTGCCTCATCATATCTTTTCGATCTGTTGAGGGCCTCGCCCTTGGAAAGCCAGCCGAAGACAGCAGCTTGAGGGTTCAGCTCAATGGATTTATCAAAGGCGTCAATGGACTCGTTATACCTTCCCAGCTTTGCCAGGACAGTTCCCTTGCCGATCCAGGCGTTGCTCAGCGATTCATTGTCAACGGCGTTTTCGCCATCAAGCTCGATGGCTTTGTCGTAGGCGAGAAGGGCCTCCGCAGATTTGTTCAGCCGAGTATCGAGAACTGATGCCTTGTAGGTCCAAGCTTCCTCATTCATCGGGTCAAGCTCAAGGGCCTTATCAAACTCCTTGATGGCTTCTTCGTACAGGCTCTCATTCTTGTGCCCGCTCAAATCGGCCAGGTTGGCGATGAAAAAGCCTTTGTGAATATGCAATGTGGAGTTTCCTGGATCCAGTTCAATGGCTTTGTCCTGCGCCTTGAGTGATTCGTTGTACTGGCTGCGGTTGCCGTCAAAGGAGGCTGCAATGCCGAGGCTTGAGGCTTTAGCGTCCCAGAGCGTAGCATTTTGGGGATCAAGCTCAATGGCCCTGTTGAGGGCTTCGACAGATTCTTCATATGATGCCTTCTTGAAAAGTTCCTGACTCGTTTTATACCAGCCATCAGTTTTTTCCTGCATTCTATTGGCAGCTAAAGCTGCAAATTCGGCTCTTGTTTGTAAAAAGCCAATACTGTTCTCTCTGAACAACCAGGTGGAAGCCGGCCTTGAAACAATCTGCTGGATGAAATCAAATTTCTTTGTAGACTTGTTATAGCTGCCGATGGTTACTCTGAGGATCTTATCATCATCCCGCCAGACGTCCGTACGTAGAATAGAGTTCCCTTGATCTGAGACAACACCCCCTGCCCAGCTGGCATTGTCAGGCATCAGTCTAATTGCTTCATTGAAGGCTTCCACCGATTCGTTATAGCCGTTAGCTTTTGCGAAGAGTATGTCGGCTATCCTGATCCAGGCACCCACCGATTTGCTGGAGTTCAGCTCTATGACTTTTTCATATGCCTTGATGGCAGCATAATCCATGTACAGAGCCTCGTAGCTTACAGCTTTTTGCCACAACGAATCTATATCTTCCGGATTCTCCTCCAGCCTCTGGTCTGAAATCTCTATTGACCTTTCCAGGGCACCTATTGCCTCCTCATTTCTGGCAAGGCCGGCCAGAGCTACACCCATTGCCTGCCAGGCTTTCGCATCCTGAGAATCATCCTTCAAGGTCCCATTGGTCGCATCGAGAGCCTTCTGGAAATATTCCCGAGATTCAATCTGATTTCCCAGAATTTGAGATACCTGGGCCTTGCCCAACCAGGCACTGGCATTTCCGGGGTCCAGCTGCAGGGCGTGGTCATATCCCTGAACGACATCCTGGAAGGGATTGCGTTCCGATATGTTCCCACTTATTCCAGTCTGATTAACCGACATACTCTCCGCCATAGCAGAGGCGCAGAGCATAGCTATCGTTAGCATTACGATAGCAGATATCTCTTTCATTTACAAACCTCCTTCATTGGTCGAAAGCGGCTCCTGACACAAGTCCCGTGATCAATGAGAAGCTCTCTCCTCTGCTTCCCGGATTTATGGGCCTGATCTCGATATTCCATATACCCTTTGCGGGATTTCTGAGGAAGTAATAGTCGTAGTTCGTGCCAGTGACGTGTTTTATATTCTGACGGTCGCTATCCGGGAAAAGCTTGCTCCCATCAGGCTTGATCAGGGTAACGCTGAAGGGATTGCTCTGCCAGGCGAGGCCCACCATCTCGGCGCTCCCAGCTGCCTGACTTATTCCCTGGGCTGCAAGAGCGGCCTGATCGTAGCCGAGCTGTCTTGAGAATATAAGGGGCTGTCCGGCAACATATGTAACTCCATTCTCTACCTTTGCAGAGCCGATGGCTGTGACTGCCGTTCCCCAGGGCAGATTTATGGATGATCCGGGTGGAATCGTGTAGCTGCTCGGGGCAGCCCGAGGTGAGGAAATCGTCTGACAAACGCCGTTCACACACCTCTTTCCAGCTCCACAGACCACGGGTGTATGAGAGCACCCCCAATACGGATCACACTCATCGATTGTGCAGGGATTCCCATCATCGCAGTTCCTCCGCAGATGCATACATTTACCCCGGCCGTCACAGGCATCGATAGTGCAAGCATTGCCGTCATCGCAGTTCTTTCCCTTATGGTAGCATTCTCCATTCACACAGGAGTCGACAGTGCAAGGATTGCCGTCATTGCAGTTCTTTTGGCTATGAGTGCATTCTCCATTCACACAAGAGTCGACAGTGCAAGGATTGCCGTCATTGCAGTTCTTTTGCCTATGAGTACATGTCCCGTTCTCGCAGGAGTCGGCGGTGCAAGCATTGCCATCATCGCAATTTCCTGGGGTGTGAACGCATTCGTTTCCATTCCATGTATCGATGGTACAAGCGTTGCCGTCATCGCATTTCTTTGAAGAATGGACGCACACTCCATTCAAACAATAGTCTATTGTGCTCTCGTTTTGATCATCGCAGTCTTTCTGCTTATGAGTGCATACCCCATTCTCGCAGGAATCGATTGTGCAGGGATTGTCATCATCGCAGTTTACGGGAGTATGAACGCATTCTTTTCCATTCCAGGCATCTGCAGTGCAGGCATTGCCATCATCACAGAAATGAAGGAGGGCAGAGGACTCATTTGCAGTAATGGATTCATTGGTGCTGTTCATGGAGATTTCTGGGTTTTGTAGAATTGATGAATTCTCTTGTGTCGGCATTGATTCTATGAAGGAAGTATTAGCGTTCATCTTTGGCAGAATTCCAGTACTCTGATTGCCGGATTCAGTGGAATTAATGATTCCAAATTCAGCATCTCTAGCCGGGCCATTTATGCTTGAATTATTTGATGCCACATTTATTTCCATAATACCAGTTGTCTTTGAAGCATTGCTAGCTAGATAGGTCCCGGATTCCCCCGATTCACTGCTATTCATCGGAAAGCCTGTTACCCTGGTCCCACTTGTATTCGTTTGGGAACTGTTTGTAACTTGGAAGCTGGCGGTTTCTGGAC
>ERZ795032.2174-NODE-2174-length-11670-cov-90.479294_pt1 | contig 11670 bp, 8 predicted proteins | sample MGYA00375124_ERZ795032 | MGnify/ENA primary metagenome ERZ795032 (study PRJEB30167, sample SAMN05720154) | activated sludge metagenome | isolation source: Anaerobic digester | place: China | collected 2015-12-16 ...
GATAGTACCTGGGCGGCGTACCATAACAAGACAGATGATACCGCTCTACGCCTACCGGGACGACACCTGCGACCCCCGGAAGTGCACGATGAAGAAACTCGCCCGGCGCGGGCTTGTCCGGATCGTCACGAGCATCGCCAAGATCCCCCGCTCGACCCTCCTCCTCGACCCGACCGCGAAGCAAGCGGTCTCCCCCGCCGACCGGAATCTCCCCTCGATAACCGCGCTCGACTGCTCCTGGGAGGTTCTCGATACCGGGGCGGTCGCCTCCTGGCGCAACCGCCGGGCGCTCCCCTTCCTCGTGGCCGCAAACCCGGTGAACTTCGGCCGGCCATTTCGGCTCACCTCGGTGGAGGCAATGGCCGCAACGCTCTACATCCTCGGCGAGAAGGAGCAGGCACATGACGTTCTCACCCCATTCGGGTGGGGACTGCGTTTTTTTGAGGTGAATGCCGAGCCTCTCGAGGACTACTCGCGGGCAAAGGACAGCGCCGAGGTTGTCGCCATCCAGGCGCTGTACATGTAACCGGAACCCCGGCACCCCCGGGGTCGGCACGTATTTATGCCGGGAACCTCCATTCCGCGTCCGAGGAACGGAGGTTACCGGATCATGGATACCGAACGAGAGAGGGTGCTCCTCGCCGCGGCCCACGCCGTGACGTTCAAACCCGATTACATGACCGTCGACAAACTGGAGGCGGCGACCCGCGGGCACGGGGCGCTCGTCATCCCCGCGTTTGCCGCAGCAAACTCGCTCGCGGAGGACATCTTCTGTAACATCGGTGCCCCGGAGATGCACCTGATGAATATGACGGTCGTCGACGCCTCGGCCCCGCACCTGCCGCTTGACTCGGTTATCGGGAAGGCGGTGGGTGAAGCGAAGCGGGCCGGGGCGGAGGCGGCGAACGCGGCCCTGATCGTCGCGACGCTCGCCTACTTCTCAGGAAGCTGCGCCCGTGCCGGCGTACCGCTCGGGAACCGGAAACTCGGCGCCATCGCCCGGATGCACGCCGGCGGCGACCGGACGAGCGCCATCGCCCTGACGACGAACAAGTTCACCCACCGTGTCCCGGCGTTCCCCGCCTACCTCGCGGTCTACGGGGCGTTGATGGAGAAGAAGTTGACCCGTCTCGACGGTGCGATCCTGCCGCCGTTCGTCGCCGGTGGGGGCATGATGGGCCACGCCGCACTCGGCGAGGACTACAACATCCCCGAACTCGCGAGAAACGCCGCGAAGGTCGGGACCGAGGCGATGATGCGGAGCATGGAGGGGGCCGGGACGACCCCATACCCGCTCTGGCCAGCCCTGATCGCGGCAGCGGTGACGATGGAACTCGTCCACCCGGACGCCATGCTCGGGGAGGAGTTCGGGAAGTTCGGGCAGGTCGACTCCGCCTACCTCGCCGGGAAGGGGGCCGTCGAGGCGGCGAAACTCCCCGAGAGGCTCCACATGCGGGGAACCGGGGAGGAGTACGACACCGCCCGGCTTGTCGGCGACTTCGGGCTGATCCTGAAGGATGTGGGCGGACCGTCGGTGATCGGGTCGATGGTCACAAACGAGCTCTTCGCCGGGTTCCAGGAGTCCGCCGTCATCGGGGCCGGGTTCTCTGGCGGGCCGGTGAACGTCCCGCTCGGCCACCTCGCCGGCGACATCCTGCCGGCGCTGCGGCTGCTGCTTGCAAACGGCGGTGACGTCGAGGCGACCGCCGGAGCGATCCGGGACTACAAGATGCAGTCGTTCATCGACCCCGAGCTCGCCCTCTGCGGCTTAAACACCATCGTCCGGAAGGCGGAGGTCGTGAACCGGGGTTCGGTGACGGAGGCATGCATCCGGGCAAGCGAAACGGTGCGGGACCGGGCGATCTACCGGCGGGCGGCAAAGGTCTACGAGATGCTCAAGGCAGGAAGATCCCTTGAGGAGGCGGCCGGAGCGCTCGACGACGAACGCAGGGCTCTTGTCGAGAAGCGGGGCTCTGCGGCTCTCTCCGGATTCACAGGGAAAGAGATCGCGTTCCGCTTCACGGAGATCGCGCCCCATGCGCGGAGGACGGATGGGTTCACCGCGAAGTTCTGGGGGTTCGATCCGAAGGTCTCCTACGACATTGCCATCGACGGGAAGGACTACCACATCGAGAACCTCACCGCCCGGGTGATCCCCGAGTACGCGCTCGAGGGAAAGGGGCGGGACGACCCCGATATGGGCACCGCCATCTTCGTCGGCGCCGTCCTCACCCAGGAGTTGCAGTACAGCGGGCACACCATCCTCAACATCACTGTTCCCGCCGCGGTCGCGGCCGCCCTCGGGACCGACCCGAAAGAAGCCGCAAAACAGGCCGCGAAGGGCGCACGCCTGACGAACGCCATTGCCGGCGGGCGGGAGGCGGCGGGGAAGGTCGCTATACTCGCGCAGATGGTGTATGCAGGTCTCAGCAGGCCGCTTGGGGGAGTGGAGTGAGGAAGCGGCGGAGAGCATGAAGGTCCTCGTCATCGACCCGGCATGTGCAGGGATAGCGGGGGATATGCTCCTTGCGTCCCTCATTGATCTCTTCGATGAGCCCCGGGCACTCGATCCGCTGGCGGATGCAATCCAGACCCTCGATCTCTGTCGGGAGTTCAGTTACGAAGCAAAAGTCGTGGATGCCGGCGGAATCACGGCAACCCGCCTCGCGATCGAGATAGAAGAGGTGGGCGCGGCGGACGCAGGAGACCTTCTGGAGGCGGCTGCCGCGGCAGGTGTTGCGGCAGGCCTCTCGGCGGATGCACGCTCCCGGGCGCTTGCGGTCCTTGGCGACCTCGCCGCTGCAGAAGCATATCTCCACCGGGCCGGGTTTTCGCGACACGCGATCGCCTCGGTTGACACGATCTTCGACGTCGTCGGGACGATGCTGCTCCTCGACCGTGCCGGGTTCCTCGAAGGGGCGATCGTTGCAACGCCGCCGGCGCTCGGCGGCGGGACCATCCAGACGGAGCACGGTGCGATCCCGGGGCCTGCGCCGGCGACGCTCGATATCCTCGCCCGACACAGGTTCCCGTATGCCTCCGTGCCCGTCGACGTCGAGCTGACCACGCCGACAGGAGCAGCTCTGCTCGCCGGCCTCGCGGAGCGTGCTGTAAACCCATACCCGACCATGGTCCCCATCCGGGTCGGCTACGGTACCGGCACCCGGGAGGTTCCGGGACGGCCCGACCTGCTCCGGGTGGTGGAGGGGGAGAGCCTTCCCCCGGGCGAGGACCGGTTCGTTATCCTCGAGACGAATCTCGATGATACCTCCGGTGAGGTGATCGGCTACGCGGTCGAGCGCCTCTTAGCAGAGGGCGCAGTGGACGTCTTCGTCACTCCGGCACTCGGGAAGAAGAACCGGCCGGTCAACGTCGTATCGGTGATGGCGGCAGCCGGAGATGAAGACCGCCTCGTCCGGGTTCTCATGGAGGAGACCGGGACCCTCGGTGTGCGCGTGCACGAGTTCCGGAAGGTGGTGGCCGACCGGGAGAAGGAGACGGTGCCGGTCAACCTCGGCGGCAGGGTGTATCCCGTCCGGGTAAAGACCTCGACCGCGAGCGGCCGCCTGATCGCAGAAAAGCCTGAGTACGATGACCTCTCGGCAATCGCACGGGAACAGGGCGTACCCCTCCGGTTCGTGGACGAGGAGGTCAGGTTGCGCATAGCAGAACGGAAAAGAGAGCACGCCAGCGCGAGAGGGGGTGCAGGGGGTGGATACCCACCCGACCGCCCGGATGCGGTAAACACCGCACGCGACGAGTGAGTGCGGAGATTTCCCCATGGGGAAATCTCCCACTCGCGTCTAAGTTCTCTCATGTCACCGGGGTAATAGTTCCCCAAGATATTAGATGATGCATGCGATATTTATACGATTCTATTTCGTATTGCCGAACGACTCCCATTTTTGCCTCAATTTGCCGAAAGCCTTTTGAACCGCCCGGCGTTCCAGGAAAAGTTCCTGCGAAGCGGTTCCTGATAGTAAAAAAAAGAATTGTTTGACGATATTCGAAGGAAACGATCGTTCCCCACCTTCATCCGGGAAACCCCCACCCGAAGAGGCGCGCCATCGCTCTCGCGTTCTCTAGCATGGCATGATCGTTGTTAAAAAAGATGTATGCCCGAGCCGGGCCGACGCCGGCGACTTGGTTCCGGACACCGGCGAGTTCACTCCGGGTATAGTCGTGCCGGTACCAGCCGTCCCGGCCGTGCATCCGGAGGTAGACGGTATCGCCGGAAAAGATCCGCTCCCGAAAATCGGGAGAGTCGACCGAGACCTGGACGGCTGCCTCCTGCAGCCTCCGGCATGCCTCGTCGTCACCGAGCACCGCAGGATTACGGATCTCCACGGCACACCGCCGCCCGAGATCGATCGCTTCTACAAACGCGATGGCGCGATCAATATCCGTAAACGCCGGCGGGGCCTGAAAGAGATAGAAATCAATGAGATCGTCGAGGGGTAGTAACCGCTCGTAAAACCGTTCCCAGACAGGAACCGCTTTCTCGTTGAGCCGGTGCCGGTGGGTGATCGACCGGTGCACCTTGACGCTCCACCGTAGCCCGGACCCTGCAACGGCCCATGAGCGAACGGATTTTTCTGATGGGAACCCATAGAAACTCGCGTTCAACTCGATGGCATCGAGACCCGAGTGCTCCACGAACCACGCGAGGCTCCTCCCCCGGTTCCACGCGTACGCCCACCCGCTCGTGCCGACATGAACCTCCATGCCGGAACCTCTCGGCGAGCAGACAATACAATCTTCCGGTCGCAGCCGAAGCCGCTCCGGAGAGAAATGGGGGCACCACTAAATCCTTTTTCACAAACAGTCCTGTTAAAATTCAGCATATTTAATAATACTCCATGGTAACTTGGATTATGCGAATAGCTGCATTTATCGCCGCCCTTCTCATCGCCGTCACGGTGCTCGGGGCGGGCTGCACGGAGGAGAGCCAGCCCCTTTCGGGGGAGACCGGGGAGGCGGTTCTTCAGGAGGCCGTCGCCGGGATAAACGGGGAACTCGCGTCGATAAGAGTCTCGGCGGGCGGGAGTGCCCGGGTGCTCGGCGAGGCCGGGCTCACGAGCGCCGCAGGGAAGGAGGCGGTGCGGCAGGCGATGCTGAACCACCCCTACATGGAGTCGACCCTGGTGGTGACGAAAGACGGCATCGTGGCAATGGCCGTGCCTGATGGCTACGCCGGCATGGTAAACAGTGATATTTCGTCCAACCCGGAGTCCGGGCAGGCGATCCGGGAGCAGGTGCCGCTCGTAAGCGGGGTCTTCCCTCTTAAAGAGGGATACACCGGGGTTGCCCAGAGTTATCCGGTCTTCGGGGAGGGAGGGGAATACCTCGGGTTCGTGAGTTTCGCGTACCGCCCCGACGCCCTCATCGACCGGGTGGTCGCGCCCCTGACGAACGGCACCCCGTACGACGTCTGGGTTACGCAGACCGACGGTCGCGTGATCTACGACACGACGCCTGAAGAGATCGGGAAGAACCTCTTCTCGGATCCCGCATACCGGTCCCCGGCCCTCCAGGAGGTGTTCTCCCGTATCGCCGCCGAACCCTCCGGATCGCTTGAATACTCGTTCTGGAACCGGAACTGGGTGCGAAACGTGACGAAGGAGGCAGTATGGGACACCGCCGGCATCGACGGAGCGGAGTGGCGCGTCGTCGTCACGCGGAGCCTGGATGCGGAAGAGGTGCCGGGCGCAGCCGGTGAGCGGCCGCCTGTGGCGGATGCCGACGAGATGAAGGCCTTTGTCGCCGAGGCGGCCCTCTATGCACGTGAGCACGGACGCACCGAAGCAGTTGCCGCGTTCAACGACCCTGACGGCGAGTTCGTCAGGGGCGAACTCTACATCTTCGCCTACGACATGAACGGCACCATCCTCGCCCTTCCCTTCCAGCAGCAGTTCATCGGCACGAACCGCAGCGAGGTGCACGACTCGATCGGCGTTGCCTACATCGCCGGCATGAGCAGCCTTGCGGCGGAAGGTGGCGGCAGCATCTGCTACGTCTATCCGAACCCTGCGCGGGAGTATGCCGAAGAACTCAAACTCGGTTACGTCCTCCCCGTGGATGAGACCTGGTTCGTCGGCTCGGGTATCTACATCCCCGGGGTCGGGACCGGGTTCAACACAAGCGTCAGGGAGACGCTCGTGCAGCGGGTGAAGGCTGCACGGGACTACGCGCAGGAGCATGGAAAAGAAGCGGCGTGCGCCGCGTTCAACGATCTCGCTGGTGACTTTGCCGATGGCGGTGCGTATATCTTTGCCTATACCATGGACGGAACGACACTCGCCCTCCCTTACCAGCCGGAGTACATTGGTGAAAACCGCTTCGGCCTCGAAGACCGCTACGGTGTTCGGGTGATCCTGCTCGAGAGCGCCGCCGCAGAGAGCGGGGGCGGGTTCGTCTACATCACCTACTACAACCCCGACACCGGGCTTGACGAGCTGAAACTCTGTTACGTGGCCCCGGTGGACGACGAGTGGTTCGTCGGCTCGGGGGTATACGCCGGGGCGTAACCGGAACCTTCTTTTTTATCGCTCAGTAAAACCCGGGCACCAGGACATACATCGCCCAGCCCATATATTCCCGGCCGTAACCGCAGTACTCGTCCTGGATGCGGTGAAGATAGTCAATCACGAAGTCGCGTTCGGGGTGATCGGGATGCCCGCCGAGCCAGGAGAGGACCGATTGCCAGATCCCCGACTCGTAGCGGTCCCAGTCGTCCGCGCCCGACCGGACAACGGCGGCGACGTCGAGCCCGGCCTCCCGCACGGTGCCGAGGATCTCGTACTCGGTCGGGACGTCGGGCCACTCTCGGGTGAACTCAGGTGGGGTGCGGTCGGATCGCCAGTAGCGGTCGCCGATGACAATTGTCCCCGCGTCGTGGACGAGACCGAGAAGCGCGTCGACGGTCGGCGCAAACCCGCCCCGAATATGTGATGCACCGATCGATGCGGCGCAGTCGAACGGCTCGTCGGGGACGTATTCCCGGGCGTCCATGCACCGGACGGAAAGCCGGCCACCGAGCCCCGCCTTCCGAAACGTCTCTTCGGACCGCCGGCAGGCATCCTCGCGGGCCTCGATGCCGAGGCCGGATATCCCGTATTCGCGCCCCCAGAGGGCGAGGATCGTTCCGTTTCCGCACCCAATCTCCACGACACGGGAACCTTCCCGGAGCCCCGCCGCCCGTCCGGCGGCGAGCACCTTCTCAGGTGTCGTGGGGTTCATGATCGCGAGCGCTCCCTGCGATATGCTGACGAGTTCGTTCGTCTCCATGATCGGTGGTCCTCCGGACCTCTCGTACAGGATACGCCCTCCCTCCATAAATCCGTACACCCCGATCGGGCCTGCCGGCGCGCGAGCGGCCGCCCCCACCCTGGAAGCACCACCGTTCATCGCCGGAGGGGCACCCGGTCCACCGGGGTGCAACCCCGACACGGCAGGAAAGGTATATATACTACATAGGGTGTTAGCTGCCAGTGATTGTATGCAATCGGAGCAGGATATCCCGGGAAGGATCCTGCGGACCCTCAAGTTCCGGCCCAAGGGCATGACGATCACCGAGCTCGCAAAAGCCCTTGGTGCAAACCGGAACTCAATCTCAAAAAACCTCGAGGTGATGCAGGTGGCGGGCCAGGTCGAGGCACGGCTCGTCGGCAACGCCAAGGTCTATTCTGTCGCACAACGGGTGCCCCTCTCGGCGTTCCTCTGTTTTACGAAGAATCTGATTCTGGTTCTCGACGCCGACCTCACGATCGTCCAGGCGAACGACCAGTGCCTCAGACGGTTTGGGCGTGCAAAAGAGGAACTCATGGGCCAGAACCTCCAGGAAGCGGCCCTCCCCATTGTTTCCTCCCCCGAAGCCCTCGCCGTCGTCGAGGGGCTCGAACGGGAGCAGGTGATCACCGATATCTGCTACCGGCATGATAACGGCCGGGAGTCCTTCTACCAGATGCAGGCGATCCCGACGACGTTTGAAGGCGGAGAGAAAGGCTGCACGATCGTGCTCGAGGATATCACCGAACGGAAACGGTATGTCCGGAACACGATGCTCCTCGCCGAAACGGCAATGGATCTCGTCGACCTGCAACCGGTGGAGGACATCTACGATTACACTGTCAACCGCCTGCTGGAACTCGTGCCGGGAGCATACGCCTGCATCCTCTCCTACGGCGAGGCCGAGCACCGGTTCGCCGTCCGGGCGGTCGCCGGCGAGGGGTTCCGGGAGGGGCTCACGGAACTCCTTGGACGGGACCCCGTCGACCTGGTCCTCCCGGTCGTCCAGGCCTTCGGCGCCCCTTATCACCAGACCCCCCTCTCGATGCGCGGCCTCCAGGAGTTCATCCTCCGCCCCGAACCATCCTCGTGGTCGTTATATGAACTCTGCTTTGAGGCGGTTCCGGAAGAGGTCTGCGAGGCGGTCCTCGAACGGTTCGATATCGAGAGGTTCTACTGCATGGGGCTGGTCTGGCGGGACCGTCTCTACGGCATTGCAGGCATCTTCCTTCCCTACGGAAGAGAGATCGAGAACCAGGAGACGATCGAGTCGTTCCTCCGGCAGGTCTCCATCGCCCTCGCCCGGCGCGAGACCGAAGAGCGGCTCCGGCTGAGCGAGGCGCGGTTCCGGGGCATGCTCGATGCGTCCCCTTCCGGGGTCGGGCTCATCGACGACGACAGGCGGTTCGTCTACGTCAACCGGCGGTTCATCGAGATCTTCGGCTACGAGCCGGACAGTGCGACCACATCTGCCGAATGGATCCGGCAGGTCTTTCCCGACGACGGCTACCGGCAAGAGGCCATCGATGCCTGGGATTCGGATCTTGCGCGGTCAATACCGGGGCAGGTAAGGCCCCGGACGTTCACGATCCGGTCCCGGGACGGAGCGAAGAAGACGATCCTTTCCCGCGCCGTAACGCTCTGCGACGGGACACAGTATGTCATCTGCGAGGATATCACCGAAGAGGCGCGGGCCTACCGCCTCCTCGTCACGGATATCGCCGACCTGCGGCGGCGGGAGCAAGAACTCCTCATCAAAGACCGGGCGATATCTTCCACCCGGCGAGCGGTCGCGCTCCTTGGTCCGGACGGTATGGTGACCTACGCAAACGCCGCATTCCTGGCTCTCTGGGGCTACCCGACCGCAGAAGAGGCGCGAGAGTCGCATTTTTCCCGGTTCTGGGAGTGCCCGGGTGAGATCCGGGAGATCGTCCGGATGGTCCTTGGCGGCGAGCACTGGCACGGCGAGCAGACCGGTATCCGGAACGGCGGTGCAACGTTCCGGGCGGACCTTCTCGGGACGCCGATTGTGACTAAAGACGGCAGGGTTATCGGGATGATGGCGGCGGTGACTGCTGGAGAAAGATCCGGGGGTCGGACCCGGGAAGAGGCGCCGGGTCAACAATCCCGGTGAAAATCCCCGGGTTATGAGCCCGGACCTTGCCATGGAAGCCATCGAGGGGACGCGAAGTACGCCGTGTCCCTCTATAGATCCCCGCATACCGGGCGACCCTTCACGCCGCTCGGTTCCGGAAGCACCGGCACCTCGCAGGAGAGAAGCGCCTGGTTTGCCGGGGAGGCCTGGCGCGAGGGGGGAATAGTTTATATACTATATCGAAGAATCAGGCACTGACGCTGTGTGCAGCCCGAACAGAACATCCCGGGAAGAGCCCTACGGACCCTCAAGTTCCGGCCGAAGGGCATGACGATCACCGAGCTCGCAAAAGCCCTCGATGCAAACCGGAACTCGGTCTCGAAGCACCTTGAGGTGATGCAGGCTACAGGCCAGGTCGAGGCCCGGCTCGTCGGCAACGCCAAGGTCTATTCTCTTGTGCAACGCGTGCCGCTCTCCGCGTTCCTCTGTTTCACGAAGAATCTGATCCTGGTGCTCGATGCCGACCTCACCATCGTCCAGGCCAACGACCGGTGTCTTGCGTGGTTTGGGCGAACCAAAGAAGAGGTTGTGGGCCGAAATCTGCGTGAGGCCGGCCTCCCCATTGTTTCCTCCCCCGAAGCCCTCGCCGTCGTCGAGGGGCTCGAACGGGAGCAGGTGATCACCGATATCTGCTACCGGCATGATAACGGCCGGGAGTCCTTCTACCAGATGCAGGCGATCCCGACGACGTTTGAAGGCGGAGAGAAAGGCTGCACGATCGTGCTCGAGGATATCACCGAACGGAAACGGTATGTCCGGAACACGATGCTCCTCGCCGAAACGGCAATGGATCTCGTCGACCTGCAACCGGTGGAGGACATCTACGATTACACTGTCAACCGCCTGCTGGAACTCGTGCCGGGAGCATACGCCTGCATCCTCTCCTACGGCGAGGCCGAGCACCGGTTCGCCGTCCGGGCGGTCGCCGGCGAGGGGTTCCGGGAGGGGCTCACGGAACTCCTTGGACGGGACCCCGTCGACCCGGTCCTCCCGGTCGTCCGGGCCTTCGACACCCCCTATCACGAGACCCCCCTCTCGATGCGTGGCCTCCAGGAGTATATCCTCCGCCCCGAACCACCCTCGTGGTCGTTCTACGATCTCTGCTTTGAGGCGGTTCCGGAAGAGGCCTGCGAGGCGATCCTCGAACGGTTCGAGATCGCAAAGATAGGTGTCATGGGCCTGGTCTGGCGCAACCGCCTCTTCGGTATCGCAGGCATCTTCCTTCCCTACGGGGGAGAGATCGAGAACCAGGAGACGATCGAGTCGTTCCTCCGGCAGGTCTCCATCGCCCTCGCCCGGCGCGAGACCGAAGAGCGGCTCCGGCTGAGCGAGGCGCGGTTCCGGGGCATGCTCGATGCGTCCCCCTTCGGGGTCGGGCTCATCGACGACGACAGGCGGTTCATCTGCGCCAACCGGAAGTTCGTAGAAATATTCGGTTACGGGCCGGACGATGCGCTCGCGGTCACGGAATGGGCCCGGCTGATCATCCCGGACAGCGACGAACGGCAGAAAGCCATCGATGCCTGGCACTCGGATCTCGAGCGATCGGTCCCGGGCCGGATCCGGCCCCGGACATTTACCATCCGATCCCGCGGCGGGGCGAAGAAGACGATCTTCTCCCGCGCCGTCACCCTCCCCGACGGAACCGAGTACATCACCTGCGAGGATATCACCGAAGAGGCCCGGGTTTACCGTCTCCTCGTTGCAGACATCGCCGACCTGCGGCGGCGGGAGCAGGAGCTCCTCATCAAGGACCGGGCGTTAGCATCCACCCAGCGGGCGATCGCGCTCCTCGACCCGGACGGAGTGGTGACCTACGCGAACGCCGCATTCCTGGCCCTCTGGGATCACCCGACCACAGAAGAGGCACGAGAGTCGCATTTTTCCCGGTTCTGGGAGTGCCCGGGTGAAATCCGGGAGATCGTCCGGATGGTCCTTGGCGGCGAGCACTGGCACGGCGAGCAGACCGGTATCCGGAACGGCGGTGCAACGTTCCGGGCGGACCTTCTCGGGACGCCGATTGTGACTAAAGACGGCAGGGTGCTCGGCATAATGGCGGCAGTTACTGCCCGGTAGGGTAGTAACTCGAGAAAACGCGAAGCGCTTTCGATGGCGACGGTTCGCAGAACCGGAGCTCGAGCACCGAAGGTGTGAGTTGCGACGGACCATGGGGCCGGAGCTCGAGCACCGAAGGTGTGAGTTGCGACGGACCATGGGGCCGGAGCTCG
>ERZ795032.2175-NODE-2175-length-11665-cov-4.217313_pt1 | contig 11665 bp, 9 predicted proteins | sample MGYA00375124_ERZ795032 | MGnify/ENA primary metagenome ERZ795032 (study PRJEB30167, sample SAMN05720154) | activated sludge metagenome | isolation source: Anaerobic digester | place: China | collected 2015-12-16 ...
TTATGCTTCTCGGGAACCTGTTCACTCAATTCACCAACGATCCCGGACAGGTGGCAAAAATGGTTAACAGCATGTCGGCCCTTCTGAGCGCTTTCACCATCCTTTTCCTGTTTTGGACCATCACACACCTGACCCGCAAACTGGTGATGGGGGAGAAAAACGATGCGTTCAGCCTTGGGCAAACTATCGCCGTGATCGGCAGCGGCCTGGTAGGTGCGCTGGTCTACACATTTTCCGACACGTTCTGGTTCTCAGCTGTAGAGGGTGAGGTATATGCCTTTTCATCGATGCTCACCGCACTGGTTTTCTGGCTGATACTGAAATGGGAAGAAAATGCGGAAAAACCCGATTCCGACAAATGGATCGTACTGATTGCCTACATCATGGGACTCTCTATAGGCGTTCACCTGCTTAACCTGTTGTGTATCCCCGCTATTGTGATGGTTTACTACTACAAAAAGACCGAAAACCCCACCTGGAAAGGCGGATTATTTTCGTTGTTCCTTTCTTTCGGGTTGATCCTTATTTTGATGTACGGAATTATTCCGGGATTTACCAAAGTGGGTGGATGGTTCGAACTTTTCTTTGTGAACACACTGGGCATGTCCTACAACACGGGCGTTGCCGTTTACCTGATCCTGCTGGTGGCAAGTATCGTCTGGGCCCTGTTCGAGAGCATCTCCGACAGGGGCGATATAAAAAGGGCTAGAATTGCCTTTTTGTTGAGCATCGGCCTTTCCGGTATTTTATTTATTGGAGGCAGTATCTGGTTGTGGCTCGTTCTTATTGCCACAGCCATCTATTTCGTTTTCTCCAAAAACAAGCTAAACATCAAGTTTCTGAACCTTTCCATGTCGAGCCTGCTGGTTATCCTTATCGGATTTTCAGCATATGCCATCATTCCGATCCGGTCATCGGCCAACACCCCGCTCGACCTGAACTCACCGGAGGATGTGTTCTCCCTCGGCAGTTACCTCAACCGAGAACAGTACGGACAAACGCCCATCATTTACGGGACTACCTACGCTTCGCAAATTGTCAGGGACAATCAGGGGCGCGCTGAAATTTCAAAAGAGAAAAAATCGTACAGCAGGGTATTGCAAACGGCCGAAAACCAGAAAGACCGGTACGTAGAATCCAAGATACCCACATACAAGTACACCAACACCATGCTCTTTCCGCGCATGCATACCCACCCGTCGGAACCGGGATACGGCAACCACATTCAAGGGTATGAGATTTGGGGCGGCATTACCGACAGAAGTAAAAAACCCACACTGTTCGACAACCTGAAATTCCTGTTTAACTACCAGATTAATTTTATGTACTGGCGTTATTTCATGTGGAATTTCTCCGGCAGGCAAAACGATATCCAGGGAGATGGCGGAATTACCAAAGGGAACTGGATCACCGGAATCAAATTTATAGACGGGCCTATCCTTGGCCTGGGGCCGCAGGACAACATTGCACCCGAGGTCGCCGACAGCAAAGGGCACAATAAATACTACCTGTTGCCTTTCCTGTTGGGGGTTATCGGCATAATTTACCAGCTGAACCTGAAACGGAAAGGGAAGCAAAGTTTCTCCATCGTCTTTCTGTTGTTCTTTATGACAGGATTAGCCATCGTGCTGTACCTCAACCAAACGCCTTACGAACCCCGCGAACGGGATTACGCTTATGCCGGATCATTCTATGCCTACGCCATCTGGGTGGGTATAGGCGTTGCCGGAATCAGTCGATATCTCCGCAACTACATCAAGAATACCACGCTGTCAGCAACGCTGGTCAGCGCGGCCTGCCTGCTCGTCCCCCTTCAAATGGCGGGACAGAACTGGGACGACCACGACCGTTCCGGGCGAACCCTGGCCCGCGATACCGGCATGAACTACCTCAGCAGCGTAGAACCGGATGCCATCCTCTTTACCAATGGCGACAACGACACCTACCCGCTTTGGTACGCTCAGGAGACAGAAGGCTTCCGCACCGATGTCCGCGTCACCAACTTAAGCTTCCTGCAAACCGAATGGTACGTGGATCAAATGCTCCGTCAAGCATACGAATCCGCACCGCTACCCATCAAATGGGACAGGGAGAAATACTGGGGCGATGCGGCAAGTGCAGCTTTCGTAGTTACGAAAAACGAAATCCAGAACGTACTTAAACAGAACAACATACCCAGCATTTCCTACGGACAGTATTACGACGTAAACGCCTACCGGGACAGCATTCCCCTCAAGGAAATAATGGAAAACCTGCGTACGGGCCAATACAAACCGGCAAATCCGTTCAGCACGGGAGATACTCAGATTATCCCTTCCAACAGGCTCTACTTAAACGTTGATTCGGCAACAACGGATTGGAAGGCATTCAACTCAAGGCCGGCAGACAAAATGTTCCTCAACCTGGGTGAAAAATCGGCTCTTTACCGACAGGAAATGATGATTATGGAAATGCTGACCAATATCAATGACGATAATTGGAAACGCCCGATCTACTATGCCACCACGGTCGACCGGAACCTGTATATGAACCTGCAAAACAGCAATTTCTCCCTGACGGGATTAGCCTATCAGATTGTTCCGGGAATCCCGCAAAGCGGTGGCGTGAACACTGAAAAGGCTTACGACAACCTGATGAACAAATTCCGCTGGGGCGGACTGGAAGAAAATCCGGACATCTACCTCGACGAAACCGGCCGACGAATGATTTCCACTTTCAGGCTCTACTTCAATCAACTGATCGAAGCCCTGACCGAAGAAGGCAAAAACGACAAAGCCATTGCCGCGCTGGATAAAGTAACAACGGTCATGCCGGGAAAAGCGGTAGCCTATGGCAACGACGGCATTATGTTCGCCCGGGCTTATTACCGGTTAGGCGAAACGGAAAAAGCGCAGCGGCTGATGGACGAAATCGAGGAAAGGCTACAGAAGAACCTGAGTTGGTATGACCGGCTGACCCCAAGACAAATAAGCAATACGATGGTTGATATCTACTACAACGTCAACTCGCTGCTGCTGATAGCATCGGTTTACCAGGAGTTCGACAAGCAGAAGTACAAAACCTATACGGACGATTTACTGCAACGGGCCCAGACGTATTACATGCAAGGGGCGGGATATGTAGGCGATGTGATTTTAAAAGACATAACAGACAGTTCCATTCGCGGATATTACCGTTCGGAAAACGATACTGCTCAACGGGCTTCGGAAGAGGCAACCATGCAACAGGCTTTAAAGCTGATGCAGCAGTTCAGCCCCCGGCTACTGGAGCAATACAATAAACAACAGTAAACAGTTATCCGAAGCATCTTCTATGTTGATTGAGCAACCTCCCCATTTATACAGGATGCTGTTTCCGAATGCAGTCTGGAGAATTGAAGACCCTGTACGGAAAACAGTTTATCTCACGTTCGACGACGGGCCTATTCCCGAAGTGACGCCCTGGGTACTCGACTTGTTGGACAGATATGGCGTTCAGGCCACTTTTTTCTGCGTGGGAGACAATGTACGCAAACACCCCGAGGTATACCGGCAAGTAATTGAAAAAGGACATCGTACGGGAAATCACACCTTCCACCATTTGCAAGGGTGGAAGCACAGCTTAGGAAAATTCCTTGACAACGCCGGTCAGGCAAGAGAACTGATCGACTCATCGCTGTTTCGTCCTCCGCACGGCCACCTCGGGATGAATCAGTGCCGGAAACTGCAGGACGCGGGCTACCGGATCATTATGTGGGACGTTGTTACACGTGATTACAGCAGGTTCATGTCGCCCGGACAGGTTTTGCAAAACGTAAAGCGTTATACCCGGAACGGATCGATCCTTGTTTTTCACGACTCGCTAAAAGCTGAAAAAAACCTGCGATACGCGCTACCCAGGGCTATTGAGTGGTTGTTGAAGGAGGACTATACATTTGAATTGGTCCCTCTGTAGAAAGGCAAAAAATTTACTGAAAACATACCTGAAACCTGCTTAATCTTTTATCACAATGGAAAGAAGAAAATTTATACGTAATTCTGCCTCGTCAGTCCTGGCCGGGCTGCTTGCCCCGTCGTTTTTGCAAAGCAGCAGCTTGTTTGCTAACCGTACAGGGGCAAACGACAAGATCAATGTCGGACTGATCGGATGCCGCAGCATGGGATGGGCCAACCTGTCCGACTTCCTGATCCATCCCGAAATAGATTGCATCGCCCTGTGTGACGTCGATCAGCATGTACTCAGCGGAAGGGCTGCAGATCTCGTTAAGCTCAGGAACAAAAAGCCTGAATTGTATGGCGATTACCGGAAAATGCTGGAGAGAAAGGAGATCGATGTGATCATCATTGGAACGCCCGACCACTGGCACTGCCTGCAGATGACCGACGCCTGCGCAGCCGGGAAAGACGTTTATGTGGAAGAGCCCATAGCCAATTCCATTGCCGAGTGCGATGCAATGGTTGCCGCGGCAAAGAGACACAACCGGGTAGTACAAGTGGGACAGCAACAACGAAGCGGCAATCACTGGCATGAAATGAAACGCTATATCGACAGCGGCAAGCTGGGCAAGATCGCCCAGGTAAATGTATGGGCTAACTTCAATTACGCGGCCATCCTCAACCCGGTCCCCGACAGCCCTGTCCCTGCGGGCGTCGATTTTAATTTCTGGCTGGGCCCTGCACCCGTGAGGACATTCAATGAGAAACGTTTTCACGGTTCGTGGCGCATGTTCTGGGATTACGGCGGAGGGCTAATGACCGACTGGGGAGTACACCTGCTCGACATGGCTCTTTGGGGGATGAACGTAACGGAGATGCCCAACCGGGTCATAGGCTCGGGAGGAAATTTCGCTTATCCCGGGAACTACGCTGAAACGTTCGATACCCTTTCCGTAATATACGACTTCAATGACTTCACCATCCAGTGGAACAACATTGCAGGCACGGAGACCGGGCCTTACGGGAGAAACTACGGCCTTGCCTTTAAAGGCACAAACGGAACATTGGTCATCAACCGCGAAGGATGGGAAGTTATTCCGGAGAAGAACAAAGCTGAACCGGTAAAAGGCGAACCCGATTTTCAGGACCACAAAAAGCACGTGGCAAGGTTTATCGAATGTGTGAAAAAACGCGATTTTCAGACAGCCTGTACCATCGAAAACGGTAGCTTGTGTGCTAAATATGCTCATCTGGGCAATATTTCGGCACGTACAGGAGCGACGCTTATGTATGATGACAATAAAAAATCATTCAACAACGATAAGGCCGACAGGTTAATCAAACCCGATTACCGCGAGCCCTGGAAATTTCCAAAAGCATAACGCATAAACAAAAGGTCAACTCACAACATTAAAGAAAAGACAACATGAAACGGCAAAATCTGATCATTTTGACAGGATTAATCGTCCTGCTTCCGCTAAACGCACAGGAAAAAAAATATCCCGAACGCGCACCCATGACACCGGCCATGACCGAATACTGGCAACCCCAACCTCCGGTGGTTACCCCCGATCCCGTCCCATCCGATGCCATTGTCCTGTTCGACGGCAAAAATCTTTCCCAATGGGAGAATTCAAAAGGTGCCCCGGCGGAATGGACGGTACACAACGGCGTTTTCACCGTAAAAAAAGGTACCGGGGATATTCAGACGAAACAGAAATTCAGCGACTTTCAACTGCACCTGGAGTGGCGCATACCCGAAGGCATTAAAGGTGAAAGCCAGGCACGGGGCAACAGCGGTCTTTTTCTGCAAGGTATCTACGAGATTCAGATCCTCGACAACTACCGGAATGAAACGTACGTGAACGGTCAGACCGGAAGTATTTATAAACAAACACCGCCCTTGGTAAACGCGATGCGAAAACCCGGCGAGTGGAATACCTACGACATCATTTACACCGCACCCACATTCAAAAAAGACGGGACTTACCGGACCCCTCCTACCGTAACCCTTTTACAAAACGGTATCCTGCTGCAAAACAATACGATCATCCGGGGTACCACCCCTTATGTAGGATTTCCGGAAGTGAAAGAACACGGCCCCGGGCCCATCAAGCTGCAGGATCACGGCGACCCCAGCCAGCCCATTAGTTTCCGGAATATCTGGATCAGGGAGCTGTAGAGATATCCAGCTTGTTGGATCCTCCCTTCAACGCGTAGCTCTTCCCTTTCCAGACAAAAGATCCGTTTACGTCCCCAGGCAAATTGATTTCAGCCTGTAATCCTTTTCGCGTTTTCCGGTAAATCTCTGCAATTTTATCGGAAGGGAGGGGTATTTCTCCGCCGATCTTTTCAATATCTCCCAGATGCATGTTATCTTAACTTTCTTGAAATAAGGATCGTGCTCTCTCCCCCAGGACAATGCGGAAAAACTTAACATTGGGATGGAGCCCGGGCATTACGACCGGAAGGCTGTGATTCAGCAAAACTGGGAATTAACTTATTTTCAGAATAAAGATTTTTTTCACTATTCTTCCTTTTTTGAATATAAAACAGTTATCTTTGCACCTTAAACGGAAAATAGCTATCCCTCCTCACAGCTTATTTTAAATAGAACTCTGATTGATAGTTGTTTATCCTGAGAAAACCAACAGTTATTTTTATCAATTACATATGGCTAATCGAATTAAAATCAAGAAAGGCTTGCAGATTCCTTTGTTAGGGAAACCAGAAGAAACACTTCTCGGCAGTATAACAAGTGAATATGTACAGGTGTGCCCGGAAGATTTTCAGGGAATCACGCCCAAACTAAAAGTTAAGGTGGGTGATACCGTGAAAGCCGGACAAGCGTTATTTTTCTCTAAAATGCACCCGGACATGATGATTGCATCTCCCGTCAGCGGAACAGTCACAGCCATCAACCGCGGAGAAAAAAGACGTATACTGAACGTTACTGTCAAAGCCGACAAAGAAAACACTTACGTAGAGTACGGCAAAAGTGAGATCGGTACGTTGCCTCCCGAAGCAATCAAAAAGAGACTGCTCGACGCCGGCATCTGGTTTGTCATCAAACAACGCCCTTACGACGTCGTTGCCGATCCCGGAAAAGAACCGCGCGACATTTTCGTTACCGGATTCGACACGGCTCCGCTGGCCCCCTCATACGATTTCATCCTGAAAGGCCAGGAGGCCGACCTGCAAACCGGGTTGAACGCATTAGCCAGACTCACCAAAGGAAAGGTGTTCCTCTCCATAAGCCCCGCTACGAAAAACGAAGGGCTGAGGAAAGCCGCAAACGTAACGATAACTGAGTTTGAAGGGCCACACCCCGCCGGAAACACCGGCACTCACATCAACTACCTGGCACCCGTGAACAGGGGCGAAGTAGTCTGGACATTAAATGCCCTGGATGTGTTGTTCATCGGAAGGCTTTTCAACAAAGGCGTGGTAGACCTTACCCGCACCGTGGCACTTACCGGATCGGAAGTCAAACAAACCGGCTACTACAACATGCTTGTCGGCACGGAGCTGGGCAAGCTCTTTGCTGACAATGTCAACGGAAAAGGCAACCTGAGGTACATCAGCGGAAACGTGCTCACCGGAACCCGGATAGAGGCAGAAGGCGTGCTTCGCGCCACCCATTCGCAGCTGACCGTAATACCGGAAGGTGACGATGTTCACGAAGCTTTCGGATGGGCATCCCTGTCGCCCAAACGCTACAGCGCCGGCGCCACCTACCTGAAACTGAAAAAGGCCTATCGCCTGGATGCACGCCTGCTGGGCGGCCCCAGAGCCATCATCGTCTCCAACGAATACGACAAGGTATTCCCCCTGGATATTTTCCCCGAACAGCTGATAAAATCCACCCTGGCATTCAACATCGATAAGATGGAACAGCTCGGGATCTACGAAGTGGCGCCCGAGGATTTTGCACTTTGCGAGTTTGTGGACACCTCCAAGCTGGAGTTGCAGCGTATTGTACGCACAGGATTGGATATGCTGAGAAAAGAGATGGAATAACCGGTACGGCCCTCCGCTCAACGCATTGACAAATATAGAATAACAATAAATTAAAACAGATAAAATAAATGTCGTTAAGAAAATTTCTCGATAAAATAAAACCGAATTTCGAAGAAGGAGGTAAATTTCATTGGTTGAATTCTACATACGATGCCTTTGAAACCTTCCTGTACGTACCCAACAAGACATCGAAATCGGGAGTACATATCCACGATGCCAGAGACTCAAAACGTACGATGGTTATCGTGATACTCGCACTTATTCCGGCATTGCTCATGGGGATGTATAATGTGGGTTACCAGCATTATCTGGCCATAAACGTTCAGGCAGGCTTTGTGGGAACTTTCCTCTACGGACTTTTAGCCATGCTTCCACAGATCGTTGTTTCCTACGTGGTGGGCCTGGGCATCGAATTTGCCATGGCTCAGATGAAGAAGGAAGAAGTGGCCGAAGGTTTTTTGGTCTCGGGATTGCTTATCCCGATGATTTTACCCGTGGACACCCCGCTCTGGATGATTGCCGTAGCCACTGCGTTCTCCGTCATTTTTGCGAAGGAAGTTTTTGGCGGAACCGGATACAATATTTTTAACGTGGCGTTGATCGCCCGCGCATTCTTGTTCTTTGCTTATCCCTCTAAAATGTCGGGCGATCAGGTATGGGTACGCACTGCCGACACGTTCGGCCTGGGTGGAGGAAATGTTGTAGACGGCTTTTCCGGTGCAACACCGCTCGGACAACTTGCCGTATCGGACGCTTCACGTTTCGGAGACTTCTCTTTCCTGGGAATCACAGGTAATCCTTTGTCGTTGTGGGATATGTTTATCGGATTAATTCCCGGGTCGGTCGGTGAGGTATCCACCCTGGCTATACTGCTGGGAGCCATCCTGCTGATCATCACGGGCGTAGGAAGCTGGAAAACGATGACTTCCGTCTTCCTGGGAGGGCTGTTCACCGTTGCCCTGCTTAATTTGCTCGCACAAAATGCCGCTATGGAAATGCCGCCGGTGTATCACTTCCTGCTTGGCGGTTTCGCTTTCGGGGCTGTATTCATGGCAACCGATCCGGTGACATCGGCACGCACGGAAAAGGGGAAATGGATATATGGTTTTCTGATTGGTGTGGTGGCCATCCTGATCCGTATCTTCAACCCGGGGTATCCCGAAGGCATGATGCTTGCCATCCTGTTTATGAACGCTTTCGCTCCGCTGATCGATTTCTATGTGGTGGATGCCAACATCAAACGCCGCTTAAAACGAGCTGCCGTGAAAAAATAGGGATTCGCGTTTCTGAATAACTACTGAATACAATTGAACTATGAACAGAGAAAATAGCACATATACAATAATATACGCATCGGTAATGGTGATTATCGTTGCCATAGGTCTGGCCTTCACCCACCAGGTGTTGAGCGACAGACAAACTGCAAACGTGAATATCGACAAGATGCAGCAGATCCTCCGGTCGCTGCGCGTTGATGCCTCCCCGGCCGAAGCCGACGGCATCTACAGAGCCCTGGTTAAATCGGCCTACCTCATTACTCCCGAAGGAGTAAAGATCGACGGCACGGAAGGAATTGAGCCCACCGATCCCGCTTTTTCGGGCGAAGGGGAAGGGCTTGCTGTCTATGAAGCGGAAGTGGAAGGTTCCAAAAAATACATTATCCCCATGAACGGCACCGGCCTGTGGGGGCCTATCTGGGGATACCTCTCCGTAGAAGGCAACGGCAGTACCGTTTACGGTTCCGAATTTGGACACGCGGGTGAAACTCCGGGGCTGGGGGCAGAAATAGTATACCCCGCTTTCAGGAATCAATTCAACGGGAAAGAGCTGATAAAAAACGGCGAATTTAAATCCATAGCCGTGGTTAAACCCGGGCAAACCAACTCCGAAAGGGACTATGTCGACGGAATATCGGGTGGCACCATCACCAGTAAAGGAGTTGACGCGATGTTGCTGGAAAGCGTGGGAGAATACAAGAATTTTTTACTGCAATTAAATGACGGAAAATAGATCCGCATTCATTATAAAACGATAAGAATATGGCATTATCAGCAAAAGCAAAACAGGCTCTGTTAGGGCCTCTCAATAAAAACAACCCTATCCTGGTACAGGTGCTCGGCATCTGTTCGGCACTGGCTGTAACGTCCAAGCTGGAACCGTCATTGGTAATGGCCATCGCCGTAACCATTGTCACCGCTTTCGGAAACGTTATTATCTCGCTGTTGAGAAAAACCATCCCCAACCGTATCCGTATCATCGTTCAACTGGTGGTGGTGGCCGCATTGGTGACCATCGTAAGCGAAGTACTCAAAGCATTTGCTTACGACGTGAACAAGCAGCTGTCGGTTTTTGTGGGACTGATCGTTACGAACTGTATACTGATGGGGCGCCTGGAAGCGTTTGCCCTGGGTAACGGGCCGTGGCCTTCCTTCCTCGACGGGATCGGTAACGGACTGGGATACGGATGGATACTGGTAACGGTGGGCTTCTTCCGCGAACTGCTGGGATCCGGCACGCTACTCGGATACAAAGTCATCCCGCAGGCAGCATACAGTGCCGGTTACGAAAACAACGGTCTTATGATGCTGGCCCCCATGGCGTTGATCCTTGTCGCGGTAATCATCTGGGTACACCGGTCGAAAAACAAGGATTTACAGGAAGGGACCAATTAGTGCGCTACGCGTGTTAACCGGATAACTATCGAGTATTTATCGAAAAATTATCGTAAAACAAAAATAAAAAAATAAATATGGATGCTATTAGTCTAATTGTAAGATCGATATTTGTAGACAATATGATATTCGCATACTTCCTGGGTATGTGTTCCTATCTTGCTGTATCAAAAAACGTTAAGACGGCTTTCGGGCTGGGCATTGCGGTCACTTTCGTGCTCGTGCTCACCCTGCCCATCAACTATATGCTCGAAAACTACGTACTTAAGGCAGGTGCTTTATCGTGGTTGGGCCCGCAACTTGCAACGGTCGACCTGAGTGTGTTCAGCCTGCTCATTTTTATCGCCGTTATTGCATCGTTTACGCAATTGGTTGAAATGGTGGTTGAGAAATTCAGCCCCGCACTGTACAACTCGCTGGGTATTTTTCTACCGTTGATTGCCGTAAACTGTGCCATCCTCGGAGGGTCACTGTTCATGCAGCAACGCGAATTTGCCAACGTGGGCATGGCCACCGCTTACGGGTTCGGATCCGGTATCGGCTGGATGCTGGCCATCGTTGGTATGGCAGCCATCCGGGAGAAACTGGAATATTCCCACGTTCCCAAACCGCTGAAAGGATTGGGCATAACATTTATCATCACGGCCTTGATGGCCATTGGATTCATGAGTTTCTCGGGAATCAATATTTAACAGTAAGCTCAACGCCAATTAAAATAAACAAAGTTTTCAAAATAAAAAAACAGGATATACAATGAATGTGTTGTTAATGAGTTCAGGCGGAATAACCATCTTAACCAGTGTAGTGGTTTTCTTGTTGATAATTCTGATCTTGGTAATTGTCATTCTGGTGGCCAAAGCAAAGCTGATGCCTTCCGGAAATGTGAAGATTACCGTCAATAAAGAGAAAAATCTAGAAGTTCCCATGGGGTCAACCCTGCTTAATACGCTGCAATCACAGAACATATTCATCTCGTCCGCGTGTGGCGGCGGAGGGACATGCGGACAATGCCGCTGCCAGGTGCTGAACGGAGGCGGAGAAATCCTCCCGACCGAAACC
>ERZ795032.2178-NODE-2178-length-11653-cov-445.821607_pt1 | contig 11653 bp, 17 predicted proteins | sample MGYA00375124_ERZ795032 | MGnify/ENA primary metagenome ERZ795032 (study PRJEB30167, sample SAMN05720154) | activated sludge metagenome | isolation source: Anaerobic digester | place: China | collected 2015-12-16 ...
ATCATGGATTGGTCAGAACTTTGATTGACAATATGGTAACCGGTGTGAGTACAGGATTCGTAAAAAACCTGGAAATATCCGGCGTTGGTTATCGTGCGGAAATAGAAGGCGAAAATTTAAAATTAGCCGTCGGTTACTCAAGTCCGGTTCAATATGCTATTCCGGAAGGAATTGATGTTAAAGTCGACAAACAGACAAACATAATAATATCCGGCATTGATAAGCAATTGGTGGGAAAAGTTGCTGCAGAAATTCGTGCGCTGAAAAAACCTGAACCTTATAAGGGTAAAGGTATTAAATATGCGGGTGAATATATCAGGCGTAAAGCTGGTAAATCGGCCGCTAAATAATAAACAGTAAAAAATTAATATTGCAGTAAAGAGGTGGAACATTGGCTTCCAAGAGAATAATTAGGATAAGAGAAAAGAAGGAAAAAAGAGTAAGGGGCAAAATTGCCGGCACCCAGGAAAAACCTCGTCTTTCAGTGTTTCGGTCAGACAGGCACATCTATGCTCAAGCTATAAACGATGTTCAAGGAACTACCCTGACGACAGCTTCCACTTTGTGCCAAGATTTGGCTGAAAAAATCAAAGGCAAGAAAAAGACGGAAGTAGCCAAAGAAGTAGGTAAACTGATTGCAACACGTTTAATAAATATGGGTGTAGATAAAGTTGTTTTTGATAGAGGTAGATTTCTCTATCATGGTCGCGTGAAAGCATTAGCCGATGGTGCACGGGAAAATGGTCTTAAATTTTAAATTCAATATTTGGACATTATAATAAACATGATAAGGGAAAAATCGTTGGATAAGAAAGAAATGAAAGATGCAGAGCTCCTTGACAGAGTTATAGCCATAAACAGGACGGCGAAAGTTGTTAAAGGGGGAAGGCGATTTCGATTTAGTGCAATCGTTGTTGTCGGCGACGGCAATGGCAAAATAGGTGCTGGTTTAGGCAAAGCGCACGAAGTACCGGAAGCGATTCGCAAAGGTATGGAAATGGCCAAAAAAAATATGGTCAAAGTCGCAGTTGTCGCCAAAACAATTCCATACGAAGTTATTGGCAGCTATGGCGCCGGAAAGGTCTTATTAAAGCCGGCATCAGAGGGTACAGGATTAATTGCTGGTGGAGCTGTGAGAGCGGTACTGGAAGTTGCCGGTGTACATAATATATTGACAAAATGTCTCGGTTCTCACAATCCGCACAATTTAGTCAAAGCCACACTTGAGGGTCTATGCCAGTTAAAAGATCCGGCGGAAATTGCCGCAAATAGAGGCAAATAATTCATAAATTATTCGGCGAGGTAGCTTAAGGTGGGCAATATTTTAAAAGTAAAGATGATAAAGAGCGAAATAGGCCGTCCCGAAAAGCAGCGGAAGGTTTTACGCGGTATCGGGCTGAACAAAATAAATAAGACGGTGACTTTATCTGATACTCCGCAAAATCGCGGTATGATAAATAAAGTTATTCATTTGGTGTCTGTGGAAGAGTCGAAGGAGTAGTATATGGATTTGGGTTCAATAAAGGCTCCAGTTGGTGCAACGAAAAAAAGAAAGCGCGTAGGGCGCGGAGATGCCTCTGGTCAGGGTGGAACAGCCGGTAAAGGCGATAAAGGGCAAAAGGCTCGTTCCGGCGGTAAAGTGCGCGCCGGTTTCGAAGGTGGCCAAATGCCGATGGCACGGAGACTTCCCAAGAGGGGTTTTCGTAATCCGTTTCGTGAACAATTTGTCGCCGTAAATTTATCCGATTTGGGTCGGAAATTTACAGAAGGAGCTGTAATTGATCAGGAAGCTCTTTTGGCTAGTGGATTAGTAAAGAAACAAGGAGAAAAGATTAAAATATTGGCGAAGGGAGAAATAAAATTTCCCGTTACCGTCAAGATAGCAAATATAAGCCAGGCTGCGAAAACAAAAATTACGGCTGCTGGTGGCTCTGTGGAAGAGGTAAAGTAATTTGTTAGAAGGATTGGGAGGCGTTTCTAAAATTCCGGAATTACAAAGAAGGATTTTGTTTACATTCCTTCTTTTGGCTGTTTACCGGATTGGCGTATTTATCCCAACGCCGGGAATCGATAATGCCGCCTTGCTGGCTTTCTTTGAGCAAGCCCGCGGTTCAATGCTCGGACTAATGGACATGTTTGCCGGTGGTGCTTTGAGCGCGTTTTCAATTTTTGCGCTGGGCATCATGCCATACATTAGTTCATCTATTATTTTGCAATTATTAACCGTCGCCATTCCCCATTTGGAAAAACTTTCAAAAGAAGGTGAGATGGGGCGGCGTAAGATTACCCAATATACACGTTACGGGACAGTAGCCTTGAGTATGATTCAGGGCTTTGGCATTGCTTATGGATTGCAGCATATGGCCAGCCCTTCGGGAGCTCCGATTGTTTTGCAGCCGGGATTCTCATTTATAATAATGACGGTGATAACATTGACGGCCGGCACTGCCTTTATCATGTGGCTGGGCGAAACAATTACAGAGAAGGGAATCGGTAATGGTATCTCTTTAATAATTTTTGCCGGTATCGTTTGCCGTTTTCCCGCGGCAATTGCCAGCACATGGAGTTTGTTCAGAGCCGGCGAACTGAATTTTTTTGTTGTATTATTTATAATAATCTTGATGGTTGCGGTCATCGGAGCGATTGTTTTTGTAGAAGCAGGGCAACGCCGTATTCCTGTACAATATGCTAAAAGAATAGTCGGACGTAAAATGTACGGCGGGCAGACAACGCACCTGCCCCTTAAAATTAATTCGGCTGGAGTTATACCGCCGATCTTTGCGTCATCGGTAATTATGTTTCCGGCCACAATTGCAAATTTTGCCCCGCAGGGCTGGATGCAGACAGTCGCAGGGTATTTGACGCCGGGACGGGTAGGTTATGAAGTACTTTATGTGGCCTTCATATTCTTCTTTTGTTTTTTTTATACGGCCGTAACTTTCAAACCTGATGATGTAGCGGAAAACATGAAGAAATTCGGTGGATACGTACCTGGAATCCGGCCGGGGAAAAAAACAGCCGAATATATCGAAAATATTTTAGAAAAGCTGACTTTCAGCGGTGCTATTTATGTTTCGCTTGTTTGTGTATTGCCCAGTATATTAATTACTCAGTTTAATATACCGTTTTATTTTGGTGGGACATCTTTGTTGATTGTTGTTGGTGTTGCTGTTGATACAGCAGGTCAAGTGGAGTCTCATTTATTGACAAGACAGTATGAAGGATTCATGAAAAAGGGCCACATTGCCCGACGACGGTAACGGAAGCTTTTTTCAGAGGTAAATTGTATGGTAATTCTGAAACTTCCGGATGAAATAGAGAGAGCCAGGGCAAGCAGTCAAATTGTTGCCGAAGTTCTCAACAAACTGAGAGACAGGGTAAAACCCGGAGCTACGACAAAAGAATTAGATAGATTTGCTGAGGAAGTTGCACGAAAAAGAGGTGCAAAACCTGCTTTTAAAGGTTACCGGGGTTATCCGTATTCACTTTGCACTTCGGTCAATGAAGAAGTTGTCCATGGAATGCCTTCAGAACGCATATTGAAAGAGGGCGATATCATCAGCTTGGATTTTGGCGTCTTTTATAATGGCTTTTTCGGCGATGCGGCAATAACATTGCCGGTTGGCAAGATAACAGATGTTGCCCGGAAACTGATAGAAGTCACAGAACAGAGCCTATATGCAGGTATTGAGCAGGCAAAAAAAGGCAACAGGCTGGGAGATATTTCCAGCAGTGTTCAGCAGACAGTTGAACCACCAGGATTTTCGGTAGTAAGGGATTTTGTGGGGCATGGAATCGGTAGAAACCTTCATGAGGATCCCCAAATACCCAATTACGGTAAAAAGGGCCGGGGTATAGAATTAAAAAGCGGAATGATTCTGGCGATAGAGCCCATGGTAAATCAGGGCAGTTACAAGGTAAAGATTTTAGAGGACGGCTGGACAGTAGTAACAGAGGACGGCATGCTATCTGCCCATTTTGAACATTCAGTCGCCATCACTGATAATGGACCGGAAATACTGAGCAAGTTGAATTAAACGGTGTATACCGCTTAATTAGAACTGCTAGAATTTGGAAATGCTTAGAAAAAAGTATGGCAAAAGAAGAAGCAATAGAAGTTGAAGGTCGGGTTATAGAGCCATTACCAAATGCCATGTTTCGTGTAGAACTCGAAAATGGACACAAGGTATTAGCCCATATCTCCGGTAAGATGAGAATGCATTTTATCAAAATTCTGCCGGGCGATAAGGTAACAGTGGAACTTTCGCCTTATGATCTGACGCGGGGCAGAATTATTTATAGAACAAAATAGATATCCAGGGCGGGAAGAAGGAGACAAGAGAGTGAAAGTAAGATCTTCTGTAAAAAAAATATGCGAGAAGTGCAAGATTGTTAAACGTAAGGGTATTTTACGCGTCATTTGCGAAAACCCTAAACATAAACAACGTCAGGGATAGTTCTGGAATAGATCGGGAGGATATAAAAGGTGGCACGACTTGCAGGTGTTGATTTACCCAAAAACAAGAGAATGGAAGTTGCTTTAACTTACATTTATGGTATTGGACCAACGAAAGCAAAAGAAATATTGAAGGATGCAGGTGTGAGTCCGGATACAAAGACGGATGATCTGGCGGATTCGGAAATATCTGCGCTGAGAAATATTATTGATAAGGATTACAAGGTAGAAGGTGATCTGCGTCGTGACGTGTCCATGTCTATTAAGAGACTAATGGATATTGGCGCATACCGTGGCTTGCGTCATCGCAAGGGATTGCCGGTAAGAGGACAGAGAACGCATACGAACGGCAGGACAAGAAAAGGGCCGCGACGGGCTATTGCCGGCAAGAAAAAGTAAACTGATCCGGAGGAAAAATGGCAAAAGCAGTTAGAAAAACAGGTAAAAAGAAAGAAAAGAAAAATATTACTGACGGTGTTGCACATATTCAGTCCACCTTTAATAATACGATTATAACTATTACGGATTTAAGCGGTAATGTTATTTCTTGGTCAACCGCCGGGTTACAGGGTTTTAAAGGATCGCGGAAAAGCACTCCCTTTGCAGCGCAAATGGCGGCTGAAGATGCCGTACGCAAGGCAAAGGAACAGGGAATGCGCAGAGTGCAGGTATATATAAAGGGCCCCGGAGCAGGCAGGGAATCGGCATTGAGATCGCTGCAGTTGGCCGGGCTTGTAGTAACTATGATTCGTGACGTTACACCGGTGCCGCATAATGGCTGCAGACCGCCAAAACGGCGTCGAGTTTAAATGAAAATAAAAAAATAACGATAAAGAATAATTAGATTATAGGGAGGCGTTTTTTGGCAAGATATACGGATTCCTCATGCAGGTTATGTCGCCGAGAAGGGTTGAAGCTTTTTCTTAAAGGAGACAGGTGCTATTCGGAAAAGTGTGCTTTTGAAAGAAGAGGGTATGCTCCGGGACAGCATGGTCAGTCGCATAAAAAACAGGCTTCTGATTATGGAGTACAGTTAAGAGAAAAGCAGAAACTCAAGAGAATGTATCGGCTATTGGAAAAACAGTTCAGAGGATATTTTGAAAAAGCCGATCAGTTAAAAGGCATCACGGGAACAAACTTACTTGTGCTTCTGGAAAGAAGAATGGACAACATGGTATACCGTATGGGTTTTTCCAATTCCCGGGATGAGGCAAGACAACTGGTTACCCATGGACATTTTTTAGTCAACAGCAAACCTGTAAATATTCCATCATATTTGCTGAAAGCAGGGGACGTCATTACAGTTAAAGAAGGCAGCCGCAATATAACACGAATACAGGAAGCAATGGAAACGGTGACAAGACGCGGCGTGCCACAATGGCTGGCAATGGATAAAGAAAACTTCAACGCCACAATCAAAATGCTGCCGGTAAGGGAAGACTTAACGATGCCGGTACAGGAACAGCTTGTTGTTGAACTTTATTCGAAGTAAAAAACGAGTTTTTTATAAACCAGCTAAAGAGTGGAGTTGATTATGCAAAGAAACTGGTCGAGTTTGATACGTCCCAGGCGTATAGATGTGGATGAATCGACACATACCCGGTTATACGGTGAATTCACCATTCAACCGCTGGAAAGAGGATATGGAGTAACATTAGGAAATTCTTTAAGAAGAGTGTTGCTTTCTTCTATACGAGGCGCTGCGATTGTATCAATAAAAATTGATAATGTACTACATGAATTTTCTACGATTCCCGGAATTAAAGAAGATGTAACCGATGTAATATTAAATTTAAAAGGTGTGCGTTTCAAACTTTCTCAAGGCGATACAAGGGTAGTGCACATAGATGTTTCCCGCCCGGGTGTGATTACAGCCGGCGATATTATAACTGACGGAACGGTGGAAGTATTGAATCCTGATCATTACATTGCCCTGATGTCGTCGGAAGGTAATTCTTTCAAGGCGGAATTGGTGGTGAAAATGGGCAAAGGATACACTCCCGCGAAAAAAGAGTTGGATCCTGACCAGCCTGAAGGCACGATAAATATCGATGCTATTTTCTCGCCGATCAAAAAAGTGAACTATATAGTTTCCAACGCACGTGTCGGTCAGATTACCGATTACGATAAGCTCGTTCTGGAAGTATGGACCGACGGCAGCTTAAAACCTGAAGACGCCGTTGCTTATTCCGCCAAAATATTGAAACAACAATTGGATGTTTTCATCAATTTTGAAGAAGTAGAGGAAGAAGTAGTTCCGGAAGTTGCCGATGAAAAAGGTAATATGAACGAAGTGTTATTGCGGACGGTGGAAGATCTGGAATTGTCTGTGCGTTCGGCCAACTGTTTAAAAAACGCCGGAATCAATACAATCGGTGAACTGGTGCAAAAAACAGAAGCGGAAATGCTCAAAACAAAAAACTTTGGCCGTAAGTCTTTGAGCGAAATCAAGGATATTCTTAATGAATATAACCTCAGTTTCGGGATGAAACTTGATTTTCCTCCCTGGAATGAAAAAAGCGAGTAACGTAAATAAATATATTAAAAAAACAGTTATTTTGAGATTATCGACTGTCAGGAAAGGAAGATATTAGCAATGTATCATGGTAAAGCGGGCAGAAAGCTAGGTAGAACTTCTAGCCATAAAGAAGCCATGCTTCGTAATATGGTTACTTCCGTAATAAAGCATGAAAGTATTCGGACGACAGACTGCAAAGCGAAAGAGCTGAGAAAATTGGCGGAAAAGATGATTACTCTGGGCAAGAGAGGCGATTTACACGCGCGCCGTCAAGCACTGTCGGTTGTTCGCGATAAATCTGCAGTGAGTAAGCTTTTTGGTGAGCTCACCGAGCGCTTTCGCAACCGTGAGGGCGGGTACACGAGGATAATTAAAGTTGGATACCGTTTTGGAGATAATGCGCCTGTTTCCATCCTGGAGTTTATTTCTGACGAAAAAAAGGAAAAGGCAAAGCCCAAGTCGAAGGCTAAAGCAAAAGAAGCAGCAGTATAAAAAAACAAAAATATGAACTTATATGAAGGCAGGGTAAACAATACCCTGCCTTTTTTTATTCTTGTATTCCGATTTTAAAAAATGTATTTAGTATCATTCCGCTTTCTTTGGCTAACTTTGTTGGCGTCGTCGTTGGCTTCCTCAACGTATTAATAATACGCCTGCGGAGCCTCCTCCTAGCCGCCGCGTTATCCTTTGAAAGCGCAAAGGTATAATAAATTTATTTAGACTGAAGATTGTTTACTTTCAGTCCTCAGCCGAAACAGCTTTAATTTTAAAAGTGCAAAGGAGGTTAATATGGCAGAGATCAAAATCGGCGAGGTGGTCAAATTCTTTTCCAAACCTTCGGTGGCGGCGGTAAAAATTACCGATGGTGAAGTTAATGTCGGCGACAGGATCAAGTTTTCCGGACACACCACAGATTTTATTGATGAAATAAAGTCAATGGAAGTGGACAATAAAGCCGTATCCAAGGCTGTAGCCGGAGATTTTATTGGCGTTAAAGTCTCCGATCGCGTCCGTCCCGGTGATGAAGTATTTAAAGTTACAGCCGATTAAGTAAGATTCAATTTTTAGAACAGCACAACCAATTGGACAGAAGTCGGTAGTGAGGGGGTAGTTTTTTTCAAATTTATCGTTTAGTTGTGCTTGGACGCAGTTTATGGCAAAAATTCTTGTTACCGATGATGAAGAAGATATCGTCGATTTAATTTCTTACAATCTGGCCAGGGAAGGATATTCCATCATCAAGGCGTATGACGGTGAAGCCGCCTTGCGACAGGTTAAATTACAGAAACCCGATTTGCTGATACTTGATCTGATGCTCCCCCGCATGTCCGGCATTGATGTTTGTAAAACAATACGCAGTAATCCTGATTCCGCTAACTTGCCCGTGATTATGGTTACGGCAAAGGGCGACGAAACCGATAAAATAATAGGGCTGGAAATCGGCGCGGATGATTATATTACCAAACCATTCAGTGTGAGGGAACTTGTGGCGCGGGTCAGAGCTGTTCTGCGCCGCCGGCAAAAAGAAAAAAAACCGATGGCGGAAGACGAATTTTCCTATCGCGGGCTGAAAATTAATTACGCCGCATATGAAGTGACCGTTGACGATAAAATAGTAATGCTGAGCCCTACAGAGATAAAATTACTTTTTTTCTTTACTCAACACCCCGGCAGAGTTTATACTCGGGAGCAGATTATAGATAATGTCTGGGGCGATGATACTTTTGTCACCCCCAGGGCTGTTGATGTCCATATCCGGCGTCTGCGCAGCCAGATCGAGAAAGACGTCAACAATCCCCAATATATTATTACCGTTCGCGGCGTCGGCTATAAATTTAACGAAATTAAGGTTTAAGAGACAAGGTGTTTTGTAGAGTATGAGAATTCCAACAATTGAAGAGTGCTATGAACTGATGAACAGCCAGGCCATGCTTCCGAATATTGTCGCCCATTCGCAGCAGGTAGCCAGGGTTGCCGCCGCAATTATGGATCATCTCAAGGATGGAACCGATATCCGCCGCCCCGCCGTTATCACTGCCTGCCTCCTTCATGATATTACGAAGACCCGCTCCCTCCAGACGCGGGAGCAGCATGATGTTTCAGGCGGCCATCTTCTGGCGCAGCTGGGATTCCCGACTATCGGGGCGATGGTCGAAGAACACGTTGTCCTCAAAGACTTTCAGGAAGAAGGCGAACTTCTGGAAAAAGAGCTGGTGTACTACGCGGACAAGAGGGTAATGCACGACAGAATTGTCACCGTTGCCGAGCGGGTAGACGATCTGATTGTCCGCTATGGTACGACGGAAGAAAGGATCCGATCTATAACCTCGAATTTCGAGCAGCTTTGCCGACTGGAAGCGAAAATCAGCCGTTTTGTGACCTCAGATATCCAAAAGATTCTTGATCAGATTGACTCCGGCAGCAGACCGGACAACCGGCTGCAAAATTTAACGAACTGATGTTGAAGCTGAGACCGTAGAATTCATTTTGTTTTCATTTCTTTATCGTATTGTCATCAAATTGTAACATTTTAAGTGTATATTGACGTCGAACATTAAACCCGGGTTGCATCGTCGTACAAGAGTTTTTTTCCAGTCCGGATTGCAGCTTTGAGGGTGCGTTTGGCCGTTATGCTGAACATGATGTTTAAAAATGGCGATCTTTAAAAAATGGAGGGAAATATGAGCGGATTCATTAAGAAAATAATTGTGAGTATGTCTTTGGTGTTTTTTACAGCCGGTTGGGCTCTTGCTGCCGATTCTATTGTGATTAAAGGATCAACCACTGTCTTGCCCATTACGCAGGCGGCGCTCGAAGCGTACATGAAAGCAAACAAAGGAGTGCAAATATCCCTTTCCGGCGGCGGTTCCGGTGAAGGCATCAAGGCTTTGATTGATAAAACAGCAGATATCGGCAATTCCTCGCGGGAAATCAAGAAAGAGGAAGTCGCGCTGGCCGCCAAAAAAGGTGTAAAACCGGTGGCGCATGTTGTCGCCTATGATGCCTTGATCCCCATTGTCAATCCCAGAAACAAAGTAAAAGGTTTATCCACTGATCAACTGAGTCTCATCTATCAGGGCAAAATAACCAACTGGAAGGAAGTTGGCGGCGATGACTTGAAAATAGTCGTTATCTCCCGGGATTCTTCATCGGGTACTTTTGAATCATGGGATCACTTTGTGATGAAGAAAACGAAAGTAACACCGAGGGCGCAGATGCTGCCGTCCAACGGCGCTATAGTTACAGCGGTGGCCAAAAACAGGTATGCCATCGGTTATCTGGGAATGGGGTATTTAAATAAAAGCGTGAAGGCTCTGGAGGTAAATGGCGTCGCCGCTTCCTCCCAAACAGCTCTTTCGCGGCAATATCCTTTCTCCCGCGAACTTTATATGTACACAAATGGAGAACCGGCTGGAGAAGTAGCTAAATTTATATCATTTTTGAAAAGTCCTGCGGGGCAGGCAATTGTCAAACAGGAAGGTTTTGTGCCTTTGGCATCTCCTAAAAAAGGCAGAAAATAATCTTCTATAATCAACAGGAATAAAATGAACAGGACAACAAAAGAAAAGATCATCAAATTTATTTTGTTTCTCTTTGCGCTGGTATCGGTGCTGGTCCTGGCGTTGATTGTCTTTTCTCTTTTCCGCGAAGGACTGCCAATATTCCGGGAGGTATCTTTGGGGGATTGCCTTCTGGGATTGGAATGGTATCCGACGGCGGATCCGCCGCTGTTCGGCATCTTTCCGTTGATTTTCGGGTCGCTGGTGGTGACCTTGATCTCCACAATAATTGCCGTGCCGCTGGGAGTGCTTTCGGCAATTTACATTGCGGAGATAGCGCCCGCTTCTCTTAAGGAGATTCTCAAATCTATCATCGAGCTGCTGGCCGGTCTTCCTTCGGTTATCCTCGGTTTTTTCGGCATGATTGTTGTTGCACCCTGGCTGCAGGATACTTTTGATCTGCCTACGGGGTTAAATATTATCAATGCATCCGTCATTCTGGCGATCATGGCGATACCGACCATCTCCAGTATTTCGGAAGATGCCCTGTATGCCGTACCGCGTGAATTCAAAGAGGCGTCATATGCTTTAGGCGCGACAAAATTTGAAACGATAACTAAAGTAATTTTTCCCGCCGCTTTATCCGGTGTCTCCACGGCGGTTATCCTGGGAATGTCACGGGCGATCGGCGAAACGATGGTCGTACTCATGGTTGCCGGCGGTGCCGCCGCCATTCCGGAAAGCCTGTTTGATTCGGTGCGTCCCATGCCGGCAAGTATCGCTGCGGAAATGGGGGAGGCGCCTTACCGCTCCTTGCATTATCAGGCGCTGTTTGCCACAGGCATGGTCTTGTTTGCCCTGACATTAATTTTCAATCTCGTTGCTGATTATGTGTCTCACAGGTTCCGGCAATCGGGATCGGCGACATTATAGGAATAAGTCCAATGGATAATCTGGTATCAGAACAAGGGTTTGCAACCACTTGTTCTATACGGGGTTTCTAAGGGAGATTTGGAAAGTAATTTCTTTAAGTTAAAGAAATTGCGCACAAGTTGGCAGAAAGAATGGACGCAACAAAAACATATTCCATGAAATGGCGGTACATCCGGCAGCAGGCGTTCTTTGCTGCCGTGCGCCTTTCCGCTCTGCTTATCGCTCTGGCGCTGGGTGGTGTTCTGC
>ERZ795032.2180-NODE-2180-length-11639-cov-119.602814_pt1 | contig 11639 bp, 18 predicted proteins | sample MGYA00375124_ERZ795032 | MGnify/ENA primary metagenome ERZ795032 (study PRJEB30167, sample SAMN05720154) | activated sludge metagenome | isolation source: Anaerobic digester | place: China | collected 2015-12-16 ...
TCGAGAGGTAGGCAAGCCGCGTCCCGTCAGGCGACCAGAGGGGGCTCATCCGGGAACAGCCGTCATTAACGACCTCCCGGTCGGCGGTGCCATCGGCCTGTGCAAGGTGGAGGACCGAGAGGAACTCGCTCCGGTTCTCGGTCATCACCGGGCGCCTCGTGGTGTAAGCGACCCATGTTGCGTCGGGCGAGAGGTCCACGGAGGTGATTACGGTGACGTTGAGGGTATCTTCGGCTGTCCAGGCCGGCGGCGAACCCGGGGCGACCGCTGCGGTGGCGGGAATGCTCCAGGTGCAGGCGATCAGGATCGCCATGAGCACGATGCTCCTGGGATACGTCATGTTCATCTTGATCGTTAGGTTCTTTGTATCGTGCGGAGAAACGTGTCGATCTATTCTCCGGCCGCTTTTCGTGGATCGGGCCAAAGGGGCGGAACCTGCCCGCGGTATCCCGGTATTGGGGGTGCATTACGGGAGCCCGGGGGTGGATGATGGGCGGGGGCCGTGCCCCTGTTGCACGGGTATGCATGCTCTGCGCATGCCGGCCCGAACATTCATGAGGGTGGAAGACGATGGTTACAACGCTGAAAAGCCGTCGATACAGGAGGAGTGGAGAATGAACCCGGAGGACCGGAGATCAGCCGGCAGGGAGGGCGTTGCGGAGCCCGGGTCTTCGTGCGGTCCCCACCCTCCGCAGGATTCGACCACTCCGAGTCCGATGGGATCGTCCGGTACTGCGCCTCAGGACCGTGAGGGACCGTCCTGCCCCTCACGGCAGGAAGACTTCAGGATGCTTCTTGAGCGGCACAAGAAGACCCTCGACCTCCTGGCGGAGTAATCACCGCCCGCTTTTTGCGACCGGGTGCAGCCAGGCAAGGAGATCCTCCCGTGTTCTTCTGCCTTCGGCAATCTCCCGTACAACGCTGTTGTTCTCCTCGTCCGGGCTTGCAATAAGATACCGTTCCGGGGTCCGGAGCAGGATGAGGGCCGCGAGCAGAAACGCGATCCGCTTGTTGCCCTGGACGAACGGATGCCCCGTCACAAGGCCGTGGAGGACGAACGCGGCTCGCTCGAACGGGTCGGGCATGCCATTACTGAACGTGATGACGAAGTCAAGGTTTCCTGGATTGAGGAGCCGGCCCTCGAGGCCCCGGTCTTCCTCGACGCCGCTTGCCCGGATGATCTCTATCTGGTAGCCGATGACCTCTTCGACCGTGAACGCTTCCATACGCTCTCGCAGTTCCTGCCTGTTCTCCGGTGCCGGAGGGCGGTCACCCTCGATTGACCGCTACGTAGATGGCCGAAGACCGCGAGCGGGGGACCGGGAACCCGTCCTCCTCGAGCCCCGCGATGTGGAACCCGATCGCCTCGTCCATCCGCTCTTCCGCCTCCCACGGGTCGCTCCGGTGGCCACGCATCGACGGCAAGGTCCGGGGAGTATGCCGGGTAGTTGCTGTCGGCTCGACGATGACAGGAAACCGATACACTATTCAGCCCTCATGTTACGTCCTGCCTGTTTGAGAACGTTGTTCAGCGTTCCTGGAGTAATTATTCCGCGTCCTCTGCCGGAGTATCGAGTTCCGCAAGGATGGCCCGCACTCCCTGCTCCAGGGCCGGGACCTCGTTTTCGAGGATGTTCCAGTCGACCTCGAAGTAAGCATGAATGAGTTTATCCCGGGAACCGGCAATCAACCGCCAGGGGATCTCCGGGTGTTGTTCTTTCAGGCCCTCTGAGACGTTCTTCGTCGCCTCTCCGATGATCTCGATTGAGCGGACGATGGCACGCTGCCGCACCGGATCTGCGAGCAGCCCGTCGTACGTCAGTTCTTTGCCGACTTCGCGGAGGAATACGGTCTCGTCGAGGATATGCCGGAGGTAGAGGGCGTCACGCTTCACACCAGATGACCTCCTCTTCGACATATGGCCGGAGGTGCCGGCTGAGCCCCTGTTCGGTGACGAGGTCCACCCCGCGGCAAAAGAGGTCCTCGAGATAGAACGCGAGTTCCATGAAGTTCCGGAACGTCGTCTGCCCCGGTGCAAACTCGACCAGCACATCGACGTCGCTCTCCGGCCGGTCTTCGCCCCGGGCGGTCGATCCGAAGACGCCGATCTTTGCCACGCCGAATCGCCCCCGGAGCAGCGGGAGCACTCCTTCGAGCCGGGCGACGAAGAGGCTCTTCTCCCTCCGGTGTACCAGGTCTGCCATGCGGGTTCTGTTCGCCTCCCGATCGTACCTGGGGGCGAGGAGATGATGAAGATTGCCCCGGGGGTCTTCGACGTCGCCGGCGTAGCGGGGGATGAGGTGCATCACCGTCTGGCCGGCGGCTTTGCCGAGGTTGTAGCCGTCGGGATGGAGCCGGCCGTCGAGGAGGGTTTTTGCCTCCCGGAGGAGGGCGAGGAGGGCGGTGAGTTCCACGTCGAAGAGGCCGGCGACGTGGCGGAAGGGGATGACGAGAAGGTGGCCGGGGCTGACTGGATATCGATCATAGCGGGCGTAGTAGAGGTCGTTTTCGAGGACGATCTCTTCTCTCTCAGGGTTGCAGAACGGGCAGGTCAGAGGGTCCATGCTTCGTACCCCCGGACGTGGATGAGATAGCGCACTGTTCGGCGAGGTGGTCGAAGGCCCGGTTTCAACACTCCGGGTGCTCAAGCTCCGTTCGCACCTCAAAGGCCTTCGACCTTCTCGTGCTCCTGCTCCGGATTTAAAGCCTGATGGCTTCTCAAGCTCCTGCCTCGAAGACCTCCAGTCTTCTCATGCTCTGCTCCTAAGGAGCGTCGCACGTTCCGGCAGTCGCACCCTTCGACCCGTCGCATTCCACTGGAACGTCGCATCCTACGGACGAGTTCGTTCCTGCCGGAGCATCGCATCCTCCTCGCGAGACGAAATAGAGATGATCGGAATCACGCATATATCACGCATCATCACGCATATATCACGCATCATCATTCCTGATCATGTTGACTCCACTCCAGGAAGGGAGAATATAGTGGGTATCGCGCCGCGATCGGCCTCTCCGTTCAATGATGCGCTTTTTGACGAGGTCAGTTAAATCGTTCACCGCGGTCCTCGCGGCAACGGTGTTGAGCTCCTGATACTGGCTGTTGGTGATCGTGCCATGAACACGCAGGAAGGAGATCGCAGCAACCTGCCGCTTGTTCAACCCGAGTTCCTGCAGATACTCCTCTGTGAAGGGATCTTTGCGCATGGTGAGTGTGAATCCAAGCGGCGTGCTGGTGATCGCCGGCAATGGCAGGCTTGCTGCATTGAGCACAGTGATCATCCGCTCGATCCCGGATCCATAGCGTTCGACGAACCCGGCCCGGTAGAAGACCTCGGCGATCTTCGGGTTGCGGTGGTAGGAGTAGTGCTCTTTCAGGATCGTCTCGAGGGTGATGCCTTCGGGGAGGCGGCCGGGGTTATGGAAGCGAATATGGTCGTCGAAGATCCTGACCTGGGTCTGGACTGTGTTGTTGAAGTAGTCACGGTGGATGAGGGCGTTCAGCAGGGCCTCACGGATGGCCGGGAGCGGGTAGTCCCAGACTTCCTTCCTCTGGAAGGACTCCTGCATCGCTTCCTCGGATATGTCATACCTGACGCCAATGTAACTCTTGATGATCCGCTCGGCCTCATCGAACTGAGAGAAGAGATTCCCCCTGATTTCGTGATCGCCGATGATGATGTCAGCCCGCCTGAACCTGCCGATCCTGATGATGCTGTTGGGGAAGTCCTTCTGCGGGTCTCTGCCGAAGAGGATGAGAGCTCCGTTCCTGATCTGCCCGTCCCTGACAAGATCAAGACGGCGGAGGACGGTATCAATCGGTTCGTCAGGAGCAATGGCGGTGATGCGACCTGCTGCCTTTGCAAGGGCAAGAAAACGCCGGACAGTCTCCTCGTCAATCTGATCGGATGTGTATGGCCCGGTGATACCGTCCCATTCGATGCTCTGTTGAAAATACTCCCGGAGTTCATCGGGAAGCATCTCGCGAGTGGTGTCACCGACACGAGTGTAGTACCGTCCGTCATAGGCGACCGGGACGCGGCCCTGCTCTACGGCAATGGTAAGAATATGCTTCCCATCGATCTCGTGGATATCGATGACCGGGTGGATGCCGAGCCTGGTGGTTATGCTGTCTGCAAGGACTTTGATTGCGTTATTCCTGAGATCGATGCCAGTGACGGCGTGATCCCTGTCCCTGACACCAAGAATGACCGTACCGCCGGCGGTGTTGGCGAAGGCGGAGAGGAGTTTGTAGAGATTGCTGCTCACTTCCTCCTTAAAATCGATACGCCGCCCTTCATAGCAGGCAAGAAGGGCAGGAAGGTCATCCATGAGACGCGCCCTCACAACATCCCGAATCTGGGGATCGTATCTGCCCGCCGTCTCGAACCGGCAAAGAACAATCCGTGCCCTTGAAGGGGATATCTGCTCCGATCCCTTCAATTTTGATCATGGTGTACATCCTGGTCTGAGTGGGTGCCTTTACGGTTTAAGCGAAAGGCAATAATCACGCTGATATTGAAAGCCGGGCCTGTTAGGGTTTTCGATACGACTCCGGGAGGCTTTTTGGGCATACATGCGAGGCAAACATGATCTGCGCTGCGACTATCAAATTCTCCGACTCAAAAGGGTGCAGATTGCGGAGCCATCCGCTTATACCATTCTTATACCCGGCTGTTGTATGTTGAGTTTGTCTTTTGAAACTTGAATCGGAGATTGGTTGGAGATGCGATTGGCATCGATTGGAGATGTGATTCCAAATGTAATGCCTGGAATGGCAAAAAGGGGGGTCGTGCATTAATATTTCAAGATCATTATTGGAGAATGATTGGAGATAGATGCCACAGTACCAGACGATCACCGCCCTGTTCCGCGACTTCCTGCCAGACTGCGGGAGGGATGTATAGAGACGAAAAACGACGGACCAGGTTGATACGGCCGATCAGCGAGAGGTGGATGAGTGGCGAAGAGTTACTGGCCGCGAGCGGCATAGGCGATGTCCCGGTCGAGGTCCTCGTCGGCGTAGTGCCGGGGGATCTTCCGTGCCCCGAGCAGTTCCTCCCACTCCCACCGGGTCATTCCCGCAAGAGCCGCTGCCTTCCCGGAGGAGAGGATGCCACGCTGGTAGAGCGCCAGTGGCCGCGCTCCCGCTGCAGTTCGGCGGCAACGGTGTCGGGAGGGAGCCGGAGCGCCTGAACGATATCCTGGGGGACGGTGATGGTAACATCGGTCATAGCCGCTTCACCTGATAGATAATGGATGGGAAGGAGATCCGATAAATCTGGTAGTGAGTGGAGACCGGAGAGATCCTTTCCGGGCGGTGGCGTATTGCCGGACGTATCATGAAGTACGGTGGCTGGAGATTGAAGACCTGCTGCTGGACAAGGTTTCCGATGCTCTGAATGAAGAGCAGAAATGTATCTTTGTCAGGGATTTGCTTCAGGAGATGCGGATAGAAGGGACGATCACGGCTGTTGGAAGGACGAGGGGCGTGAGATAGGTGCTCACCTCGGGGCACCCGGATGATGCATGATTGTCGAACTAACGACAAACTTTTGGGATTAAATCGCAAAATAAATGGTATTCCATCGATACTTCAAACCTGAGATTGTCGAAAGATTGTCGAAGATTGTAGATGGATGCCATTGACCCCGGAGAATCGGACAACCACGACGATGTTGTAGCCGTCGGGGTGGAGTTGCTCGTCGAGGAGAGTTTTTGCCGCCCGGACGAGTTCGGCGAGGTGGTCGAAGGCCCGATCCCACCCTCTTGGTGCTCAAACTCCGTTCGCACCTCGCGCCTGTGGTGCTCGAACTCCGTTCCCGAAACCCTTCTGGGTTTCTCCAGCTCTGGTTCTGATGAACCGTCGCATCCTGATGGAACATCGTTCTTCGGTGCTCTTGTCCTTCGCCCCATCGTATTCCACTGGAACGTCACATCCTACGGACAAGTCGTTCCTGCCGGAGGATGCGATGATCCGCGAGGTTAAATCCAATGAAAGTCTAAGAAAGCAAATAGATGCATGAATACATCCAGGAGCTTCATTATATAGTCGCTATAACAAATGTTCCATCGATATTAGAGAACGGAATTTTGTGCTATGAAATGGCCTCAAATGTAGCACATACCTCCGTTGCATTGGGGGAGGTGCAGGAGCGCAGGGCGAAAAAAAGAATCCCTGGGGGTCTGCCCCTTCACAGATATGTGAACCTCTACTTAAATGCCAGGAATCCAATGTTATTTCGTTTGATGAAAAATGTCCTGGAGGATCTTTGTATTTTAAGGATTGATAGAGATGTGATTGAGCATCCTGGTGTTGTGCTGACGGACAGAAATGCTTCGAGCGATTATGTAACATTCTACACACTTTCGGAATCCGTGGGAAAGCTTGATGTGGACAGAATCTATGCAAGATATTGGAAACATGATGATCAGATTGAAGAATGGGAACATAAAAGCATTATATGTGCGGAAGTCCTGGTTCCGCATACTGTAACTGGAAAACATATTGTGGGAGCGTATGTGACAGGTGAACACTCAAAGGAGAGTTTACTAAGAGCCGGCTTTGATAGAGAGATCCTGGTCAACCCGGATATGTTCTTTAATATGCAGATTCGAACGAGGGAGAGATGAAATGGTGGATGTCCTGGTTGGAGACATTTTCCAAAGCAAGGCACAGACACTGGTAAATACCGTGAACTGTGTGGGCGTTATGGGGAAAGGGATTGCTCTACTCTTCAAACAAAGATATCCCGATATGTATCGTGATTACGTCAGAAGATGCAAGAGCAACCGGGTCAGGCCCGGGATCCCGTACCATTACAGCGATATCTTTGGCAATTCGATAATCAACTTTCCAACGAAAGATCACTGGCGCTCATCATCCCGCATCGAGGATATTGTTACGGGATTAGACTATTTCGTCGCTAATTACAAAGACTGGGGTATAAAATCTGTTGCATTTCCGCCGCTGGGGTGCGGGAACGGTGGTCAGGACTGGCGTATTATCGGCCGTATCATGTACCAAAAATTATCGGAGGTTGAGATCCCGGTTGAGATATATGCTCCATTTGGAACACCGCCTACCGAGTTAAGTAAGGAATTCCTCTCTCAAAAGGTTCTTCTCGAAGACTATAATCAGATAAATCCCGGGCAAAATGAACTAACGCCAGAAAAGCTTGCAATTCTCGAGGTGCTGAGCAGGCTTGAAAGCCAGACACATACAGCAACGGTGGGTAGGGTTATTTTTCAGAAGATCTGCTTTATTATTACTGAAGCAGGGCTGGATACAAAGTTCAAATTTCAGAGGGGGTACTATGGGCCGTTTTCACCGGAGGATGCCAAAAAGACAATTCATCATTTTGCAAATAGCAATCTGATCGTTGAGCATCAGAACGGCCGCATGATAGTCGTTTCGACAGGTCCCGAATATCCAAAAATACGGCAAAAATATACGAAGCAGTTGGCTGAGCTTGAGCCGGAGATAGAGAAGACTGTCGATCTGTTCAGTAGAATAAAAAATACAGAACAAGCTGAAGAAGTAACTACAGTCTATTATGCATACAAAGAACTAATGGAGAAAAGATCCGGAAGGCCAATATCTGAGCAAGAATTGTTTGACTATATCTTCTCGTGGAAAAAGGGATGGAATAACCCTCAAAAGTGCAGGAAGATCGCTTCTGCAATCCGCAATCTCGCGATGTTGAAGTGGATCACGGTTAAATTTAGTAGCGAGTTGCCGGTTGGTGAGGTACTATAATAACCCCATTCACCTGATGTTCTGTTAGTATACCGTCACTGTTCCTCCGGGTTATGGGTGTCTCTGCCGACCCGATGTAGATCGCCGGGCAGTCGCCGATCTCTGAGAGCCGGTCAAGCCGGCTGCAAAGAAACCGGCCTGCCACGTCCCAGCCGATTGACCCGGCAAAACTCAATAACGCGAAGAAGGCGACCGCAACACGAGATCTTACGGCGATGGTTCAGATCGGCATTCTTCGCAAAGAGGGAACGACCGGACCGGGCGTGCGCTACTCGCTGATGTATTTAGCCAAGAGATCAGAGCCGGACAACAATGGGATCACGTTAGGATCATAATGGGATCATACTGCTGGTCCCGAATATGTTCAAACGCATTTCGTGCGCAGAATACGCAAAATCTACTCTATTTGCCGCTATTTAATGGGATCCTCGCTGTCATCCCTGTAACTCCTCCTGGCATCCCCGTTCAGCCCTCTCAGTACACCCTCCTCTCCGGGATCGCTCCCCGCACCCCGCCCCGGGGGTCCGCCACGTCCCCGGCATACCGGGGAATGAGGTGCATCAACGTCCGGCCGGCGGCTGCTCGCACGTTCACGCCGACGTTGTAGCCGTCGGGGTGGAACCGGCCGTCGAGGTGGGCTTTTGCCTCCCGGACGAGGGCGAGGAGGGCGGTGAGTTCCGCGTCCGTCGCGTCGAAGAGAGTGGGAATGTGCCGGAAGGGGATGAAATGTTCGGAGCTGGGACAATTTGTTCGAAGTCGAGCTCCGAACATTTGGTTGCGAGGTCCGAACATTTGCCGGGGAACTTCGAACATCCGGATACATTGCACGAGATTGCGGAACCGGTCGGGTCTCTGCAGAAAGCGCCCGGAGAACCTGTTGGGGCGACGATCCTCTGTCTCTGTGAGGTAGGTTCCCGGCCCTTGACGAAGTAGTAACTCTCCTCCCGGGTTAATAGCCGCTGGTCGCCCGAGGGAGGAGAACGGCATCCGCCGATCCGAAAGAGATAATGCTCCCTGGATGGTAGATCATCATAGAGTTGTCCGATGCACCCTCTCATCTGTGAGAAGATCTCCGAGATTGCCCGCGTCGCTCGACGCCGCCGTGTAAGGAGGCTCGGGATCTTCGGCTCGGCGGCGAGCGACCGGTTCGACCCTGCAGCAAGCGACATCGATTTTGTCGTCGAGTTCGAACCGATGACTCCAGCGGAGCATGCAGAGGCTTACTTTGGTCTCGCAGAAGACCTGGCCCGGCTTTTTTGCCGCAAGATCGATCTCGTCGAGCGATCGGCGATCAGAAACCCGATCTTCCGTGAGTCCGTGGAAGGAACCTGCAAAGATGTCTATGCCGTCGCGTGAAGCACAGAAGTATCTCTACGATATTGCCGGGGCCGCCGACTATATCGCGCAGTTCACCGCCGGAAGATCCTTTGAGGAGTATCGTACCGATCCCATGCTGAGGTCTGCTGTCGAGCGGCAGTTCGAGATCATCGGCGAAGCATTGAACCAGCTCCTCCGGCGGGAGCCTGGCCTCGGTGAGAGGATCTCCGATGCATCTCTGATCATTGCGTTCAGGAATCGACTGATTCACGGGTATGCGAGCGTATCCGATGAGGTTGTCTGGGGTGTCGTCGAGAGGTACCTCCCGGTTCTTTCGAGCGAAGTGCGGAATCTCCTGGCAGGGGATGAGTAGGAACGGTGTCACCGGACCCGGGGCTCCCTGCTCCAACCGTACAGGCTCGATCGTCTCCTCTTGAATCCGGGCAGTTCGACCTCTCCGGCCGCCGGGCACACTGCTTTTTCCTTTACTGATTCTTCCCGGCACCCTGTGCAGCCCTCTCAGTACACCCTCTTCTCCGGGATCGCCCCTCGCACGCCGCCCCGGGGGTCTTTGACGTCGCCGGCATACCGGGGGATGACGTGGACGTGCAGGTGCATCACCGTCTGGCCGGCGGCCTCGCCTACGTTCACGCCGACGTTGTAGCCGGCAGGAAGGAACTGCTCGTCAAGGAGGATTTTCGCCTCCCGGACGAGGGCGAGGAGGGCGGCAAGCTCTGCAGTCGTGCAGGAGGTGAGGAAGAGGCTTAAGAAGGTACTGACTCATCTTTTATGTAAACGAAGTGGGTGCTCACCTCCTCCCTTCCTGAGAAAGTATGCTTGGGGATGATTGGGGAAAAGGATCCCGATCTCCTGCAATATTTTAGAAAACAGCCCTCAGTTCTTTGACCTTTTTATAACATGGATTGGGGAAGGATTGGGGATCGGATTGGCGAAGATTGACGAAATGATCTCAAATAATATGCCCTGGATCATACAATAAGCGGCTACGCGAGGATATTTAAAAATCTAGATTGGAGAATGATTGGGGATAGAGAGGCTATAGTCCCGGAGGGCCGGACGACCACGGCGACTGAAAGCACTTCTCCTCAACATCTTTGCTGCTCTCGCCCCGGCCCAGGCCGGCGTGGAGTTTCTGTTCAAGCATCCCCCTATCTTCCTCTCTTCTCTCCGTGTTCTCCCTTGGGCCAGGGAGTATCAGGAATCGGCAGGGGAACAGATCCATTCTCGCGAAGGTGAAGAGGACCACAACATCAATATTGACCCTACCAGATTGATCCTTATGGATCGCGAGAGGTATTTTCATTACCCAATAAAATGTCCTCATTGTAGCAATTTCAATATCGGTGGGGACTTTACTGTGGTGGATGCGGAAACCTTATCCACATGCCACGGATTCTGACGTACCTTGAAAAATTTATAGAATTTAAGGCTCCGCAAACTGTTCATAAAACCGAAAACATCGAGAGCATCTCTGCCTGCGAATTCGAACGGCAACCTTTTGGTTATCGCTATATGGCCATGCACCGTATGGGAACCGGCGATCTCGCTATCACGTTTTGTGGGTGCCCAACGTGCGAGCGATTGCAAGGCGAGATAGCGGATTACTTTGCTGCATTTGAGGCAGCATACAACCCCGTACAGCCTCATAAAAAACTCGCCCGGGAATAGGCCCTAGATGTGTGGGATCAGGAGCGCGAGATTGCAGCTGGTCTCGGTCCAGTATATCGATTTCCGGATATTGCCCATGGATTCACTCCCTTAGATCCCTTCCCCCGACCGGGACGAACCGCTCCGGCCTCTTCACCATATCGTACTTGCGGATATCTTCCAGTTCGAGTGCCATCCAGGGCCGCTTTCGGGGCACCTCCTTCCTGACCCGGATCCCCTGCCATCGCCCCTGCCCCGCGGCGTAGGATCCTGCCTCCTCTCTCGTCAGGAAGACCGCGTCGCCGAAGGTCTCGAAGAACGCGAGAAGGTTATCGTCGATGACGATCCGCTTGATCGTCGCCTCCCCGACGTATCCGGCGTGAGGAACCGTCGGCGGTTTTTCATATCTCCGTGAAATAAGGCCTGAAGAAACAGTGAATATCCTCGCTGTTGAAGAGTAGATAGCCGATCCATGGCGCTCCGAAGGGGGAACATGTGAGCGGTAGGAAAGATTCGACATCCGGATCTGCGTAACGTCTGGGGACATGGGGCATATGACTTCACCATCCGGCTGAGGAGAGCATTGATGCCCTTGTTCTATCGCCCGGCAACGTTTACCGAAAACAGAATGCGGGTGATCTCATGGGCCGGGATCAAGTACCCATCAAGCACGGAAAAGCCGGCAGATATCCGGATATATGCAGATCGTCAGCAGTATTGCTGACGTTAATCTCTGGAAGCAGGCACTCCGAATACAGCCTGTCAAGTGTTCCTCCCGTCTGGTGCCGCCCACCGAACATATTTTATTTCAGGTCTCCAGTAGTCTCATTGTTTTTGTTATCCTGTTCCTCTCCTTCGGGCGGGGCGGCCTCCTTTAGCATCCGGTCGAAATCGCTCT
>ERZ795032.2181-NODE-2181-length-11638-cov-4.943538_pt1 | contig 11638 bp, 8 predicted proteins | sample MGYA00375124_ERZ795032 | MGnify/ENA primary metagenome ERZ795032 (study PRJEB30167, sample SAMN05720154) | activated sludge metagenome | isolation source: Anaerobic digester | place: China | collected 2015-12-16 ...
ACCGCAAAATTTAAGAGCTTCAACAACACTATCACTCAATGTTCCATACGGATATGCCATGCCACGCACAATTGTGCCAAACTGTTTTTCGAGATTCTCCCTATCTTTTATTATCTCGTTAACAGCCATATCAATAGGCAATTGTTCAAGAAATGAATGAGTTAATGAGTGTACTGCAACCTCTTGTCCTGAATTTATAAAAGTTTCTGTAGTCTGCTTCTCGGTCATTCTGCGGTGAATTTGCCCTTTGGGATAAACTGTACCTTCGGCTGCATACAATCCGCTGTTTAAATTGAATGTCCCTTTTAATCCATGTCTATTCATGATTTCAATAAGCTGTATATCTTGCTCTACTCCGTCATCATAACTTAATGTAAGTGATTTTGCCCTGCCTTCGGGAAATCTTAAAAAAATTTCTGCCATAATTCCTTCACACTCCTTCGCCATATTCAATTACAGTCTCATGAGCCACATTTTTCAAGATATCTAGTTCGTCTTGTGAAACACCTTCTGGGCAAAATTCATTATCAAATATACTGTTTTTTGTGAACATTTCATACCATACAGCGTTTGCAAGGTAACAACCTTTTTCATTGCCATGCCTGCCATCGAGACTCAATTCAGCCTTTCCCGTAGCTGTATTTCCTGTTTTCCAAAAAAAGCCCTTGATCAATGACTTGCTCTGGTCCGGAAGTTCAAGCGGTTTTGCATTTACATAATCGAAATTCTTATCTGGAGTATAATTAAAAATTGCACGTGCTTTCTGAAAAGCTTCTCCACATGGAATTACACTGCATCCTAGTTTCTTTGAGGCATCATAATATGACCGTTTTAATCGGGCAAACATTTCATTCTGGCTAATCCCATATTTCTCTAATTCACCGGCATCGCACCGATAAGCCCAAGTTTGATGAATTGCCATTTGCGCCTGAGGTGCAAATTTTTCAACCAAGTCATAAAGTTTTTCTATATATGGATAGAATGTTTCCGTTTTCCAGCTCAAGTCACTTACCTGCTGTAGAGTAACAAAGTTCCACTTCTCACTTACGAGAGCCTCTTTAAGTGTAGCACTGCAGGTTTCTTTTCCTGTCATATAAAAGTTGTATGGCTTTACATTTGGAAGTAAATCGCATTGTTCCACCAGATTCCAATGTTTTTCCAAAGAGCAGCCGCCAATATTAGCCTTTCCTATTACAAGCCCAACATCCTTACCTGCTGCCGCTGCAATCTCTTCTAAGTATCTTGTTGCATCATCGGCAAAACTATTTCCTATAGTAAGTGCCTTTACCATTTTAATATTCCCCTTTTTATAGTTATTTATTTCATAATAATTGGATTCCATGATATAATTTTCGCGAAAATTCCACCCGAACTCCAAAGTAAAGCTGTTAAAACTAATAATATGTATTTTTGTGTTATGCATTTACTCAGCCAAATCTCCGTTCCTTAATCTCTATATAGTCGTCTTCCAAAGCACCATGAAATGCAGGTACAGCATAGCTTCCCATATAACCGCCCATAGGACCGGTATGGTCAGTACCACCAGTCTTATATAACTTAAGCTGCTCCGCCTTCCGGCGAAACATCTTTTCATCTTCCTCGTCCAACATGGGGTGACACACCTCGATACCTTGTATACCTATTTTTACAAGCTTGTCTACATATTCATACTGGTTTTTCGGATGTGCCAGCACTGCAATGCCCCCTGCTTTCCTAATATACTTAACTGCTTCTTCTACACTTGCCTCCTTTATAGGAAGAGCATAAGGAGAATCATAAGAGAAATTTACCTTATGTATTTCCTCCCAGTCTTCCTTATGTATAATTCCCTTATCTACCATCGCACGACATACCTGGTCATTGCAAAACCATTCGTTCTCCGGATTTCTATCTATTACCTCTTGCCAAGTTATACCCTTCAGTGTACCACGAGAAAGCCCCGCTTCAAGGAGTTCCCTTGTATGGTCATTACGATATTTACATAGACGTTTTACAAATGTTATCAACTCTATATTGTCTACATCAAAATCATATCCTAGAATATGAAACCCCACCCCCCACTGTCGGCAGGTAAACTCAACACCGGACATACTCTTAATACCTATCTTTTCAGCAAGCCGTGTAAGTTCACGTACTCCACTAATAACATCATGATCACTTAGTACAACACCGCCATAGCCTAATGACTTTGCTAGAATTGCAAGCTGGTATGGAGTAAATTGCCCATCTGAATGAGTTGAATGCAGATGCATATTTGCAAAATATGGTGTAAAACTCCTGAAATTTTTATTCTCATTTAATTCCATGATCCATATTCCCTTCTATCATTATGTTTTGTATCTTTATACGGTTAGATCGAATCTTTTTACTACTTTTGCATAAAACGTTTCCATCTTGTAAACATAATTTCTTCAAATACTTCCCTATGTATTTCACAATGTATCATGTTATAGACAACCATATTTGCTTTAATATTATCTTCGTTATCACCTATAGCTGTAAAATTTTTTACTAATCTTTCTATCATATTGGTTTTGCTGCAATACTCTCCCCATTTATCTTTAGCAAAACCGGGATCCTCTGAGAGCTCCCTGGAACGCCTATAGAAAGCGTCTAATATTTCCTTACCTTCTTCATCATTAGAAAGACGCATTCCATTATCATGCCTTGTTAATGGAATATAATCAACGGTTACTTTTTTGTCATCAGATATCCTTATGTTAACTAATATGGATGTTTGCCATTCTTCCGAGTCATCCTCCCCATATATAAACATAAAATTACCCTGACCATACACTATTGTGCCACCCTTATAATCTTCATAACAGCCAATACAGTGAGTATGCTGAGTAATTATCAAATCTGCTCCTTTTTCTATAAACTTCCGGCAAACTTTTTGTGTATTGGGACTAGGATAGCGATATTCTTCCCTGCCACCGTGATAAAGAACAATAACATAATCACAAACTTTTTTTAGTTCTGATACATGATCAAAAGATACAAGCGGTTCGTAAGGATTGGCTCCTGCTGAATTATCATTTGCTATTGTAAACTCATGCTCAGCGCATGTATATATACCAATCTTAAGTCCATTTTTATGCAAAATAAATGGTTTTTTAGCTTCTTCTAAGTTTTTACCTGCACCACAATGGTTAATCCCCTCTTTATCAAGCACTTCCAATGTCTTAAAAAGAGCTTGTTCATCATGATCAAGAATATGATTATTTGCAAGACACAGTAAAGAAGGTTTGATGGCTGATATTCCCTTAACTGAAGCTGTTGGTGCTATTAAATTGGGACCGCACTTCGGAATAGGCTTTTTAACATCGCATAGCGGAGTTTCCAGATTAAATATTCTAAGATCACTTTTATCTAACACATCAAGTATACCTCTTCCAAAAAGCGCTTCAACATCGCCATTTATAAATAGCTCCATATTAAATTCAGTAGGCACAATATCTGCACCTATAATGATATTTGTCATTTAATAATTTCTTCCTTTCATATTATTTTTTTATATAGCTATTCTTACATAACTATAAAAGTTCATCTAATGCTTCTAAAAGCGTTCGTCTAACTTCATTGAAATTCTCAGCAGACGGATTATATTCATCAAAGGTTGTACAAACCCGAGCTATTATTTCATCGGCTTTATTTCTGTCCCGTAAACCTAGTTGATATAGTAGTTCAAAATCCTCCGCCCCTGCTCTTTGCAGATGTGCGCGAATACTATACCATGGTTTGTCGTTACCGGGGTAGACAATGTTGCTATTTCCGGGCGGCAACAGCTCTTCAGGTTTTCCTCTATTTAAGCATGTATACTCGAAAGGTTCGTCACTATATACATTATATCCCCAATGCAAAAAACCCGGTGCATTATATTTATAGCACATCCACATTGGAAGACGGCTTGCCATCAAAGAAAGATCAATAACGCGGTTCATGGTTTTACCTGCCGGATAGCCACAGGTATAAATCCATATTTCTTCACCCCATGCTTGCAGGAGCTCATGTTCCGCTTTATGCTGTTCATAAAAGCTTTGCTTTACTACCCATATATCTACTGCTCCTCCCAGCTCTGTTGACTCAACAGGATCATTAATTACAACACCCGGCATACATTTACGGCAGATTCCCGATAAAATCCTGTAATGCTCACTATTGGGAAAATTCGGCTCATCCACCAGACATTGCATGTACTTGTTTTCCCAGCCATTCTCCAAAATTATACTCCATAGCTTTGTAAAATAAATTTTAAGCTGCCGGTACGCTTCACGGCTTGCAACTTCAATGTCCATATTCCAAAGCAGATACAGTTCGGTTGCATCCCATTTTTTCCAATGGGATACAAAACCACCATATATATAAGTGAATCCTTTATCAATGGCCATTTTACCTTCTTTAATCATCTCACTAAAATCGAAGTCAACAACATTTCCATTCTCATCTAAAATTGGTTTTCCGCTTGAAAGCATTAAATGGCTACTACGCATATCCAACTGATTATCCATATAGTGTCCAATTACATCCCAAAATTTCTCGCTTCCATACTCTAAATTGTGCGCTTTTGATACATGATCTAAAAAGAGCCAATTCACCATACTGAAACGACAATTTTCAAGGCCAGGTACAACTGCCTTGTACACTCTTAGCTTAATATTAATCTTACCTTCACAACCATTGAAAATAAGTTTTAATACAGATTCATATTCACCCGGCTCAAGCTTGCTTAATACACTAATTCTGAAATAAAAGGCAGCCCTGCCTTTTTTCAACATACCATCGTCTATATCACGTGTTGCATCATATACATAAAACGGTGCTTGTCGGGTCACAAAGTCCTTTACACTATCATAATCCAAGGTCGTATATAACTTTACACCACTATTTTCTTCTACCCTAACGGGAATTAGTTGATACGGAATTAGTGTTAAACCTTCAACGTCCTCTCCGCTCCATTCAATTGAGATAGGGGTATCGTCATCTACTTGTAAATTAGTAAGAACCTGAAAACTAATATTTGCATTTCTTGCTGTATCCAAGCAAATACTATCTGATAGTTCTGTTATTTCGCTGTCAGGATAAACCCAATCATTTTCACTGAATATTTGCAGTTTCATTATAATAACACAACCTTTCGTTTATTTTCTATTATCACTCGTGTCTCCAATATATGACTATAGAACTCATTATGTAAGTTTTTCGCGTCTCCTCTAAAGTTTAATAATAGAATAACCAGCTTTTTTAAGTTCATCAATCATCCATGGAATATCAAATTCTTTCAGAACTGAAAAAATATCATATTTGCAATTATATTGATAAAATTTGGTTTTTACAATTTCTTCAAAAGAAGGCATCGGATCTTTAAGGTAAATACTTTGAACATCTTTAACTAATATAGCTTCAACAAGAGCATAAAAAGAACATACACCTTTACCGGCTATCCCGGGTATTATGCCATTGAGCCTCCGTTTAACATAATCGTGAGCTCTAATCACATCGTATATTCTTAATGCAGCAAGGGATGTCCCCATCATCATAGCATCCGAATTGAGTTTGTACTCTGTGCCATAAATATCATTATAACCTCTGGGATTAACTTTGCGACTTTTTGCAGCACCCATTCCCCTTGGGTCGAATACAAAAACACTTCCATTATCAAGAAGGTGGTTAATCAACTCTTTTTCATTTTCTAAAGCATTTGTACCCTCTTCCAGCAGAAGAATTGTGCAATTTTTTTCAGAAAGTTCTCTGCCTTCAGGAGTTATGTATATTCCATCAACAGCAATATCTTCTTCAGAAAAAAAGAATATTTTTTCATATCTTCTTCCGTCAATAACTTTGTCTGATACAACCCGGTCATATATAATTTCTTCTCTTTCATCTAAGGGCTGTGGGAAATTCATTACTTTAATTACTCTTTCCTTTATAAATTCCAAGCCACCTTCAGCACCGACTTCGTTTTTATAGCGGTTATTGCTAAAGTATTCAAGGTTAAGATCGAAAACTGTCTTTGCATTTTCGTAGTCTGTTAATATTTGCCCGCTTTTTGTACACAAAAGATTGTTATCCTTTTCAGTAGGTATATTCTTGCTTGTTATAAAATCCGGTTTTTGATTTTTAAGATGTTTTCTAAAGAAATTAACTGTAGATTGCCTTAAAACATCGCTATATCCGTGGACTGAATCGGAAATACACATCTCTATCAGGTCTTTTTTCCCATATATTTCATAAATTTTCTTTGCTCTCTCAAAGGATTTAACAGCACCTTCTATGCAGAAAAAATCATATCTTGCTGAATTTATAAGCACCGGTTTAGGTGCAAATGCAGTAATGAAATCGTCATGATTAAGGCCATAAGCAATGCTACCAAAAATATTTTGTTCATTATCATGGGCCTGCCCTGTTTTCATATAATTTTCACGAGAATTAATATAACAGCTGGGAGCTGCCGCTTTAAGCCTTTCATCCACAAGCATAATGTATGAAGTCTGTGTACCTCCGCCCGAGTTGCCGCACATTCCAAGGCGTTCGGGGTCAACAGCCGGATGAGATGAAAGGTAGTCCAATCCTCTAATAAGGTCATGTATAAAATATCGTGCAATATTACTACCTGTTAGTTCGCACTGGAGTCCGGCATATGAATGCTCACGTGTACCTATACCAATAGAACTTGTGCCTGTTTCACTATCATAATACTGTACCCTTTCTCCCTGACCAAGAGGATCTACTGCAAGTACCACAAACCCGTTTATCACCAAATCAATACATACCCTTTGATAGGCAGGCTCTGCTTTACCATTATCGGAATGACCACAGGCAAACAGGATACCCGGATGTTTTTCTCCAGAACATGTTTCAGGAAGATAAAGATTTGAGGTAACATAAAATCCTGGATAGCTTTCATAAATTATCTTCTCAATAGTATAGCCATCATACTTTAAAGAGCCTGTACAAATTGTATTAAGTGGTGTTTTAACGTTTTCTAAACCTCCAATTGAAGATAAAAAGAAATCTCTGGTCTTTCGCCTACAAGCTTCAAATTGTTGAATTGTATGTATACCAAGCTTTTTATTTGATTCTGCTTCAAAATATTGCTTTGCAAGCTTTTTTAGATAATCTGGCAGTTGACATTCTATATCATAATAAGAATCTATGTTTGCTGAAAACACGGACATCTCCCCTTAATAATATTTGTTAACAATGTACTAATTTACCTGGATAATACCATTTTATTGGAATAATATCTATTGTTCAATATTCAAAAGGTGCATTTTAATATACCCCTCATAACTAAATTGCTTTAGCAGATAAGTATTATATATCAAATGTAAGCTAGGATGTATGGAAATTATTTATACTATTTATGTAATTTTTGAGTTACAACCATGCTTTTTCCATATAGAAAAGCATATAAATTAACCTGGAAGCTTCCACTCTGTTTGCAGCATGCATTACTTAACAATAGAACCAGTCGTCATCAATCTGCATCATCTCTGGCAACCCATAATAAACCTTTCGCCGGAGTTTGAATGTTGAATATGCCTCAAATGCTTCAGAACAGATATTATGCATTTTATAGTTACTAACACCAATATATTGATGTAACTTGATAATAAAAGGAGTTCACCAAAGATGAACCCCCTTTTTTTAGCTCATTGTCAGTTTATGATTATTTACCAACAAATATTTTTGTAAGTTCATCATGACGTCCCTGCCACCATGCCCTGGATTCAACAGCACCTGCTTCATTCATTTTTTTGATGGTTTCAGCTTTTAACTGTTTGAATTCATCTTCACTTTTTGCCATAACGATTTTGGGGATAGCTTTTAATGCCATATCATTAAGTCTCACATCAATACGAGCTATATCTTCCGGTGCGGTGCCCATGCCTGTTACAACACGTAAATCAAACACATCATTATCATGTGTAAAAATAGTACCTTCATCTATTTTCTTTGCAAATACTCCCATTGGGTATTCAGCGCCATAGTAACTGGAGAAGTCGGTATCAACAGGCTTATTAGACAATTTGTAAATATCCGGGCTCATGAATAAGTCAACAAGCCCACCATCAGGACAAATATCGGCCATTCCTGCTGCTGTTATAGTTTGCAGTGTTGATTGAAAATGTCCAAATCCAATACTATTAAATTCTTCTTTTGATTCTCCCGCACGATCCAGATACAATTTAACTGTTTTATCAGTCAAAGCAGGCTTCCCATCAATAATATCCCAATGTTCACCCTTAATCCCGCTATATGCCAGTCTTGCGCCATCATTATCAGAAAGCAGATTAATGACTTTCATTACATGTTTTGGACTTTTACATGTTTTAGGGATAGTTATAAAGCATGAATTCCATCCGCCTTTGTAAACTGAGTCTGCCCAATAAGTTGTCCCTTCAACAGGAATTACCTGAAAACCTTTAATAGATTTTGGATCATTTTCCAGCATTCTTTTTTCAAATGTGTCACAGTAATTATCAAAAACCGGAGTAAGGATTTGTCCCATATCTACTTTGGCTCTGAAATCTGCACTCTTTTGTGTAAAGCTATCAGGGTCCAAAATTCCTAAACGATAGGCTTTATTATATAGTTCAGCAGCTTGCCAATATGGACTGTTTTCATCAGTAAAGTTGTAAACCATTTTACCATCTGAGATATGTGTTACTATATGATCATTTGAATGATAATATCCATAGGTATAATTAAAACGATGAGAAAAGGAAAATATACGGTCAGCCCAGAAACTAATTCCATAAACCGGGTTCCCTTCCTCTGTTTTAGGATGCGCTTCTACCATCTTCACCAGTAAATCAAGATAATCGTCAATACCTTTGATTTCGGGGCATCCAAGCTCCTTATAGTAATCCCAGCGTGTTAAATAAATTGAATGATATACTGACGCAGGCCTCCCCTCACTTCCAGCATGACATGGAAGCACATAAACTTCACCGGAACCATCACTCAAAAAATCTTTAGCCATCTTTAAACGTTCGGGAAAATACTTTTTCACATTTGGTCCATACTTGTCAATCAACTCTGTAAGCGGTAATATAAGATTACCTTGAATTGCTGGTAAAATGTCTGTCTGACTACTTATTACCATACAGTCGGTAGTATCACCGCCGGCAAAAATAACCTGTTTTTTCTCTTTGTCAGCAAATGAATACTTGATGCGAACACCTGTTAATTCTTCGATTTTCTTCAGAATAGCAGTGTCTTCAGTTCCGGAGCCGGGCCAACCGCCGACATACATAAAATCCAACTCTATCACTTCTTGAGGCTCGGTTTTTCCTCCATCCGGCTCTTTTGTACCTTCAGACGAATTGCTGTCATTACCTTTTTTGCTGGTACAACCTGAAAAGGCAGAAAAGACAAGCAATACACACATGATGATTACAATTGTTTTCTTTAATTTTTTCATATTATTTCTCCTTTCATTATGTATATTTGATTTATTCATACATGCTTAAACTCCTAAAACAAGAATTTTAAGCAATATAGTCCTTAATTATGGAATTGACTATCCTTTAATAGCGCCTATCATCATGCCCTTTACAAAATAACGCTGCATAAAAGGATATACCATTAATATAGGAATTGTAACAACAGCTGTAATTGTCATTCTAACTGTAGCCGGCGTAATTTTCATAGCATCTTCTGAAAGAATAGGGTTTATTTTTAGTGCGTCCGCAACACTTTGTGCTTTCTGATTATATAAGTACAAAACGTATTGAAGGGTATATAATTTGTCATTAGTAATATAAATATGTGAGTCAAACCAGTAATTCCATTCAGCAACCAGCGAAAATACTGCGATCGTCGCAAGAATTGGCTTTGACAATGGCATAACAATACGTGCCCAGCATGTCAGGATACCTGCGCCCTCCAACATAGCTGATTCCTCAAGGGATTCCGGAATCTGCTCAAAAAAAGTTTTTGTTAAAACAACATAGTATGCTGATATGGCTCCAGGTATAATATAAACAAAAAATGTATTGCGCAGTCCATATGCTCTCAAAGTCAAATAAGTAGGAATAAGACCTCCGCCTACATACATGGTCGCTACTACATAACGATATATAAATTTTCGGAAATACATCTCTTTCTTTGTTACAAGATAACCTAAAAAGCTTGAACAACCTATAGTTATAACTGCAGCCAATATGGTCCTGAATACGGAAACTACAGTTGCGAGAGGAATTTCCTCAAGATGTATAACAGCCCAGTAGTTTTTTAATGTAAGCCCACGCGGCAGTAAAGCTACGCCTTTTGTGGCTTCTACAGGATCACTAAGTGAATATATCAGCATATAGTAAAATGGATAGAAGCAAAGAAACCCAAATACTGTTAATACAACAAAGTTAATTATATCAAATACAAAAGAACTAATGGAAACATTTTTTTTCATATTAGCGATTCCCCTCTTACATGTTTTGCCAGGCTGTTTACAGAAAATAGTAAAGTTAAGCTGACTGCCGATTTGATTATTCCTACAGCAGTTGCAAATGAGTAATCTTGTGTTCCTATTCCTATACGGTAAATATACATTTCCAAAACTTCAAGTTTTTCTGCAACCATTACATTGTTAAACGCAAAATATTTTTCAAATCCCGCAGATAAGATATTACTTACTTGAAGAAGGAGCAGTACAATAAAAGTTGGCATGACTCCTGGTATCACAATATGCCAAATGCAACGAAACCTCCCTGCCCCATCTATTTTAGCTGCTTCATAAAGCGTTTGCTCAATACTTGATATAGCTGCAAGATATATTATGGAATCCCAACCAAGACTCTTCCAGATTCCGAGGTATAGCATAAATAGCCATGCTTTATCTGCATTTGCTAAAAGATTAAATTGCTTTCCAGAGCCCACATTTAATAGCAGATTATTAACAAGCCCATTGCTCGAAAACAATCCAAAACAAAGAGAATAAACTATTACCCAGCTTACAAAATGAGGTAGCGTAACTGTAGTCTGTAAGACCTTTCTAAACTTGGATGAACGAAGTTCTGTTAATAAAATTGCAAATATTACCGGTAAAGGCGATGTAAGTAAAGATAGCCCACTCATTACCAAAGTATTAATTAATGCATTTATAACATCTTCCTTAAAAAATCCTATCAGTTTGAAATACTTTAATCCAACAAATTGCATTTTATCAAAAGATAAACCGGGTTTGTAATTAAAGAAAGCAAGCGACCAACCCAAAAGGGGCACATATCTAAACATAAATACAAGCACAACAAATGGAAGTGCTAATAAAAAAAGCTTTAAACCATACGGATTTATCCTCTTTACTTCTTTTTTGTTTTTCTTACATAGATGTGAATTCATATATACCAACCTTCATTATGTATTGTTTTCATATCATATATAATATAAATCATCCTGTAACTAAATTATATAATGGTGTATCTGGATAGTAAATAACAAGTATCTACAATTTGTTGCCTAATAATACGATTGGTTTGTTTTCACAAATAACTATATCGTACAAATATACAATATATCTTATTATTTTAAGATAATAGGTAATGTGAGAACTACACAGAGTCCCCCATTCTCAGCATGCTCCAATCTAATGCCATACGGTGTACCATAATGAAGAAATATACGACGGCTTGTA
>ERZ795032.2187-NODE-2187-length-11592-cov-5.095085_pt1 | contig 11592 bp, 7 predicted proteins | sample MGYA00375124_ERZ795032 | MGnify/ENA primary metagenome ERZ795032 (study PRJEB30167, sample SAMN05720154) | activated sludge metagenome | isolation source: Anaerobic digester | place: China | collected 2015-12-16 ...
CTGCTTTCTTTAATTCGTTTAATATCTGCAACTGCTTATTATCATCGCAACGAAAAATGGGAGCATAGCAGCCAATTGATGCTATTTCACCATTGTCTCCCAACGCTGGAACTGCCACACTAAAAAGAGAGTATCTATCAAGTTCCTTTGCAACCCCATTTTCTTTTATAACTCTAAAAGCTTCGTTAAGATCCGTATCATTATCAATGCCTTTCCACTCTTTACCGGGATAACCCCATTTTTCTTTAATTAGCTTCAGCCCATTTTCGTCTGCAAACGCTGCAAGTACCCTACCGGTAACAAGGGAATAGATATTTTTTTGCTCGAGTTTCCTATAATCTACTTTAATAACATTATCATTGTCACATATTACAATAGGTATACGATTACCCTCAACTAGTACAGCAAAAACAACAGCTTCTCCAATTTTTTTACTTAATGCTGAGAGAAGTTTTTCTATCTTATTGCATAATGGCAGCCCGGGAGCAAATCTGTTCAGAAGTCCAATACTCCTGCATTTCGGACCAGCTGCATACTTTAAATTCTCATACTGCTGAACATAGCCACAAATAACCATAGTTCTAAGTATATTATGAAGGGTATTGGGCTTAAGACCTGTCATCTTTGAAAGGTCAGAAAGTCCTATACCCTTATTCTCAAAATCCTCAAAGGCTAGAATATCCAGAATATTCAGTGCCTTCTTTACAGAGTTTATTATAGTTTCACCCAAATGGTTACACCCCTTAAATATATTTTATATTTGTTTTTATATTTATATTTATATTTGTACTTGTATTTGTATTTTTATTTGAAGCCTTTGGAAAGCAAATTGTACCTTTTTCGACTTATTATGCTATGCCCAAAGGCCTTAAAATTATTATAGAACCTTATTATTCGATATACAAGGGTAACATGTAGCTTGAATAGCTATATATTATTTATTATCTTTGTGCTGTTTTATACTGTGTGCTGTACAATACCTTATGCAAGGTTCCAATATGACTGTTCTGTGCTTCATTATTTCGTCCTTCAAGCTGCAGGCTTCAGCAATATCTTCAATATTTAGTTCACCTGCGTGAGGCGGTTCTGCATGAGTTTTGTTCCCGATAAGAGCAGGGCCTTCATCTTTATTGAGACTGTACCTTTTAGCCCAGTCACATCTGTGGCGGCTTATTAGCGGATATTCTACTTCTTTATTGCCGATATTGATTGAAAAATATCTTTCTTCGTATGCATTCATAGGACATTTTAATGAACAGTTTCCGCATTCTGTACATATTTTACTGCCATTGTAAGGTTCATTAATAGTTAATTCAGCATCAGTAATTATTACAATCTGTCTTTGATGAGCTCCATATTCAGGGGTTAAAAGACCTCCATTCCTGCCTATTTCTCCAAGGCCTGCAGCAACTGCCTCCAGTGCATTGCATCTGAAATCCGGTATAAGACCTCTTGGATTATCTACCTTTGAACCTACTCCCAGCATATTTTCAGTTATTAATGTTTTATAGCCAAGTGTATTTAGGTAATTTGCGACTTCCAAAGCAGCAAATCTTAGTTCAAAGATAGTTTGATATGTGTAATACGCATAAGTTCCTATTTGTTTGGAAGTATCCAGACCTGAATTTTCAATAAGCTCATTAGGAAAATTCATTCCCAGCACAATTACGGACTTAGCGCCATCAATATAATCTTGGGGATTGTTTATCCTGACATTCTCTTTAATAACTTTTGATACCCATTTGCCGTGAGGCCTTCTGTTTTTATCTATTACCCCATAACCCAGTTCATCTTCATTTATATTCTCTTTAAGAGTGGGGACAATGCTGTCGAATACTTGAGCAGATGCAACTCCAAAAAGGGATACCAGGTTCTGGCGGGCTATACCTTCAATAACACTTCTCAAAGCGCCAGGTTTATTTAACATGCGAGATGAGATATAGGGCTTGTTTATGTATTTTTCATTCAGTTCAGCATCATGCCCAGTATCATGCTTTATATTCTGTCCTGGATTCTGCTTTAAATCCTGTTTCGAATCCTGATTCAAAGCCTGGTCTATCTCGTTGTTTAAATTATTCTTCAGTTCGTCAAGGTTTGCATCGGTAACAACTGCTCCAACTATTACATCTTCTCCAAACTCAGGAGTTAAGAAACTCTCATTTATTACACCAATGCCTGCCATTTCAGCCAGTTCATAAGCTATATAGGGTACTTGAACGTCGTGATAATTAGATTCACAATAACTATTGCTTATTTTATCTTTAAGATTAATGCCTTTAACAGGTACCATACCTGTGTAAGATGCGGCGTAATACCCGTAATCTTCAATAAAGCGGGCTATTCTTAAGAGAATTTGATGCATTTTTCTGCCTACAGCATAGTCATATACTTCACTCACATAAGAAGAATAATTTCTTCTGCTTTTTGCCTCCTTGGGGATACTGAGTGCAAAAGCCATAACTGTATTCATTCCGGGAGCTTGTGACAGTACAGCCTTGCCTGCTTTGATTTCTGCATCAAGGCGGGAAACACCAGCTATCTCTACTCCAAGTTCTACAGCTTTTGCTATTATGTCATCTCTCATTTTCCTAAGTGTAGGCATACTGTCTGGATATCTTCTATTTATTCTATTTAGTGATATTTTCTTATCTGAACGTCCAATAGAGTCTTTATCGGTTCTGAGATGGGGCGGTATGCATACTTTTTGGCAGACACCCCTTTCATGTCCTTTATCCGGATGATTTACCTTTTCAAGAATAATATCATTTTCATCAATATGATCTTTTTCAAGGGTTTTGGAACTGAGGTCAAGATTAAAGTGTTCAGCCCAGGCACAGCGCCAGATGTTTTTATTGGCATATCTGAACTTCTTGCCATCAATAATTACCTCATGAGGATTTCCGTCAAAGTCTTTTTTTAATGCTGCAGACGGACATGCTTTGACACATTCCATACAAAGATCACATAGGTTGGGCCCATCATACATTGGTGTAGGTACAAGACGGGCATCAGTAACTATGGAAATAAAACGTACTCTGGGGCCAAATTCAGGTGTTATGGAAATCCCATGCCACCCAATTTGTGCTAGACCTGCTGCTGTTGCAGCATGAATATGTGATAAGTCGGGTGCAAACCAACTGTCCAATCCGTCCATTTTACGATATCGCCAGATATTGGAAGAGGCAACCCCAATAGCCCTATAACCATAGTCATTTAACAGTCTGACTACACGATATGCTATCCTGTCAAGAAGTGAATTCTGATCCATCCAGCCGCCTGGTCCAAGAGTTTGAGGGTCAGGCTCACCACCCATTTCAGTCCAGGCATCAGTAATATGTATACCGGCAACAATAACAGTTTCTGATTCCGGAAGTATTGCTTTAGGGCTTAAAAGATAAGGAGCATTTTCCCACCGCTCAACAGGACCAAACCCTACCAGGTCCATACCATTGTTAAGTACTTCAGCTTTAACTTTTTCTGTTAATAACCTATCCATAATTTAACATTACCCCCTTAGTTAGAATTAAATTTCGCCGTGCAGCCAGCATGACGCTTATTCAACATTATGGAATTGAGTTCAACAATAATGTATAATAGTATTATAATAATTCTGAAATGGTTTGTCAATAAGTTGGCTGATATAGAAAATGTACCTGAAAAGAGGTGTATTTCTGAATTTTGTATCAAAGGAAGAAAATTTGCCCAGAAATGTAATATTGGATTGTAATATTAAAGGTTTTGATTTAAAATTATAAAAAACCCCTGATTTGCTTATTGTTTAACGAATGTATATAATGAGGTAGCGGAATATTTTGTATGCTACAGTAAATTAAACTGTAAGGGGGAACATGTTAATGAAGTACCTTTATAAGAACAACAGTTATAGTGACTGCAGTTATAGCAACTACTTCAGAAAGCACTGTATTAAAAATAACAGAAGTCTTTACATATTAATATCATATTTGATTATTGTCGTTATTCTTATAACAGGCTGCGGTGATAGCAATAAACATAAAACAGAGGACGATCAGCTGGCAGTATTAAAACAGGAGTTGGAAAGTAAAAACTCCGAAATTGAATCATTGAATAAACAGCTAAAATCTATGCAGGAAGAATTAGATATTAAGAATGATGAATTAAATAAAACAAGGTTTGAACTGGAAAGCTTTCATGAATCAAAGGAACAAAAAAATGAAGGTTCTGAAAATCAATCCGATGTTTATGATAATCACAGGAAAACTGTAAGCCTGGCAGATATAAAACTGGGATATACAATGGAACAGGTATCAGGAGTATTAGGTAAAAATTATAAAGAATCTGAATGGGAACATTTTGGTGATATTAAGGATAAAATGTGGACATATGATAACGGCGTAATAATAAGATTGAATAGGGACATGGTCTATTCAATAGAATTAACAAATGCCGGCTATAGGACAAGCTTTGATGTTATGGTTGGTGATAGTGCTTTAGAATCTATTAATAAATGCAAAAAAGTATTCAAAGAATTCGTAAGCATCCACAGCGGCGATAATAAGCCAAATTTAGGATGGTTTTATACGGATAATGATGAAATGATAGTATTGTATTTTAATAAAGAAAACAATAGGTTTAATGATGGTGTAGAACTATCGGAAAAAACCAAAGTAGAAAAAATTGAATTACTTTATGTAAGCTCCTTTGATTAAGGATGAATAGTAGAATTTCAAACCTTCTAATAACATTATATTTCACATCATATATGTAGATGTTTTCCTGCAAAATTATCAACGATTCTATAATATTGTTGATTTACACAATAATATTTGTTCGTATTATAAATAAAGCTAAGTAAAAAGGCAAATGCGATTCTAAGAATATTATAGCAAAATCATATTCTTACGGTATTCATCCGGCGTTTTACCTATGTGCTTTTTAAAAATCCTTCTAAATGTATTATCGCTGGAGAACCCCACTTTGCATGAAATATCTGCAATTTTTAAAGAGGAATTCTCTAAAAGTTCCACAGCTTTCTTTATCCTAAAGTTATTTATGTAAAAGTTCAAGTTTGTACCGGTTTTTTCCTTGAAATAAGATGAAATATAATTGTTAGTTAAATTTAACTTTTCAGCCAGCAGATCCAGGTATATTTCTTCTTTAAAATGTTTTTCAATATAGTCTGTTATAAAGTCAATAATATAGTCACTGCCTTTTTGGTTATTAAGTATGTAGTTTATAACCTGAGTAGTGAAAAGTTTGCATGAATCGGCATATTCATTTATGGCGGTAAAAGAATTAAACTGTGAATAGATACTTGCTACATCAAAGCATGATGGCAATTTATAAAACAAATTAGTCAGGCATTTTATACAGCAGTTGATAATTTCGGTACATAAAAGCTGTATATTAAAATTATTTACTCCTTTTTTATGATTATACTGTAAAGTAGTATCTACAAATTCAAGGCATTCCTTATGACGGCAATTAATTAATAAGTTCTTAAATTGATCTGTTTGTTCAGATGATAAATAGTATATATTATTAGTAGATTTTATGCTATCTTCTGATAAAATCTGTGTGCAGTTTATTAGCTTTCTATATTTAGTTATTTCAAAAAGCTTATTATATGTTGAATGTAACTGGGAAGTATCACTACATACTTTACTATATGTAATAGTAAAGAAAACATAAATTTCTTCATTTTTAAGCTTATTTGCTATTTCATTAACAATAGTTGAAATATCCAGTATATCCTCCGGTACGTTGAAAATGGAAATAACTTTATTATTTTCTATTTGAAAGGTGATAGAATCTTTAAAATAACTATTTAGATATAAACTTATGCATTCTTTCAGAAAAAAAATACCTTTACCGGTTTCTTCGAATAATTGATTATAGCATGATTCTTTATAATGAATTGTAAAACATATGAGAGCATTATTATTGTTGATAATAAAATGCTTTTTTATTTCATTGAAAGGAGAGTAATTACCCTTAAGCTTGGATTGATAAAAATAAGCTTCCAGCATGGAGTCTTTCTCTTCATTTTCTTCAATAATTTGTTTTACATCATCACGAATATTATTTAAGCCAATTACATCATTATTGCTTTTATTTCCTGATAATTTAATAATTTCTGCTATTTGCTTAACAGGGTCATTAAATGTTTTAACCACATAAATAGATATTAATATACTAACAAAAATTGAAGTAGCTGTAATCAATCTGAACACTGTATTAGTTTTAAATAATTGTTGTTTTAATTTGGAATTGGAAAGAAATGTAGAATAAATCAAATTATCTTCAACTGAGTCTCGTGAAAACAGATACCCGTTTTTAGTTTTACTATACACAGTACTGTTGTTAATATCTGTATTGCTAAAATCTAAATTTTGCACAGAAGGGTAAAGTAATACCTTATCAGAATTGTAAATGCAAAAGTCATCGTTAGTGAATTTATTAAATGAGTCATAAAGCAAGCCGATATCTATTAGTGCAACTATTATAAAATTCGATTTGAATGTATTTTTAAAAGCTAATGGCATTAATGTATGGGTTAGAGGATTTTTCGGTTTGTAATTTCTGTAATCTAAAAATTTGCTTGTAGGATAATACTTGAAATTAAATTCCTTTGTCATTTCTATTTGCCAGAATTCTTTTGTGTAGGTATCACTTTTATAAAAAGCTTCGAAAAATCTATCTGAGTTAATTGTAGTATCAGTTGTTATAATGTTTTTATAGGAATCTTCAGGCAATATAAAAATAGCTTTAACATATTTTAAAACATTTTCGTTGGGTGTTTTATATTTCTCAATAAAATTATCCAAAATTTGCTTTTGGGTATAAAGACTCTGCCTTCCAACTTTTAGCGGTGAAAAAACTTCTTCAAGGCTGAAATTCAAAAGTATATTTTTTAGCTGTGAAAGTTTTTCATCAAGCTTGGCAGTAGTAAAGTCTATGTTATGACTGGCATTATTGACAATTTCAAGTTCTATATTATTTATAAAAAAATTATAGGAGAGCAGATAAAAAGTTGATGTAAGTAATATTATAAGTAAAAACCCAGCAAGCAATTTTAAAAACATAGAATTTTTAAATACCGTATGGATATTAGAACATCTCATCTAAAAACCTCCATGTTAAATTAATTCTGACTTTTTGCTCATATAAATTCAGATAAAGTTTAGTACAGTTATAGTTTAATATAATTATTTGCAGCTTTCAATATGATTTATTTAATATTTTGTTTAATGAACATTTAAATCAGCCTGTTGAGCTTATTCCAGCAAGTACCATTCATTTTCTACAATAACAATCAAATTAACTGATTTTAGTAATATTGAACTATTTTATTGTTTTTGCAGGTTGAATCACTCATCTTATTAAATTATCATATACTTGTAAATGCAGATCTGCAAATTTGTTTTATGAAATTTATGTTCAAATTCCAATGTTAAGGAGGAATAGGATTATGTCAAAGAAGTTTATTATCTTAGTTTTAGTGTTGGCTATGTGTTTTTCTTTAACAGCATGTACAATAACAAAAAAAGCTGATACTAATAAAGATGGTACTAATGAAAATCAACAAGATAGCAGTATCACAGCAGAAATAAAAATATTTCCAAAGGATAAGGTAACGATAAGTATGTTGCTTCCTAATGTTGTTTCGTGGCCTGTCCAAGATGACTGGTTTGCTATAAAGGCAATTGAAGAAGCAACCAATGTTAAACTGGATATTCAAAAAGTTGATGCACAAGGCGACAATTATAACACAAAATTTAGTTTGCTTGTTGCAGCAGGTGGGTTGCCTGATATTGTTCCTCTTTATTCTGTCACTCAAGGAAACATATATGCAATGCAGGGAGCGTTTATCAATGTTGAAAATTATATGAGCAAAACACCTAACTTAAAAAAATGGATTGAGGAGAATAAAGACCATACAGATACATTCAGAGCTTCGAATGGCAATTTATATGCTTATCCCGGAATGGGTTCCGGTATTGACAACAGAAGGGTATGGTTTTATAGAAAAGATATCTTTGAAAAACACAACTTGAAATTACCGGAAACACCAGTAACACCAGATGGATTATATGATATTTTGAAAAAATTAAAAGAATTGTATCCAGATTCTTACCCGCTTGGAAATCGATCACATGGAATAGAACTTATGAGTCCGTCATGGCATACAATGGAGAGGGTATATTATGATTTTGATAATAACAAATTTGTATTTGGGCCTGTAGAAGACGAATGGAAAGAATTTCTTATGTTCATGAATAAGCTTATAAAAGAACAATTAACACCTCCCGATATGTTTTCAATTACTACAACAGGATGGATTGACTTACTGGTTCAAAATAAAGCTTTCATAACAGTTGATTATGTAGGTAGAATGGACAGTGTAGGCGCTTCTGGAAAGGAATATAACCCGAATTTTGAATTTGGATTTATGCCTCCGGTTAATGGAGTTGCAAAATATACAGCTGTAGAATATGGCTGTACTTTAGTATCATCCAGTTCAAGGAAAATTGATGATGTAATTAAGTTGATGGACTGGTTCTATACAGATGAAGCTATAGAATTGCTCACATGGGGTAAAGAAGGAAAAACTTATAAGATTATAGATGGGAAGAAGCAATTCATAGCTGATAGTTATCACGATTTTGTAAAAAAATATGGGTTAACAACAATAGGATTACGTACTGTACATAAAGAAGATGTTATAATGCTAAGTTATGGGAAAGAAGCTGTAAAAGCAACCCTAGAGTCACCACAATATGAATTAAGAAATAATCCTGTTGAATATATGCAATTAACTGAAGCTGAAAATGAAATAAAATCAACTATCGGAGCAGATATAGGTAAGTATGCCAGCGAAAGCAGGGCACAATTTATTCTTGGAGAAAAAAGTTTTGATGAATGGGATGCATATGTTAAGGAAATCGAAAAAATGGGCTTAGCAAAATTGTTGGATATGTATACCAAGGCATATGAACGGTATAAATAAAATTTAGGTTGTGGCTTATACAATTAAATTGGGGAATTGTGTCAGATTATTTCGCATAGTCTGACACGATACTTTGCTGATTTGAGAGTGAGGAGTGATTTTGTTCGTGGAAATTATAAAGAGAGAACTAAATATAAAAAGACTGTTACAACCAGATAAAAGCAGACAAAGGAATGATCTATTAAGAAAAGTTATAAGAAGCAAATATTTATTAATACTATTACTACCATGTATAATATATTATATATTATTTGCTTACCTTCCCATGTGGGGAATATTGATAGCATTTAAAAACTATCAATTATTTGCAGGATTTCTCAAAAGCCCCTGGGTAGGGTTTAAATACTTTAAGTTATTCTTTAGCTCACCGGATATATTTGAATTACTTAGAAATACATTCTTGATTGGGCTATATTCACTTATCTGGGGATTCCCATTTCCATTAATATTTGCTCTTATTCTTAATGAAGTAAAAAATCTAAAGTTTAAGAAGTTGGTACAGACTATTAGTTATATGCCGCATTTTCTTTCTACGGTTGTTGTAGTTGGATTGATTCAATTGTTTTTATCACCTACATATGGTTTTGTTAATCAAATATTACAAAGGCTCAGGTGTGGGACAATTGTGTTTTTACAGAAGTCATCATATTTCAGGACTATATATATATCATCAGGTGTATGGCAGAATTTGGGGTGGAATGCAATAATATATATTGCTGCACTAACAAATATTGATCCAAATTTATATGAGGCAGCAAAAATTGATGGTGCAAATAGGTTCAATTGTTTAATATATATTACACTGCCTTGTATTTCTCAAACAATAATCACTTTATTCCTATTGTCTACCGGTAATATTGTGAGTGTAGGTTTCGAAAAAGTGTTTTTGCTTTCAAATGATGCTGTTCTGAATGTAGCTGATGTTATTCAGACCTATGTATGGAGACAAGGACTGCAAAATGCAAATTTCAGCTATGGAACTGCGGTTGGTCTATTCAATTCTGTAATTAATTTACTATTTTTAGTTATGGGTAATTTTTTAGCAAGACGATATTCTGAAACAAGTTTGTGGTAGTCGGGGGGAGAAATGTGAAAAAGAATAGGTTTTCTGTATTTGATTTACTAATATATGTAATTTTAATAGTAATAATTATTTGTATTTTATTTCCTTTGCTTCATGTAGTAGCAGTATCATTCTCAAGTGCAAAGTATATATTTACGAATGATATTACTATTTATCCAAAAGGGTTCAATGTTGAAGTGTATAAATGGATTTTAAGAGATCCAAAAATATATAATGCTTATAAGAATACGTTATACTATGTAAGTTTAGGTACAGTTTTATCACTTATAGCTACATCTACAGGAGCATATGCTTTAAGCAAGAAAAAACTGGTGTTCCGTAAAAAATTTATGGGTGCAATTATTTTAACCATGTTTTTTTCCGGCGGTATGATTCCTTCGTTTCTTACAATAAAGAATCTGGGTATATATAATACTACCTGGGCTGTAGTATTGCCAGGTCTTGTGAGTTCATGGTACCTTATTGTTATGAAATCATTTTTTGAAGCTTTTCCTGGTGAAATTGAGGAGTCTGGTGAGCTGGATGGTTTAAACGATATTGGAACATTCTGGTATCTGGTCTTACCTGTTTCCAAGCCTGTTTTAGCTGCAATAGGGCTATTTTATGCAGTAGGACTATGGAATAGCTACTACACTCCATTTATTTATTTGGATTCACAGAATAAATTCCCTTTACAGTTAATTCTAAGGTCTTTACTTGTGCAAGGTCAAGGGCTTGAAGGAAGAGCGGGTCAATCTGATCAGCCTGTAATACTGGAATCAATTAAATATGCGACCATAATCGTTTCCGTTGTACCTATTATTATAGTTTACCCTTTCCTTCAAAAATATTTCGTTACTGGGGTGTTAGTAGGTTCAATTAAAGGTTGAGCGTAAAAAAGGTAAAAGAGGTGTTTGAAAATGTCTATGTTAAAAAACGGGAAAGTTAGTTTTGGTGTTATAGGATGCAGAATGGGACAGGAACACATTCAAAGTACAATAACTAATCCGTTTGTGGAACTTAAGGCCATTTGTGATATAAACAAGGATAAAATACAAAACATAGCAAAAATTTATAATATTAATGAAAAAAATTGTTATACAGATTATAAAGAACTAATTAAAAGAGATGATATTGATGCTGTAGTGGTTGCCACACCTGATAACCTTCATGAAGAACATGCTGTTGCAGCATTGAAAGCGGGAAAGCATGTTTTATGTGAAAAGCCAATGGCACTTAATACTGATGAGTGTAAAAGAATGATTAAAGCTTCTAAAGAAGCCGGGAAAAAGCTTATGATTGGTCAGGTTGTAAGGCATAGTCCAGGAGTAGTGCTTGCAAAAAAGCTAATTGACAATGGAGAGATTGGGGAATTGTTCTATGTAGAATCGGAGTATGCCCATGACTATACCAAGGCTAGGGGGGTAGGAGATTGGAGAGTAGATCCAAGAAGACATCCTTTTATTGGTGGTGGATGTCATGCTGTAGATTTATTAAGATGGATTGCAGGAAATCCTTATGAAGTGTTTGCATATGCTAA
>ERZ795032.2188-NODE-2188-length-11591-cov-4.078883_pt1 | contig 11591 bp, 9 predicted proteins | sample MGYA00375124_ERZ795032 | MGnify/ENA primary metagenome ERZ795032 (study PRJEB30167, sample SAMN05720154) | activated sludge metagenome | isolation source: Anaerobic digester | place: China | collected 2015-12-16 ...
AGGGCCTGCCTGCCCAGGTCCCGTATCAGTGCCCTGAGCTTCGTGTCCGACACGCCCGACAGGCGTCCGGACCCGCCGTAGACCGGGGCCCCCAGAAGGGGAAATCCCGCCTCGGAAAGATGGACGCGGATCTGGTGGGTGCGGCCGGTCTCCAGGCGGAGTTCGACGGCCGAGACCGGGCCGAAGCGTTCCCTGACCCGCCAGTGGGTGACGGCGTTCTTTCCCCGCCGCGCGGAACCGGACATTTTCTTGCGATCCACCGGGTGGCGACCGATGGACGACTCGATGCGTCCCTTTTCCGTCTTGGGCGAGCCGTATACCAGAGCCAGGTATACCCGCTTGATGGTGTGCTCCTTGAACTGGCGGGCGAGGCCCTGGTGGGAGCGGTCGTTCTTCGCCACGACGATGACGCCGGTGGTATCCTTGTCGATGCGGTGGACGATCCCGGGTCGTATCTCGCCGCCGATGCCGGAGAGGTCGTCGCAATGGGCGAGAAGGGCGTTGACCACGGTGCCGCCGGGATTGCCGGCGCCGGGATGGACCGACATTCCCGACGGCTTGTTCAGTACGATCAGGTCGCCGTCCTCATACAGGATCTCCAGCGGAATCTCCTCCGCCGTCGGAGTCGACGGGATCGGGGGAGGGATTTCAATGATAATGCGTTCCCCCCCCTTCAGCTTCAATGACGGCTTTGCGGGTTCCGCATCCACCGTTACCCGGTCCGTTTCGATGAGCCGACGAACCGCCGATCGGGTCAGATCGGGAACCCGGGCGGCAATGAACACATCCAGCCGTTCAGGCAAATCATCGGTTGAAAAGGTAAATTCGATTCGTTCCACGGATCTCCAGAAAAATCATGCGCCATCCGCCGGGGGCGGACATCCGATGCTGAAACAGCAAAGGCGCGTCCCGAGGGACCGCGCCTTGCCCGTATCGTTCCGTCTATGTCCCTCCGTCACCAGATGGGGGATTCTATCCTGCCCGCACGCTTGATAAGAACGTCGACGATGGCGAGGTCAAAGATGGTTGATGAACCCAGTTCAGGGGTAACACGGGACTGAAAGTGCTGCCTGCCTTCTTCGATCTCGTTTTCCAATAGCTCGAAGATGGTATCGTTCTTGATACCCTGTTCCACTTTTTCCCTGTTATAGATGGCCACATCGGAGATGATGGCGCGGGCAAGCCTTCTTGCGTGCTCCGGGTTATCTATCAGGCCCATGGCCGTGTCCTCTCTTTTCTCGTGCGAATTCCCCCCGCTACGCCCGGTGATGGTCGGTGGCTGCCTTCGGGATGGCGGAAAACTTTTGTCAGGGTATCCAAATAACAGCGGGATGTCAATGCGTTTTCCGGCAATTTCCATTGCCGGCTGTTCTCCTGCTCCAGCGTCAGGCTCGTCTTTCACCGGCTTCCACTGCTGTCTTGCTGTCTCCCCGGATGCGGCGCTCTCCGTGAAAGAAGCTTTCCATCTCGCGGAAGACGGTTTCGCCCTCGCCTCTCGTAATCCGTGACTTCGGAAGGGAATCCAGGAAGAACCGGCCGTAGTTTTTGGACAGGACCCGGCTGTCGAAGATGAGCACGGCGCCCCGGTCCCCCCGGCTGCGGATCAGTCTGCCGAAGCCCTGTTTGAACTTGATCACCGCCTGGGGGACTGTGTATTCCATGAACGGGTCGCCGCCCACGGCTGTTATGTGTTCGGCTCGGGCTTCCAGGATCGGTTCCGTGGGTACCCGGAACGGAAGACGGGTGATCACCACCAGTTCCAGCGCCTTTCCCTGCACGTCGACCCCCTCCCAGAAGGAGTCGGTGCCGAAAAGTACGGCGTTCCGCTCGTGACGGAAGCGGTTCAGGAGCATATGGCGGTTGATCTCTCCCTGGCGCATGGGCGTGAGTCCCGCCTTTTCCAGTGGCTCCCTGAGTGAGGCGAAGACTCGGCTCAGGAGGTCGTAGGAGGTGAAGAGAACGAACGCCCGTCCCCGGGAAACGATGAGCCCGCGCAGGAGATAGTCTTCCAGGTATGGGGAAAAGGAGCGCTCCGTGGGTTCGGGCAGGTCGTCGGGGATGCCGATGAATGCCTGGCGCTCGTAGTCGAAGGGGGACGCCAGCAGCAGTTCCGTGACCCGCTGTCTCTCCAGGAGGTCGATTCCCGTCATCTTTTCCAGGTAGTCGAACTTCTCGCCCACCGCAAGGGTGGCGGAGGTAACGACCACGGTCCGGAATCTGTCGAGGATCACCGATTTGATGGATTCCGCGACCTGGATGGGGGAGGAGCAGAGCCGGACGGTCATCCCCCGCGCTCCCTTGTTCACCTCGAACCAGTGACAGAGCCGGTCGTCCCGCAGGGTGAAAACGCCCAGATCCCGGATGACGCTCTCCAGTCTAACCCTGATTCCCTTGAGGTCGATGAGCGCGCCGGAAAGCTTTTCCAGGATCGCCTCCGGGAGCTGATCGCACGCTTTGAAAAATGACTTCAGGGAGGCTACGTATTCGGTCAACTCTTTTACGAGTCGGCGCACAGCCTGTTCCGCCTCCTGCCAGAAGGGGTCACTGTAGACCGTGGGGGTCAGGCGCAGCTTCCGTTCCCCGGAATTTTTCCCGTCGTTTTTCAGGTAGGAAAGGAGAGAGAGACCGAGGGAGTCAAGCACGGAGATCACCGTTTCCGACAGGGAGAGCCGTCCCGGCAGAAGCCTTCCTTCCAGGATCCCCGATATCTCGATGAAGAGGACATCCAGTTCCTGCGGTATTTCACGACCAATCCGCGCGGAGATGCGCGGAAGGATGCCCCGCTGGGCCTTGCGTGGGTGCTGGAGCCTTCCCAGGATCTGCAGGATCCCGTGGCGCGAGATGCGGGAGGAAAAGAAACTGGTTGCCGTATCTTCCAGGTGGTGTCCCTCGTCGAAGATGAGACGGGTAAACGGTGGGAGGATTGCCGAGGAATCGTAGCCGGTTTCGGAACGCAATGCCACGTCCGCCAGCAGGAGGGCGTGATTGACCACCAGGATATCCGCCCCTGCGGCCTCGCGGCGTGCCGAGTAGAAAAAACACTTTCCGTAGTGCCCGCATTTGACCCGTCCGCACTGGTCCGCCTCGCAGCAGACCTCTTCCCAGACCTCGTCGCGGGGGATGAAGCTCAGGTCGTTCCGGCATCCTTCGCCGGTCTTGCGGCTCCACTCCATGATGGCCTCAAGTTCTCCGGCGGTTCCCTCTTCCTTGAAAAGCGACGGTTCGGTCTCGATTGCCTTCAACTTCCGGAGGCAGAGGTAATTGGAGCGGCCCTTGACCAGCACCGCGCGGAACGAGAGCCCGCCCTTTTCCCGGAGGAACGGGATGTCCTTCTTGATGAGCTGTTCCTGGAGGTTGATAGTGTTGGTGGAGACCACGATGCGTTCCCGGTTGCGGGTCGCCCAGAGTGCGGCCGGGAGGAGGTAGGCGAGCGACTTGCCGGTGCCGGTTCCCGCCTCGATGACCGCCACCCGCTCTTCGTTGAAGGCTTCGGCCACGACGAACGACATGCGGGTCTGTTCTTCGCGGTGTTCGTACCCCTCAAGATTCCGGGCCAGGGCGCCGTCGGGTGAGAAGAACCGCTCGATCTCGGGGAAGGAGAGAAGCTCGACCGTCTTGCGGGTGAAGGCGCTTACCGCCTGGTAGCAGCGGGTGACGTCATTGTCGACGATGAAGAAGCCCACTCCCTGGTTGCCGAGCACCGACGCGATCTTCAGGTCGGGACGGGACGGGGTCAGGTCGCCGGACGGGTGATTGTGGATCACCACGTCTCCGAAGGAGACGGCGATCATGATGGCGGCCACTGCGTCCCGGCTCCCCCGCGCAAGGGGCTCCACTTCCGTAACGATGCCGTTCTCATCGGTGCGGCCGAGAAAGAAGACTTCGTTGCCGCCCGTTTCCGCAATATCGTCCCGCATGGAGAGGACGGCTTTTTCCGCAATGGGGAGTTTCATGGAGTGATTGGTTTCAGGTGAAGAGATGCTTCTATTCCAGTACCATCCTGAGGGCTTCGTCTATCTTTCGTGTGTCCACCGCCGTATTGAAGCAGGGACCATGGGGACGGTCGTTGAGAATTCCCAGCACCGGCAGGGGATAACAGTCCCTGATGCCCGATGTCAGGTCTCCCTCGCAGGCTACGGCCACCACCAGTTTGGGCCTCTTTTCCCTGATTACCTTGCGTGCCAGGGTACCGCCGGTGACGACGAAGATGTCTATCCGGTATTTTTCGGCCAGGTCGGCCAGCCCGGCGATGTCGCAGCGTCCGCAGCGGAGGCACTTGTTGATGTCCCCGGTGATCTTGATGTCGCATTCCGCGAGCTGAAGGCAGTGGGGGAGGAGAATCATGATTCTGTCGGGTTTCAGGCGGAACCTGCGGGACAGGACAAGGCTGTTGTTCATGGCGATGAACGACTGACGGATGGTATCGCGGGGGATGCCCGCAATCTTGCCGAAAAATTCGATGACAGGAAGAAGGAGTCTGATGGCGGCCGCCCGGAGCAGGCGGGTGCCCGGGATGTCCTTTCCCGTTATGGTGGTCAGCACAAGGAGAGCCGTTGCCAGGATCACGCTGCCCGCGACAAGAATCAGCATGACGCCTACGATACGGGGGAGGCTTGGGTGCACGGAGGCGAGGCCGGTCCCTTGCAGCCACCAGAGAAGCAGGATAATGCCCGCGATAAGCAGGCAGGTCACAGCCATCAGGGAGATGAAGAGTCCCTTGGCTGCAAAGGTTTTTTGCGATTCGTTCCCGGCCAAGCGACTAATCCTCCTTTCCGAAGGCCGTTCCGGGGGCGATTCGGCATCCGGCCAGGAAGTCCCGCACAGGCAGCCGCTTCTTTCCCTCCAGTTGGAGCTCGTCCAGGAGAAGGCTGCCGCCGCCGCAGGCGACTTCGATGCCGTCCCTGCCCGCGTCAAGCACCGTTCCCGGCGCCCCTTCTCCCTCTCCGATCCTCGCCCGGTAGACCTTGACGAGCTTCCCGTCGAGGTAGGTGAACGCGCCGGGCCACGGGGTCATTCCCCGCACCAGGTTGCGAATGGTACGCGCGTCCCGGGTCCAGTCGATGAGGCCGTCTTCCTTCTTCAGCATGGGCGCGTAGCAGGAGAGGGCGTCGTCCTGCTTTTCCGGTACCAGCTTTCCCTGGACAAGGAGGTCCAGTGTCTCATGGAGGAGGTCGGCGCCAATCAGCGAGAGCCGGTCATGAAGAGAACTGGTGTCCTCGTCGGGGTCGATGGGGGTCGCTTTCTTCAGCAGCATGTCGCCGGTATCCAACCCCACGTCCATCAGCATGGTGGTGACGCCGGTCTCGGTCTCGCCGTTGATGATGCACCAGTTGAGGGGCGCGGCGCCCCGGTAGCGGGGGAGAAGCGAGGCATGGACATTGATGCAGCCGTAGCGGGGTATCTCCAGAAGGGCTTTGGGGAGGATCCGGCCGAAGGCGACCACTACGACGACGTCGGGGTTCATTTCCCGCACGGACTCGATGAACTCCGGGGCCCGCACCTTGATGGGCTGGAGAACCGGCAGTCCGTGCCGTTCCGCCAATTCCTTCACCGGAGGGGGGACCGATTTCTGCCCGCGCCCCTTGGGCCGGTCCGGCTGGGTGACGACCGCGGGTATCTCATCGCCCCGGTCGATAAGACGCTGGAGCGTCGGGCAGGCGAACTGGGGGGTCCCCATGAATATCACGCGCAGAGGGGTCACTACTCCACTCCCCGCGGCTGTTCCATCATCTGGCGGTATTTCTTGCGGAAGATGTCCTTTTTCAGGGGGGAGAGCTGGTCCACGAACAGGGTTCCGTCCAGGTGGTCGATCTCATGCTGGAAGGCGATTGCCAGGAGGCCCTCGGCCTGCCAGGTCGTCTCTTCCCCTTCCAGGTTCAGTCCCTTGACAACCACCGAGGCATATCTCCTGACATTGGCGCCGTAGCGCGGAACCGACAGACACCCCTCTTCCTCGTAGGATTCCCCCTCGCCATGGACGATGACCGGGTTGATGGCCACTATCAGGTTCGGTTTCTCATCCTTGGGGGAGACATCGATGACGATGACGCGCTGGTGAACCCCTATCTGGGGCGCGGCCAGACCGACACCCGGCGCGTCGTACATGGTCTCGGCCATGTCCTGGGCAAGTTCTCGAATTTTTTCAGTAATTATCGTAACCGGGGCGGATTTTTTCTTCAGTTCCGGATCGGGATAGGTGAGGATTCTTCGTATCACATGGGCTTCCTTGGGTGGTTTGTCGTGCACCCACTATATAAATTCGGGCATGAAAATGCAAATTTTTCGTCGCCGACCCGATCTCAGTGTTTGCCCACGTGCTTGGTGATCAGCTTTTCGATGAGTTCGTCCAGGGTCCGCCCCTTGCGGGCAGCCTCTGCCCGTGCGCGGGGGAGAAGCTCATCCCGGATCAGGACCGTGATCTCGGTGTATCCGGCCCTCGATTTTCCCGCCTTTTCCGGCGGATTTTTCTCCTGTCTGCAAGGCTCGGGCCTGCCGGCGGGTTCTCCTTCAGAGGCGAAACGGAGAGCCGCCTCCGGGTCAAAAACGGGTTTCAGAATGGTAGGTTGCGTTTTCGATTTTGCCATCAGCTTTTCCCCCCGAGAATTCCCCTGACCTCGTCCACGAGCGCCGTCATCTCCTCCTGGGCGGTTTTGTCCGGCCATTCCGCAACCGACAGCCCGCGTGCAAGGGCTTCGCTGTAGGCGACCCGGTAACCGAGCCGCGCGTCGAGCTCCTTCAGCTTCATCTCGCGACGGACTGCCTCGCTCAACTCCTGCGCTTCGCGGGTGTAGGCCCGGAAACGGTTCCAGACGATGCGGGCATCCACATCCTGCTTGTGCTTCCGGGCATCGGCCAGGGTCTGCAGCAGGTCGGCGGTGGACCAGATTTCCGCGGCGCTGGCGCCGAGAGGGATAAGGCTCAGGCGGCTGAGGATGATGATGGCGCGGGTCAGGGCGGCAATGCGGGGAGGGGCGTCGATGATGATGAAGCGTTGCGTTTCGTTCAGTTCCGCTGCCTTGTCCACCAGTTCCACATGGTCACGGGCAAGGGCGAGGGTGAGGTTCCCCGGGGCGGCGCCCGACTCCCGCGTGGCGTACCACGAGGCGCTCGTCCCTTGGGGGAGGTCGCAGTCGATGAGGGTGGTGGGCCCCGCGGCGGAGAGGATGGCGGCCAGATTGGTCGCGATGGTGGACCTCCCCACACCCCCCTTTACCTGGATTACGCCGACAATATCCGCCATCGATTTCCTCCCGTGCTGACTATTTTCCCGCAATCTCCTTGAGGCGCGGCATATCGCGGACAACGACACGGCTTCCCTTCACCTCGATAATACCCTCGTCCTTCAGCTTCTTGAGCGCCCGGGAAAGGGTCTCGCTGACCGTGCTCAGGTGGGAGGCCAGTTCTCCCTTCTTGATCTCCAGGTCGAGATAGGTGGTGCCCTGGTAGGTGGTGGATTTCTTCGCTGCCAGGTCGATGAGGTAGGCGGCCAGCCGCGACGGGACCTCGGCAAAGGTGAGCTCTTCGATCTGGCGCGCGAAGCGGCGCACCGACAGCGAGAGGGTGACGATGAGATTGAGGGCGAAGCGGGGGTTCCGCTCAAGGAGCCCCATGAAGGAATCGCGGGGAAAATAGAGGGCTTCCACCTTCTCCAGCGCCCGCGCCTCGGCCGGATAGCGGCCGTCGCCGAAAAAGGCGGCCTCGGCGAAGGTTTCATGGGCATAGGCGAAGTGGAGCACCTTTTCCTTGCCGTCCTGGGATATCTTGGAAAGTTTCACGCTGCCGGACGCTATCAGGAAAAAACCGACGGCAGGCTCTCCCTCGGTGAACAGGACCTCGCCCTTGGCATAGGTGCGTTTCGTGGCGATGGAAGCCACTTCGTCCAGGTTTTCTTCATTCAGTCCGGAGAAGAGAAGCGATTTTTTCAGTATCTTGAGGTAGTCCATGGGCCCTCTGTCAACGGATAGCCGGTTGGAGCCGGGATTCCGGAACTATATACCATTTCTCTCCTGTTTCTCCAGTGGTATCTTGCGTGGATTCATGAAAAGAGTGAACGGCCAAGGTCGTCAAGGATAGCCGTTGGCAGTCTAATCAAAAGCACAAATTTCATTTCTCGAAGCGGGGGTGTAAAACAGCTTATTCGTGTTTCACGAAACAAGGTTGATCCAAAGGTGAGTTAATCGAAGCTGACTGCCATTACGATAAACCATGGATGAACATTCAGTGACTCGCCCATCCATAGCCAGCAGCGTCAATTGTTCTTGTTCCAACCACGCCGGATTAAGTGGCTGGCAGCTCAATTCGGTAATCCAAGAGTTGATTTTCCCTCGCCAACTGTCGGGTGTCCCATCCTGCAGGTAGCCAATCATTCCCGCTTGCTTGAAATCTCGCGCATGGATCGACAGTTTGAATCGTTCAATGCCGCCGCACTGAATGTGCTTTCCTTCCTCTTCATGGCCTATTACATATTCACGTCGACGTTTACTGGGGAGTTTCGTTGTCAGACGCTTACCTTCGAAAACTGTGATTTTGGGTGGGTCAATCCCAGTGTCATCAACTTTGAGGTAAATGCCGATATCCGTTGCGGGGCTGTTCCCACGGGTTTCATCCTCCATGCTTTCACGTTCCGCAAAGAATATTTCCTGATCTGCGGCGTTCGTAATAAATCGGGAGAGTCGGCTATTAAGGCCATTTTCTTTTTCGATTTTCGAATTCAAAAGAGATTCAGTAAATTGGGGGAGGTGTGCTTTCAGAAACTCAACGACCATGTTGAATAGTGCGTTTGGTGACGGACCGAGTAAGGTTCCGGTGCCGCCAAGCATTCGTTCGGTCGGGTAGTTTATCACGACGCTCAATATCCTTGCCCCAAGAGATCAATCAAGGTCTCGTCGGCATCGCGAAGGGCAATGGAACGGAGCCAATAGCGCTTCTGATCCGGCTTGATCATGAAGATGACATTCTGTTCGTAAATCCGGAGGATACGGTTTACAAATAGGCGACTGCCATGTTTTCGGCGTAGTAACTCATCAAGGAATGGCACAATCTCGTCATTATCCGGCCATTCTATCTGGGGTGCATCACCGAAACAGAAGGGGTAGCAGATGAAAGAACCCATAGGAACTGATGCTAAAGGGCGGAATTTTTTGTACACAGGATTCAGGATATTGCAGTACATTTTGCCGAAGTCTAGTAAGAATGATTCACTTGTTTTGGTATGTATAGAGGCTTTTTCACCACTAAGCCGGAAGTCTACAAGGTAATTGCCAATATCATCAACAAGCGCTTGTTCCCAATAATCCAGTTTGATTTCAGTGGATTCATCAGGATATGGAAGTGCAACGATGTCAGTTTTCAACAGGGCAGTTGCACGACTAATGAGCATCTGATTACTTAAGACAGCCGCAAGGGCACCATACACACCGGAATCATTCAGACGATAAACGAGTTTCTGGAGCTTAGCCTTATCTTTTTCGGGTGCATGAACTCCAACAAAGCGATTGGAAAAAACTAAAGCATTGTCAGAGAAAACCGCAGGAATAGATAAGTCATCTACAATTTCTTTGATAATAACGTGTGGCGCTGAAAAGATAGTTCTGATACTGCTGCACGTCTCTTGAAAGAAAAGCTCTTCAGAAGGTTTTACTAAGCTCCAATCAATTCCCTGTCGGGTTAATGCGTCGGGTGGGACGTTTTGCTTACCTGTTATCCAAGGGGCAACCTTTGGGGTTCTTTTCAGATTAAACCGTTGCATGCGTTCATTTGGGGACAGGTCTATTAGTTCATTTGCATTGGGTAAATGATTCAAATGCCTCCCGCATCCCACGCTGTACCCCTCACCAAACTGCCAACCGGAATTTTTCCTCTTTTGCTCCAGATATTCGCCTAACGTTGGGACATCGGTCAACAGTCGATCCAGGAGCCGATGAAGGCGACCGCCGCCGAGCAAATTGGCTTTCCATGCATATTGATTCTTCGCGACAGACTTTCGGTTTATCCAGTGGAAATCATATGGGTCCAGCTCAAACAGAAGTTTTTCTTTTATTGCCCGGGTCCTACGGAAAGTTACATGCAGAATCTTGTCTATGATCGCAGGGGTGTTGTAGCCGATTATCGCCGCTGCCGCGACCTGCGCCTTTGAAAAAAGCACACCTTCCAGAGGGGTAAAGTCAAAGACCTGATTGATGGCTAATCGCTCAAACAGGTAGCAACGGAAACGGAGTGCGTTACCGTTGTAAAGAAGTGGACCTGCCGGCTGGATCAGGCAAACCGCCGATTCGTTACGGGCAAGACGGAATGACTGCTCAAGAAAGAGTAGTGCAAGCTGTGTATCCGGGAGTTTGGGTCGCCCATTGGCATTCACATTAGCAGCTTCTATCCTTTTAGCGGCACTTGTAGTCAGCTTGCTGTGAAACGGGGGATTGCCGATTACCAAGTCAAAATGATTGTCGAATTCACCGGACTCTATTATTTCAAAGAAATCTCTAGCCTGAAGGTTGCGTTTGCGCAGGTCGTCAAATTTAAGTTTATTCCAGATAACTAGCGGCTCCAACTCATCACAAAGTGCTACGCATAGGCTGAATGCCGTGATCAGGACCGCCTCCGGCGCCTTGTCGAATCCAAAAATGTTAGTTTTCAGGATTCCTTGCAAATCCCGATACGAGGGCTGCTTCCAATCATTTGCCATGCGCCAGCAGTGGATAAGACGCTTGAATGCTCCCACCAGAAAGACGCCGGAGCCGCACGCAGGGTCAAGGATTTTCCAGGAAAGGGTCTTGGCGTCAAGCGGCAGGCACTGGTCCAAGAGAAAATCGACCAGCATAGGTGGTGTATAGACAACACCCTTGCTGTCCTTCTTATCCTTTGTTGCAAGAAACTCTTCGTAGATGTTGCTGATCAACTCCACTGGCAGGTCGTCGAAAGAATAGAGCGGCCAGAATAGCCGCTGTCCACTTGGTTCCTGGTCTCCTTTTAGGAAGTCTGCAATAGGCGATAAATCTGCCTGTTCCAACTCTACTTTTTCCTTTTCGGTCAACTCGAAGATGCCGCCGTTGAAGTGTTCGCTCAAATGCTCAAACAGTCTTATGCAACTCCCTTTTTCTCGGAAAAGCGATTCAAGATTATCATTGTCCGCATTGGAAAACCGCCGCAAGAAACCTTTCTGAAATACCCGATTACCAGAGGAATCTTGACGGTCATTTAGGTACTTGACCAGCATCGCCATAACGAGAATTCGATTGACGGTTGGTTCCGACATTATTTTCAGTGCGAGTAATTCCTGCCTGAATGATTTCAGGTGACTCAGCAGCTTGTAATAGGCAGTTTTTTCAAGGATGAAATCGTTCTTGAATTTCGGATCTTCCCAGAGTGTTCCACCGGCTATTTCACGAGCGATAAACGCCCGGTTGACAGACACTATTTTTTCAAGTGCGCTGAACGGCGAATAGACAGGCGCATTGGTTGTCTTGTCAATTTCAGGTTCTTGTCGGCAATTGAGAATCTTCACCTGGCCAGCGGTCAGGATTAAAACCAGTGGGACGATTCCTGCATTCCAGAGCCGGCGGTGTATCTCGGCGTGATTGATTTCGTTCAGGAAA
>ERZ795032.2190-NODE-2190-length-11583-cov-4.547710_pt1 | contig 11583 bp, 10 predicted proteins | sample MGYA00375124_ERZ795032 | MGnify/ENA primary metagenome ERZ795032 (study PRJEB30167, sample SAMN05720154) | activated sludge metagenome | isolation source: Anaerobic digester | place: China | collected 2015-12-16 ...
AACTGGCCTACTTTGCTCCGGAATGGGTGGCCTACTTTAGTCCGGATTATTCAACCGCTTTCGATACCGAAACCGCGACCTCCGATCCGGTGAGCATCTGTCAGATCGGTTTTGTGGCAGTACGCAACGGACAAATAACCCTTAAACAATCGTACCTCATTCAGCCTCCCGGGAATGCGTACAACGCGAGAAATTCATGCATTCACGGCATCGATGCCTGCAGAACGGGGAATCAGCCCCTGTTTCCGGACGTATGGATGCAGATTGAACCGTATTTTATCAATACGCTGCTGGTTGCGCACAATGCGGCCTTCGATCTGAAGGTCTTAAATGCCGTATTAGCGTATTATAATCTGAATACCCCGGAATTCCGGTGCGATTGTACGTACAGGATGTCGCGGCTCAGCCTGAAAGCCCTTTCTGAGTCGTTGCAGATTGAGATGGAGAGGCACCACGACGCCCTTTCGGATGCGCTGACCTGTGCCAAAGCGTATATGCTTTTAAACCAGGGCATTGTACCTGATCTTTTACGTATACGGGAAACCGCAGGGCATGATCCGTTTGCCGGGCATACGCAATTGTCGGGCAGCATTTTAAAGCCGGATTTTGAAAATGTGGCAGATAAAAACAATCCCTTTTTCGCGAAAAAAGTTGTTTTTACCGGTGTTTTGCAGTTGCTGCCGCGGGAAGAAGCAGCAGGTATCATCCAAAAGATGGGTGCCGACATCGACACCTCCGTTACTAAAAGAACGGATTATGTGATCGTTGGTTACGGTGCCGGGCCCAAAAAGCTGAAGAAGATCGATGAGCTTAACGCCAACGGATCCTCCATCCGGATAATACAAGAAGACGAATTTCTTTCGATGCTGTGACCGGTAGTATCCCTTTTCACTCCGCCAGCAACGCCTCTTCCGGCACCTTTCCGGTGAGGGTTTTCAGGAAGGCGGTGATGTTGCCGATTTCTTCGGGAGTAAGGGTTTTGTTGAGTTCGGCGCGGGCCATGACGTCCACCGTTTTTTCCAGGTCGGTAAGGCTGCCGTCGTGCAAATAGGGCCAGGTCACGGCTACGTTGCGCAACGAGGGGACTTTGTACACGTCGCGGTCGGCTTCGTCGCCGGTTACCTGCATTTTGCCGGTGTCGTCCACCTCGCTTCCGGTGTATTCCTTATGGGTGCCGAAAAGCGGGTACTTCTGAAACATATTTCCGCCAAGCAGAGGGCCGTTGTGGCAGGCCGTGCAGCCCGTTCCAATGAAGGAACCGAGGCCGTCCAGCTCTTCTTCGGTAAGTACGCTTGCATCTCCCGTCAGAAACAGATCGAAACGTGCGGGGGTGAGCAGGGTGCGTTCGAAGGCTCCGATCGCCTTGCGCATGTTGGTAAAGGTAAGAGGCTCTTTTTCATCGGGGAATGCAGCCGCGAACATTTTCACGTAGTATTCGTCTTCCGCCAGCCTGCTCATTACCGTGGCTTCGGAGGGCATGTTCATCTCCACCGGATTCATCACCGGACCCCCTGCCTGCTCTTCCACATCTTTGTTGCGGCCATCCCAGAACTGCAGGAAATGCAGGGCTGCATTCAAAACCGTGGGGGAGTTGCGGGTACCGGGAGAGCCGTTGTCGCCCGGACTGGTAGGAAGGTTGTCGACACCAAACTTCTGAAGGTCGTGACAGGTGTTGCAGCTCTGGGTCTGGTTGAACGAAAGGCGGGTATCGTAATACAAAGCCTTACCCAGTGCAACTTTTTCGGGTGTCAGCGGATTTTCGGGGTTCAGGGCTTCCGCCGGAAGAGGCTTGAAGAAATTGCCGGCCAGGGTCATGAGACTGTCGGCTTTGTGCTGAAGCGCTGCAGCCTGGTCGTTGCGGCCTGATTTACAGCCGAAAGCAAATAGAAGGAGGGCAATGCTGATAAGTAGTTGTGTCTTTTTCATAGGAGGGAGAAGTTTTTTGTAAATATACAAATGGAAACGTTCGGATGAAGGGTAAGGTTGAGGTTGAGGGGGATTTGGGTACGGATGGGGATTTTGTGTTTGAGGGGGCAGAGGCAGGAGGCAGGAGGTAGGAGGTAGGAGGTAAGAAGTAGGAAGTAAGAATTTGATTTGTGTACGGACCGGGATTCACGAAGGAGGCGAATAATTCAGCATAAGCAAACGTATACGTGCGGCAGAACATACAATAATGCATGCAGAACATTCAATAATGTAAGCAGAAACTATATGTATGTCCCCTGAAGTTAAGGTTGAATCGGCCGGAACGATGCAAATGCCGGAAGAAATTTCACGAAAGCAAAACGAAACCATACGAGCGTGTGGTTTAAGCCACAAATGCAAAAAATATGAACAGGTAAATGAAAAGGGAAGGTATATACGAGGGAAACGAAAGCCTTACACATGTTAAAGTAAGACACCAATCAGGTAAAGTAAGCACAAAAAAGTTATGAAAAAGCCTGCAAATGGGGAGGGTTCAATTAAATGTGCCGGTTCTCTTTCCCAATCTTTTCCCGGGGGGGATGGCTGGAACCGGTGCGTCGGTTTGCATTGTAAATCAATTAAAATTAGTCCGGGTTTAATGAAAAGAACCATCAGAGAACGAGCATTTTACATAAAATCACCGCTTATGATTAAAACGCTGTTGAATTTCCTGTTGCGGTGCGTCGGATGGCGTACGACCAACGGCCGGGAAGTAGATGGATCGGGAAAGGGAAATGTTATTGCTTCAGGCGCAGTTAAAACGGATTCCGGATTGCTACCCAAATCTTACCTTTGCGCTGAAAGCACTGGCGGGCATAGCGGAATTGCGGAGAGCAGAGGAGCAGTACTGTACGGCCGTGAAGCGTCGTACCTTCTGTAAACGGCAAGCCGGAAGATTGTAAGGCATCTCCCGGCTTGTTTTTCTTTCCTGAAAAGGGAAAGGCATTGAGGATTAATCCATAACCTCAAAGGTAATTTTGCAGTTTACCCTGAATTCCGTGATTTTATTTTCCTTAACCACGGCACTCATATCCTGGATGTAAACGGATGTGATGCCCTTCAGGGTCTTTGATGCCGTGTCGACGGCTTTTTTTGCTGCATCTTCCCAGCTTTTTTCGGAGGAAGCAAGGATTTCAATTACTTTAAGTACTGCCATTTTTTGATGTTTTAAAGGTTAATAACGGATTGATTAAAAATTTGCCGCCGGAATGCATACTCGTAGTGGGAATCGTCAGGACTTAAAATGGTACATACCGGACATGCCGCTTTGTTTCCCTTTCCTTTGCGGGAAAGCGTCCCGGTGAGAGAATCATTTCCGGGCAGACAAACGAATTCCGGCCGGACGAATTATCGATCCGGCAGGGAACAAAAGCCTGCGGAAAGCAGGCGATAATTCCAAAGATACGCAAAATGGGAAGGCGGGGCCATTAAATGAGGAGAGAAGTGATAAGTGTTATTGGGCATTTTGGGTTTGGGAAAAAGGAAAGGGAACGGCTCGCGGTCCGATGCTGCCGGTTTAGAACCTGAATTCAACTCCCGCATAAAAATGTCTGGGCAGGCCCGGGTAATAATAACGCGGTTCGCCGCTGCCGAACGCTGGTGCATTTACCAGAAGCATAGAGGCATAGTGCGTACCGGTAAGGTTCTGGATGCCTGCATATATATTCAGATTTCCGGCTTTTTTCAATGGGAACGCCGACTGTAATTTCAGGTGGAGCAGAAAATAGCTCCCGTAGTTCAGGGTGTTGGCATCGTTCAGGAACTGACTTCCCGTATACTGAAGGCGGGCGTGGATTGCGAGATCAGCGGCTGGATTCCAGAGGAGCTGCAGTTGTGCATTTTGTTCGGGGATTCCGGGAAGTTTGTTGCCGTCGTAGGTATTCCCATCGTCGGTAAAATCGATGAAGCGGTTTCGCGAAAAGGCATAGCTTAACGCGGATGTCAGTTTCCCCGGGAAGTTCCGGAAATCGAAAATGCGGTTTCGCAGCAGCAGTTCCATGCCGTGATGGATGGTTTTCCCGGCATTGATTCCGGTGAAAATGTCCTCGGTGATCCGCTTTGTTACCAGAAGGTTTCGGAGGTCTATCCGGTAAACGGATATTTCTGCCTCCAGTGCTTCTTCAAACAGACGCATCCGTGTTCCGGCTTCGTACTGCATGCCCTGTTCGGGTTGGATGTCAGGATTTACGTTTCCTTCGGGCAACAGGGTTTCTTCGGGCGAAGGCATGGAGAACCCGTGGCCGGCAGAGGCAAAGAAAGCAAGGCGATCGCCGGCCGCGTAGTTGATTCCGAGCCGCGGCGATGCTATCAGCGGAAAGTTCCTGCTTCCCGAACGATCGCCGTCGCCGGCAAACAGGTCGGTAAGGCGGTAGCGGATGCCGATAAGATTTCCGGCAAGCGAAACGTTAAGCTTCTGTACCGGCCGGTAATTTACGACGGCAAACAGGCTGAGATGGCTCCGGTTTTCGCGGTTTTCATTCAGCAAGTCATTGTCTTTGTCAAGTTTCCATTTATACTGCTCCACACTCCAGTCAATACCGAGCACCCAGTCGGTAAGTTTTCGTGTATGACTTAGTTTGCCGCGCAATCCGGCACTCAGCGTCCGGTCGCCGAGGTTGTTGAACGGGCGTTTTTCGTAATTATCGCTCCATTTTCCGTAAAGGGTCAGCTGGCTGCTGAGTGTGGGCGACAGGCTGTTGAAAAGGGTAACGCCAGCCAGGGCTTTGCGTATGCGCTTGTATCCCTTAATTTCGGCCCAGTTGGGGGCAGCAGCCCGCGGTTCGTTTTCAAACTGTGTTTTGCCCAGCGAACTCGGTATTTCGCCATCCGAACGCGTAAGAAACAGCGTGGATTTAAGCGTCCATTTGGGTTGTCTCCATTTACCCGTAGTGATGAACGTTGTCCGATTAAATTCGTTGTTGTCGCGGTATCCGTCCGAGTTCAGGTGGCTGAGGCTGCCCCACCAGCCCGATTTTTCGGTGTTGAGTGTTCCCGAGAAGCCGGTCCTCAGGGTGTTAAAGCTTCCGTAGCCTGCATTGAGTATTCCTTCCTTCCGCAATTTATCGGGAGTAAAAAGATTGATGCTTCCTCCGAGTCCCGATCCGTACAAAGCGGAGGCCGGACCCCGGATCACCTCCATCCGTGCGAGTCCGGAAGCGTCGATGTCTTCGGGCGTTGAAATGCCGTCGGAAGCCGTTAACGGGATGTCGTTGAGGTAGGCTTTGATGCGGTTGGTATTGTAGGGCGTTCTGCTCCCCATTCCCCTGATTACGATTCGGTTGGTGGCATAGGTACCGCTCTGCATGATTACGCCCGGTATGGTATTGAGCGTTGTAGCCAGGCTGGTACCGTCGGCAGGGCTGAGTTCCCTGCCGGAAACCACGGCCATATTTCCCGGGAATAATCGCAGATGGCTGCTTAAGCGAAAGCCTTCGATGGTGATTTTCTCCAGGAGAATGGCAGAATCGGGCGATTGCTGACCGTTTGCAGGAGGTTCGCCGGTTTGACCGGAAACATGGATTTGCCCCGACAGCAATAGCAGGATGAGGGGGAGTATTATGGTCAGACTTTTAACGGGCATCCGGGCAGCTATTTGAACGAAAATCCGGTTGAAGGACTGTCTCCGGCTGTTCATCCGTTGCCGGGAGACAATGGAATCATTTTTTCTCTACGGGGATCAGGCGCACGATTTTGCCCGGGGTTTCGGTTGCCACGTACAGGAGTCCGTCGGGGCTTACCACTACGTTTCTTACACGTCCGATTCCTTCCAGCAGTTTTTCAGTGTGTGTAACTGACTTGCCGTTGATCACCACCCTTTCCAGGTATTCAAACCGCAAAGAACCTACAAAGAGGTTGTTTTTCCAGTTTTTATACCGTTCGCCGGTGAGGAATGTCATCCCGCAGGGAGCGATGGAGGGGGTCCAGTAATAAACTGGCTGTTCCATGCCTTCCTTTTCCGTGAGATCGGTCAGAATGGTTCCGTCGTAATTTATCCCGTAGGAGATTACCGGCCATCCGTAGTTTTTTCCCGGTTGGGTCAGGTTTAGCTCATCTCCCCCGCGGGGTCCGTGTTCCGACACCCAGAGTTCGCCGGTTTGCGGATGTATGCAAGTGCCCTGCGGATTCCGGTGTCCGTAGCTGTAGATGGAAGGCAGTGCGCCATTTACATTTGCAAACGGATTATCGTCGGGGATGGAGCCATCGTCGTGGATGCGGTGGATCTTTCCGTTGGCATTGTTGAGCTCCTGGGGGAAAACGAAGTGCTGTCCCCGGTCGCCAATGCCGAAAAACAGATGTCCTTTGCCGTCGAAGGCCAGTTTGCATCCGAAGTGGTGTGAGCGGTCGGTATAGGGGGTTCCCCTGAAAATAACCTGCTGATCCGTAAGCTTGTTGCCATCGAGTTTTGCCCGCATGATGGCCGTATTGCTGAGGTCTTTCCCGTTTTCGGTATAAAGGGCGCTGTACGCGATGTAAATCCATCCATTCTCCTGGTAACCGGGATGCAGGCACAAGTCGAGCAGTCCGCCCTGTCCTTTCGCCCGTATGGGTGGCAGGCCATCGATGGGCGGGGATAGTTTTCCTTTAGAAAAGCGGTGGAGGGTACCGGAGCGTTCCGAAATCAGCAGGTCGCCACCGGGCAGAAATGCAAGTCCCCAGGGCACATCCAGACCGGTAACAACGGTTTCAACGATAAAATCCTGCACCTCCGACGTTGTAACATCTCCTTCTCTGAAAGCAGGTTTCAGCGTACTTCTGTCGGCGGGGATTCCTTTTCTTACGTAAGCGGCCAGTTCCCCGATTTCGGTGTCCGTAAAAGTCTGTCTGAATGCCGGCATTCCCTCTGCTACAAGTCCCGTTTTGATGCTTCGGATGATGGAAGCATTACCGGGTTCGTCCATCCATTTTTTGGCGGTAAACTTCTCGAGGTTTTCGCCGTGGCAGCCGGCGCAATAGGTCTGGTAATTGAGGGCTGCGGGATTGTCCGGGGCGGAAGTTCCGGGTTTGGCGTTGTTATTAAACCACCTAAAGCCGGACATCACGGCAAGTGCAAATACGACGAGGCCGGCGAGGAGGATCAGATTTCGTTTCATGGCGGGAAAATAATGGTTGAAATACAAATATAGCATTAATGCATGAAGAATGCCAACCGGATAATCTGCTGTCCCTGCAAATGGTATTATGAAATTATACGCAAAAAAAAAGCCCTGAGAATCAGGACTTTTGTGTGGGCCCACCTGGACTTGAACCAGGGACCACCTGATTATGAGTCAGGTGCTCTAACCGACTGAGCTATAGGCCCGGGCAGCAATTTTGCTGCAGTTAAACCCGAATTGGGATGGCAAATTTACAAAAAAAATCAAAAAGAAAAGTAAGCAGCCCTCAATTTTCCAAATACATCCCAACTTTTCTCAAATGGTCGCTTTTCTTCGTCTCTTCTATTATAAAAACAAAGCCGCACCCCTGTGCGGCTCCGTCGTCAATGGGTTCGGATTACATTACTTTAATACGTGATACAGGGCGTGGATAACACCCGGAATCCAGAAAAAGATGGTTAGCAGCAGATTTACGATAAACGGAGTTCCTGCGTCGTCGTACTTCAGATATACGGCCAGGGGAGGCAGGATAAAGCTCAGGATTACCAGAAGAAGAGTGTCGGTGTCGGCAGCAGGGGCTACGGATGGAGCAGCCTCCGGAACCATTACCGTGGTTTCGGTGGTTGCGGGTACGGGAGCCTTTTTGCGGGCAAATGCGGCATCGGCTACATTAACGATTCCAAGCATGAAAAAAACCAACAGCACAGCGGCTGTCAACTTCGATGTAAAAAGTTTCATAACTTTACCTGGTATTAATTAGACATTGGTTTTTTGTGGGATTAAAGGTAACGATAAAAAGAGGCAGACCTTATGCGCCGGCAGTATTTTTTTTATTTCTGCTTTTCGCGGCATCCGCACATGCCACCGGTTTAAGGGGCGCCATCGTGATCGGGAATACGGAGGTTATGAGTTATTCCGTTGTTTATGAACTCGACAGAAACAACAACCTCAGCGGCTATTCGGTATGTGATATCAACGGAAGCGAGGAGACCAAAGCCCGTATCCGGGGTACTTACGACCCCAAAACACGCAGCCTGAATTTTGAAGAAGTAGCGGTTATCAGCACCCGTTCGAAGGTTCCGGTGAGTGAATTCTGCCTGATGAAGGTGAGCGGAAGGTTCGAAAAGAAAAACGGACGTACGATGTTTAACGGTACGTTTACCTCAAAATCCCGGGATCCCGGGTTGCTTTGTGAATCCGGGTCCATCGTAATGATGATGGAAGACGATGCCGATGCTCTGGCAAAAAGAGCAGCCAAAGCACTCGAAAAGCTGCCGCCTCCGGCAGAGGCTCCGCTTCCAGAACCGGAATGGACGCGTAATGTGGTGGAAGTGGAAGCCGGAAGCCTTACCGAACTCCGGATTGAATCCCCGGTGGTGCAGCTCGATCTGGTAGATGACCGTTTTCAGGACGGTGACCGCATTACGGTTCTGAAGAACAATGCCGTCATTCTTGACGCGCTCGAAATCACCAACCGCGTGAAATCCTTCCGCTTCGACCTGGAAAAAGAAGGGAAGGAGGTTACTTTTACCATCCTTGCCGAGGATGAGGGAGCCATCTCACTTACCACCGTTAAGGCTTCCATACGCAGCGGAAGCCAGGTACACCTGCTGATGGTCAGCCTGAGCAAGGGGGAATCGGCACGCATTGTGCTGAAACTTCCGTGAACCGGCATCGTTTCGGTGCAAAGTGAATCAGAACTCAATAAAAAAACCTTCCCGCCATTCGGCAGGAAGGTTTTCGGTTCAGGTAACCGGATCCCTCCGTATTAAACTTTGGCAAGGTCGACCGTGAAGTGCCGCATTATTGGAGCTTCACCGGTGATTTTCAGTCCTTTAATAATGCTGTTGCGTCGTTCGTACACATTCCCCAGGGCGGTTGCCACATAATCCATATGGTTGTTGGTATATACTCTTCTCGGGATGGTCAGTCTCAGAAGCTCGAGTGCGGGGTATCGGTTTTCGCGGGTATCGGGGTCGCGGTCGGCGAGCAGGGCTCCGATTTCCACGCCGCGTACGCCGGATTCGAGATAAAGCTCAACGGCCAGGGTTTGTGCCTGAAACTGTTCTTTCGGGATTTGCGGCAGGAAACGCTTGGCATCCACAAAGATAGCATGACCTCCGAAGGGCTGTTGCACGGGAACGCCGAACTGAAGCAAACGTTCACCCAGGTAGGCTACCTGACTTATGCGGGTTTCTAAGTAATCGAATTCGGTGCCTTCGCGAAGACCCTGAGCCAGGGCGTTCATGTCGCGGCCCGACATTCCTCCGTATGTAATATAGCCTTCGAACATAATGTTGAACACGCTGGCTTTTTCGAACAGCTCTTTGCTGCGCATGGCAATAAATCCGCCCATATTAACGATGGCGTCTTTCTTGCTGCTCATGGTCATGGCGTCGGCATAGCTGAACATCTCGCGGACGATTTCGCGTATGGTTTTGCCGGCATAGCCTTCCTCCCTTGTTTTGATGAAATAGGCATTCTCGGCAAAACGGGCCGAATCGAAAACCATCATAATGCCGTATTTATCGGCCAGGCGGCGAACGTTGCGGATGTTTTCCATGGATACCGGCTGACCGCCCGAGGAGTTACAGGTAACGGTAACCACTATGCACGGGATTTTCTCCCTGGGGGTGGATTTCAGTACATCCTCGAGCCTGCCTAAGTCGATGTTGCCCTTGAAGGGATGCAGTACAGTGGTGTCGAACGCTTCGCCGATGGTGCAGTCCACGGCTTTTGCTTTCCTGAATTCGATGTGTCCCTTTGTGGTATCGAAGTGCGAGTTGCCCGGGATGACATCTCCGGCTTTGATGAGTGCCGAGAAGAGCACATTTTCAGCAGCGCGGCCCTGGTGGGTGGGCAGGAAATAGTCGAACCCCAGGATTTCGCTGATGGCATCTTTCATTTTAAAATAGGAAGAGGCTCCGGCATAGCTTTCGTCCCCAAGCATCATCTCACTCCACTGCCGGTCGCTCATGGCACCGGTGCCCGAATCGGTAAGCAGGTCGATAAACACCTGTTCACTTCTGAGTTTGAAAAGATTGTAATTTGCTTCTTTAATCCAGACTTCGCGCTCTTCGCGGGTACTGCGGCGGACAGGCTCCACCACTTTTATTTTATATGATTCGGCAAATGGTAATTCCATAAAATTACGGGTTTGTATTATTAAAGAAATCGATGAAAAGTAAAAAGGTATCCGCTATAGCGGATGAAGCGGATTAAAACTGGTATTCGTCCCGGTTTTTGATGTTCCGGAAAATCGTTTTTGCGGTAAGCCGGTAATGGTAATGGTTAAGCATCGCTTTTCTTCTGCGGTCAAATGTAAAGCATTTTTTATAAAACCAAAATTTTTCACAATTAAATCATAAAAGCTCCTGAAATCAGATATTTGCACAGATTTATAAGGCTATCCGAAGATGAAATTCGTGCCATATATGGCATTTTTTAGATAAGTATTGCCTATCTTGCAACTTCATTTCAGCAAAAAAACCGCTTCGTTATGTTAAAACAGATCGTTTTTATCGTTGTCCTCTTGCTGACAATCAGCGTGTTCGCATATACCATCCGTCGGATAGCGGGATTCTTCCGGTTAACGGCTCCATTTCCGGTTTCCGACTGGGGCAGACGGATACAGGTAATGCTTAAGGTTGCCATCGGGCAATCGCGGATTTTCCGTTTCCCGGTAACGGGATTTATTCACGCACTGGTGTTCTGGGGTTTTCTGGTGATCACTCTTGGGAGCATAGAGATGGTGATCGACGGGGTATCGGGTCTTGAGCGGAGTATGGCCTTTACGGGATGGTTTTACGATTTGGTGATGGCCAGCGGGGATGTGATGGCCTACGTTATCATGGCATCGATTCTGTTTTTTCTGGTTCGAAGGATTTTCAGTGCCGTGAAGCGTTTTGGCGGAATCGAGATGCAGAAGAAGTCGAAATGGGATGCCGTTATAGCCCTTTTGATCATATTCATGCTTATGGTTTCTCTGGCAGGCATCAATATCGCGTATGTACAACTGCATCCCTACGATTACCAGGGGGTTTTTCCGCTGAGCACGAGGATCGGAGAACGCCTTTCCGCCTCGGTTTACCAGCTGCATGCATGGCATGAAATCTGGTGGTGGATGCACATACTGCTGATTTTCACCTTTGCCAATATTTTACCGTATTCGAAGCATTTTCACGTATTTACATCTGTGCCCAATGTACTTCTCAGCCGCCTGGAGCCGCTGGGATACCTTCCAAACATGGAAAGCGTAACGAAGGAGGTCCGGATGATGATGGATTCCTCCACGGCTTTTGCCGCAGCGCCGGAGGGTGAAGCCCCGCCCTTGCGTTTCGGGGTTAAGGATGCGGAGGATGTAAGCTGGAAGAACTATCTGGATTCGCTTGCATGCACCGAATGCGGACGCTGCACTTCGGTATGTCCGGCCAATATCACCGGAAAAAAACTTTCGCCCCGCAAGATCTTTGTCGACCTGAGGGCCAGGATGAAAGAGAAAGGCCCGGGCCTGCTCAGGGACCGG
>ERZ795032.2195-NODE-2195-length-11563-cov-4.582464_pt1 | contig 11563 bp, 10 predicted proteins | sample MGYA00375124_ERZ795032 | MGnify/ENA primary metagenome ERZ795032 (study PRJEB30167, sample SAMN05720154) | activated sludge metagenome | isolation source: Anaerobic digester | place: China | collected 2015-12-16 ...
GACAGCTCGAGGTCCGCAGTCAGCATCCGTGCCGCCGCGGCACACTGCGAATCGTGGCTGCTCGTAGCCATCGGCACGACGACGGCGGCCATGATCCCCAGGATCATCACCACCATCATCAACTCGATGATCGTGAAAGCCTTTCGCATCCGTGCCATGGTCCTTCCTCTGACATCCCCGGCAGACACTGCCTACCGCTCTGCCCCGGGCCTCGCTGCCGCCGGAGCCTCCTTCACCGTCACAACCACCTTCCCGCTGGTCAGCAGCCCCTGCAAGCTCTCCAGCTTGGCGTTGACCTCGCGAAGCTGCCGCGCCACCTCGTCCAGCCGGGCGTTGGTCTCCTGGAACTGGCGACCGGTGTCCGGCAACACCTCCGGCGCGGCCGTCACGGCCCTCGGCGTCGGCTGCGACGCCCAACTCAGCGTCCCAACCACCAGGGCCGCCACACAGGCCGCCCCGAGCACCTTCAACGCCGCCCGGTGCCGCAACCAAAGCTTTCCTGACGTTCCCATATCGCCCATTTTAACACTCCGGCTGCAATAAATACGCGGTCCATTTTGCCACCCGCATGCCTCTCCAGACGGCAGAAGGCGTCACACACGCCGTTTCCGCCCCAAAAACGGGCATTCCGGGTGCATCTGGCCGCGTTCGGCCATGCCAGGCGTCGCCTGGCCCTATCGTCTCGGGCTTAATCGGACTTCCTGTGGCGGGTCGGCTTCGTGCCTTCAAGCCTTCTCAACAATCGGCTCGTCTATACCGTGGCACGGGCTCTCCCTCAGTCCGTCAAGCCACCCCTCTATCCGAGCGCTGTGCGGCAATGGTACTGCTTTGCGTCCTTACAACCTGCTGGCTTCCGTTGCCTTGCAGCCCTTGCGAAACTGCTCCTCGAAGGGCTTTCCGACGGGGGCCGGCGTCCGGATTCTCCCTGGACACAACCCCCGTCGGCATCGCCTCTCGTCGAAAGGACGGGGAGGCCGAAGCCTCCCCCTCCGTTACGACGCTCGTCAGCCTTACAGCGTGTTGACCGCCGTGCCGTCAGGCGTCGCAGGACCAGCCGGCGGATCCGGCACATGGCACCGGACCTCGCCCGTGGCACTGTTGTACCACCAGCCCTGGTTCATGTCCGCAGCGCCTCCCGCCGGATAGTCGCCGCCCGCCACGACCGTCACCGTGTTCTGTCCGGTGAACGGGTTCGGCGGAACGCGAAGCAGGTACGGGCCGAACCGGAACGTGGTGGTGTACGTGGCGTTGGTGTTGCCGCTCACGTCGGTGTACATGTCGAGCTGGCCGCTGGGGCCCCACGTCGTCGGGTACACCTCGTTGTGCTGGGCCTTGTAAAGCTGGATCTGGCTGCGAAGCAGCTTCACGTCGGTCATCACGCTGGACACCCGCGTGTCGTTCGAGGCTTCGCTGAACTGCGGAATCACGACCGCGGCCAGGATGCCCAGTATAATGACGACAATCAGAATTTCGATCAGGGTGAAAGCTTGTTTCGTGCGACTCATACCTACAACCTCCCGCTCCGTATCGGAGCAAATTGAAGTCCTTGCGTACCGCCTGGTCCAATGCCGGGGATCCATCCCCATCCTTCCTCCTGCCACCGTCCTATCTCCTTTTCAGGCCACCCCAGGCGAAAGGCCCTCACAGGTTCGTCCTGCCGCCCTCGGTGCCCTGCTGCAACGGAAAGCCCGGTGGCCCCTTCACGGAAACCACCAAATCACATGCTCTATCGGACCTCCGCCGCCACAGCTTGAACAAAATGCTTCCCCTTGTTACGCATTTTGCTCATCTTCACATTCAGCCGCCGTTTGGATCGCCCCGAACGCACTCGAATCTGTTCTCTGGGAGCCCCCCCGAGCGACAACGATCATCATACGCCTGGGGCCGCCGAATGCAAACCAACTGGCACGGAAGGGCCGCTCACGGCAGGCTCACGCCGCCCGTATCCGCTTTCTTATCAATCTGTTACGTTCTTCTCCAGGAGATGTCAGAATTCCCGACAGGCCCAGAGTCGGTTCCTTGCGTCAGGGAGTAATCCGTGCGGTTTTTCGCTGCCGCAGCACGCCGAACGCCGCCGGGAAGCGGCTCGCAGCATCCGCGGGCTATGTTAATTTAGAGAATCCGCACGCGGCTCGCGTCGAACGAACGCAGGTGCCCATTCTGGAGTCGCAGGACGAGGGCGTAGTGTGGCGAAATCGCTTCCACCGTGCCGGCGAAGGTCTGGCCGGCTTCGCTGAGGGTGACGTTGCGGCCCACCATGTCGCTGCGGGCGTCGTAGGCGGACCTAAGCCCCTGTCGCTCAGGCTCTTGCAACGACTCCAGGGCGTCCCTCAGGGCCGTGAGCACGTCCGCCAGGACGACGCAGCGGTCCACCGGCCCCCCTGCCTCCAGCCTCAGGGACGTGGCCCGCGAGGCGATTTCCGCCGCGAAGTCCCGCTCCTGGTGGTTCACGTTGAGCCCGATACCAATGACGAAGGGCCGTCGGGCGTCGGCGTCTCCCGCGGCTGCGGATTCCACGAGGATGCCGGCCGCCTTGCGCCGCTGGAACTCGATGTCGTTGGGCCATTTGATCTGCGGCGACCGGCCGACCAGGGGCTCGACCGCCCGGCAGACGGCCACGCTGGTGGCCAGCATCAGGTCGCCGGCGATGTCCGGCCCGGCCTCCGCCCAGTGCACCACCGACACGAGCAATCCCTTGCCGGCGGCATCGAACCAGCGGCTGCCGCGGCGCCCCCGGCCGGCGGTCTGCCGCTCGGCCACGATCACGAGGCCGTCGGACGACGGCGAGGCGGCGGCGCGCAGGGCCAGGTCGTTCGTGGAGGCCGTCTGCTCGTACACGCGGACCGTGCGGCCCAGGCGGCCGCTGGCCATGGCGAACATGATCTCGTCGCGGTCGATGACGGGCGGGACCCCGTCGAGGCGGACGCCGTAAAGGGGATGATGGTCGAGGACGAAGCCCTGCCGCTCGATCTCGGCCAGTTCGCCGTGCAGTTGCGCAAGACCCAGGCCGACCTCGGCGGCAAGGGCGTCCAGGGCCCAATACCTCTGGCGGTCGCGTCGCAGGAGCCAAGTCAGGCGGTAGTTCACCGGGCGTCCTCCGGTCATGGCGAGGCGATGTCCATGGCAATGTCCAGCGCCGGGGCGGAATGGGTCAGCGCGCCGACGCTGATGCGGTCCACGCCCGTTTCGGCGATGGCCCTGACCGTGGCAAGCGTGACGCCGCCGCTGGCCTCAAGCAAGGGCCGCCCGTCGGAGCCGAGGCGGTTGCGCAGGGCCACCGCCTCGCGAAGCTGGTCGGTGGTCATGTTGTCCAGCAGGATCCTGTCGGCCGCCAGCGGCAGGACGGCCCGCAACTGGTCGAGCGTATCGACCTCGACCTCGATGACCATCTCCGCGCCGAAGCGGTCGCGAGCCCGGGTCACGAGTTGCTCGATGGGACAACCGGCCAGGGCGACGTGGTTGTCCTTGATGAGTACCTCGTCGTAAAGGCCCATGCGATGGTTCGTGCCGCCGGCGCAGCGGACGGCGTATTTCTCCAGGTACCGCCAGCCGGGAGTGGTCTTCCGCGTGTCGCAGATGGCGGCGGACGTGCCTTCGACGGCGTGGACGAACGCCCGGGTCATCGTGGCGACGCCTGACAGTCGCTGAAGGAAGTTCAGGACGGTGCGTTCGCCGGCCAGGACGGCCCTGGCGGGGCCGGTGACGACGGCCAGGGTCTGACCGGCGGCGACGGCGTCGCCGTCGGCGGCCTCGGTGCGGACCTGGACGGCGGCATCGATCTCGGCGTAGACCAGTTCGACGAGCCACAGGCCGGCTGCGACACCACCCTGGCGGGCGACGATGCTGGCCGCGGCCGCCTGGTCGCCCAGACAGGCAACGCTCGTGACGTCGCCTCCAGCGAGGTCTTCGTCGATGGCGGCGGCAATGAGGCGAACGGCCTCATCGACGAGTTTTGCGCCGGCCGGGCTTCGGTTCGGCAGGTGTTGAGTCATGGCCCTTGATCTCCTCTTTCATGGCCAGGATGCGGTCGCGGATGGCGGCGGCGCGTTCGAATTCGAGGTTGGCGGCGGCCTTGTGCATTTCGGCCTCCAGCTCGGCCAGGAACTCGCGTGTGACGAACTCGGTTTCGGACTCGTGGACAAAGAGCCGCGCGGCACGCCGGGCCGACACTTCGGCTTCGATCCCGGCGCGGATCGCCTTGCGGATGGTGTCGGGCTTGATCCCGTGCTCGACGTTGTAGGATTCCTGTTTACTGCGGCGGCGCTCGGTTTCGTCCATGGCGCGTCGCATGGAGTCAGTGATGACGTCGGCATAGAGGATCACCTCGGCCTTGACGTTGCGGGCGCTGCGGCCGATGGTCTGAAGCAGCGACGTGGTGGATCGCAGGAACCCTTCCCGGTCGGCGTCGAGGATGGCCACGAGCGACACCTCGGGCAGGTCCAGCCCTTCGCGCAGGAGGTTGACGCCGATGAGCACGTCGAACTCGCCGCGTCGCAGGTCGCGCAGAATCTCCACGCGTTCGAACGTCTCGATTTCGCTGTGCAGGTACTTGCAGCGCATGCCTTCGCGGTTGACGAAGCTGGAGAGGTCCTCGGCCAGCCGCTTGGTGAGCGTCGTGACCAGGACGCGGTCGCCCATGGCCACACGGTTGCGGATTTCGCCGAGGAGGTGCTCAACCTGGTTCCGGGCGGGTTCGATGCGAATCTGCGGGTCTACGAGCCCCGTGGGTCGGATGACCTGCTCGACGACCTCGCCGCCGCATCGCTTGAGTTCGTATGGGCCGGGCGTCGCGGAAATGAAGACCGTCTGACCGATCACCGATTCCCATTCGTCGAACGTCAGCGGCCGGTTGTCCAGTGCCGACGGCAGCCGGAAACCGTGATCGACGAGGGTCTGCTTGCGGCTGCGGTCGCCTTCGTACATGGCGCCGATCTGCGGCACGGTCACGTGCGACTCGTCCACCAGGCAGAGCATGTTCTGGGGGAAGTAGTCGATGAGGGTGTACGGGCGTTCGCCTGGCGCGCGGCCGGAGAGGTGACGGCTGTAGTTCTCGATGCCCGGGCAGTAGCCGACCTCGCGAAGCATCTCCATGTCGTGCCGGGTGCGGGCTTCGAGGCGCTGGGCCTCGAGCATCTTGCCCTGCGACCGCAACTCGGCCAGGCGGGCTTCGAGCTCCGACGCGATGCCGTCCAGGGCCCGCTCGACGCGGTCCTCGGGCATCACGAAGTGCTTGGCCGGGTAGACGTAGATGGCGTCCTCCTGCCCGGCCACGCTGCCGGTGGTGGGGTTGATGATCTCGATCCGGTCCACGTCGTCGCCGAAGAACTCGATCCGGTACGCGAACTCCTCGTAGGCCGGATAGACTTCGACGGTGTCGCCGCGGACGCGGAACCTGCCGCGGCCGAAGTCGATGTCGTTGCGTTCGTATTGGATATCGACCAGGCGGCGCAGGAACTCGTCGCGCTCGATGGTCTGGCCCACCGACAGCGACGCGACCATCCGCTGGTAGTCCTCGGGCGCGCCCAGGCCGAAGATGCACGAGACGCTGGCGACGACAATCACGTCGCTGCGGCTCATCAGGGCGCTGGTCGCCCGCAGGCGCAGACGGTCGATGTCCTCGTTGATGCTGGCGTCCTTCTCGATGTAGATGTCACGCGAAGGAATGTACGCCTCGGGCTGATAATAGTCATAGTAGGACACGAAGTAGGCCACGGCATTCTTCGGGAAGAACTCCTTGAATTCGCTGTAGAGCTGGGCGGCCAGGGTCTTGTTGTGCGAGATGACCAGCGTGGGTCGCTGCACTTCGGCGATGACGTTGGCCATGGTGAACGTCTTGCCCGAACCGGTGACGCCCAGGAGGGTCTGGCACGGCCGCGAGCGACGCAGGCCGTCGGCCAGGCGCTCGATGGCCTGCGGCTGATCGCCGCGCGGCTCGTAGTCGCTCACCAGTTCGAATTGCTGCGTCATGGTCCCGGCCTGCCGCAACGGTCGCCGTCGGTCGGCGACTCGGCGGCCAATGTCAGATAGGGTCTGATCTCGCGAAGCCTCACATCGGCGATCCCGTTGATCGCCACCAGGTCGTTGAGCGACCGGTACGGCCCGTGGCGGTCGCGGTACTCGACGATCCGCCGGGCGAGCACGCCTCCCAGCCCCGGCACAAGGCTCAACTCGGCCCACCCGGCCGCATTCACGTCCACCTGGTAAGGCACCCCCCGGTCGGGCACGGATACCGGCAGCGGCTCGCCGCGACCGGCCAGCCACGCGCCGCCGGCCAGCACGGCGAGCCCGGCCGCAAGCACCGCCATGCCCAGTCGGCGGCTCTGCGCGCCGGGCGAGGCATCGCGCGATTCCACCGGGTCATCGGTCATGGACGTTCTCCCGCGCAGGTCAGTACTCGGCCCACGGCTTGGCCTGCTCGACGGCGCGATGCTCGGGAATGCCGGTCTCGGGCCAGATTTCCCGGCGCATGCCGAGCATGGCCGCATAGGACGCCTTCGGTTCCAGGTTCGCATCGAGCAGACCGGCGTGCGGGAAGAAGTGGCCCGGACGGTCGCTCAGTTCGGTCCAGCAGACGGCCTCGACGAACGGCTTGCCGACGGCGATGTTGTAGAACGCATCGACCCAGCGGGCCTGGACGGCCGGGGTCCATGGCTCGTGCCAGAAGCCGCCCAGGGCCACGTCGCGTTTGCCCTGCGACGCGTCGCGAGCGTCGGGCTCGCACGACGACGGCACGCCGGCGGCCGTGACGTGCAGCGGACGGCCGAACCCACCGAACTGATCCAGCAGGGCCGACACGGCCATGATGTCACGGCAGGGATAGCCGTCGGCGCCCATGAAGACCTGGAGACCGATGGCATCGAACTCGACGCCGGCGTTGACACAGGCCTCGACGTATTTCAGCGGCCAGAGGCTGCGGGCGTTGCTCGCGGCGTATTCGCCCCAGGGCATCACGAGGTCGAGGACCGCCTTGGCGTGGGGCGCGTTCTTCTTGACGACGCGGCAGCACATGGTGGTCATCTCGATGACCTGGTCGAGGCTGAACTTGAGGCAGTTCTCCACGTGCAGGCCGGTGGCGATGTCCCAGTGCTCGATCTTCGAGGCGTATCGCTGCACGCAGCGCAGGGCGTGCTCGAAGGCATAGTCGCGCACGCTGTCGAAATCGCCTTCCCACAGGTAAACCCAGTCGGGGACGCTCGACGACCGGAACCGGAGCAACTGGCCGGCCTTGATGGCCATGCCCTTGGACGTAAGCCAGTTGACCCAGAAATCCAGCGGCGCCCATTGGAACTCGTGCTCGCGCGGCTCGACCGTCCGCCAGTCCATGGGCAGCGCGGCGTAGTTGAACGATTCGAAAAGCCGATCGTGGTACGCCTGGTCGCGGCACGACAGGTCCACCCAGCAGCCGAAGTCCAGTCCGGCCAGTTCGCGGTTGTCGCGGCGGAAGAGTAGACCGCGGTGGGCGTGTTCGAGGGTGAGGTCCTCGCTGAGCCGCAGGACATCGGCGATGGCTTCCCGCGCGATCAGGGCGGCCTCGGGGTCGGTCGGGCTGAGGCTCATGGCCCGGGCCATGCGGGCCTTGGCGGCGTCGAGACCGGAGGCGAACTCGGGCGTGGGGCCGCGGTAGGCGTAGCCCCAGTCGTCCTTCTTGCGCCACGCCCTGAGGACCAGGCCGCGCAGCACCTCGACGAGCAGATTGTACGGGGGTTCGCGGTCGGGCAGATGGACCGTGGCCACCAGGACGCGCCCGACGCCGGGCACGTCCAGCGGCAGAACGAGCGACACGGGGCCGTCCCCCTTGCGTTCGCAGAACAGCGTGTCGCCGCGCAGGCGCAGGTCGCCGCGGACCGGCTGGTCCTCGGCGTCCACCAGGTAGGCCCTGCCGGCCTGGAGCTGGTCTTCGGAGACCAGATCGGTCGGGATCTTGAATTTCAGCATCATCCACTCCCCTGCGTCGCCGGCGTCCCCCCCGCCGGCGGGCTACACACGTTGCGTCAGGCGCACACATTGAGGCAAGCCGCCCGACGTCTCGGCCACCTCGACGCGACCCTGGACCAGCGGCTCAAGGTACCTCCGGAAGTCGTCGCTGATGGCCGTTCCTTCCTCGTCGAGGAACTCCCGCGGCAGTACCCGCTGCCGGCCGGCCGCCTCGTCGAGGTCTACCAGATCGAACTCGACGGCATAAGGCCGGTCGCCGCGGCGGCGGATCGAGACCATCTTCATGGTCTCCCCGGCCGCCAGCGCGCGGGCGGCTTCGCGACCGACGGCATCGGCCTCGCAGGCGTCGCATGCCGAGGCCAGGTGCGCCGCGTTGCGCTGGGCTGTGCCCGGCTTATTATAGCGGCACTTGTACCCCAGGTCGCCCTGAATGAAGTCGCGAAGCACCTCGGCGACGCCGCCGAACTGCATCTGGCCGCTGGGGTCCACCGTCTGCGGCGCGAGGAAGTTGCCGTCGGCGTCGCGGAGTCCCTCGCCGGCAACCACCACGCAGCGGCCGACGCGCTTTACGGTGCGGTGCACCTGCTCGCCCAGGCGTTTCCACGTGACGGGCAGCTCGGGCGCCAGGACGATGTGCGGCGCGTCGTCTTCGCAAACGTGGGCCAGGCCGGCCGCGGCGGCGATCCAGCCGCTGTCGCGGCCCATGGTCTCGATGACCGTGCAGGTGTCGAACGTCGCAAGCGATTCGGTGTCGCGTCCGGCTTCCTGGGCCGTCGTAGCCACGTACTTGGCCACGGACCCGTAGCCGGGCGTGTGGTCGGTGCCGAACATGTCGTTGTCGATGGTCTTCGGCGCGCCGACGACGCGGACCTCGCGGCCGTGGGCCTTCGAGACCCGGGCCACCTCGCGCAGGGCCGCCATGGTGCCGTTGCCGCCGATGAAGATCAGCCCGGTCACGCGGCGCCGCGCGAGCGTCTCGGCGATGCGAGCGAAGTCCTCGGCGCCGCCCTGGCGGCGAAGGTTGTAGCGGCACGATCCCAGGACCGCGCCGGGCGTTGTCCGGACGGCCGCCAGTACCTCCGCCGGCTCGGCCGAGAGGTCGAAGATCTCGTCGTGCAGCAACCCGAGAACGCCGTTGCGCGAACCCAGAACACGGCCAACACCGGCCTGGCGCGCCCCCTCGACGACGCCCACCAACGTCTGGTTGATGACGGCCGTCGGCGCGCCGAGCTGCGCCACCAACAGTGTTTCACTCACGGTACAGTGTCTCCTGCCATGCGGTGTTGCCAGACGGGCGATTATATACGGCCGCCGCGGTACGGAAAACGTAAAAACCCCGGCAGGATGCTACCCGCTTGACCCCTCGCCCCGCGGCCTCTATCATGGGCGTTTCGGGTTGGGGTTCACACGGAAGACCGCTTGTGGGAGGCCATGCGTTGAGTCAGACGACCGTGCTTCAAACGTCGTTGCCGGATTATCCGAAGCGCCAGGGCAAGGTCCGCGACGTGTACGACCTGGGCGACCGCCTGCTGCTGGTGGCCACGGACCGCATCAGCGCCTTCGACTGCATCATGCCCAACGGGATTCCGGACAAGGGGCGGCTGCTGACGGGACTGAGCCTGTTCTGGTTCGACCTGATCCACAAGACGGTGGAGAACCACCTGATCAGCGCGAGCCGCAAGGACTTGGAGGCGATTGTAGGGCCGGCCATCGACCAGTTCGCCGGTCGCAGCATGATCGTCCGCAAGGCCGAGGTGGTGCCCGTGGAGTGCGTGGTGCGCGGGTACCTGGCCGGCAGCGGGTGGAAGGACTACCAGGCCGGTCGGCCCGTCTCGGGCGTGAGGCTGCCGGCGGGACTGCAGCAGTGCTCGAAGCTGGACGAGCCAATTTTCACGCCGAGCACGAAGGCGGCCGAGGGGCACGACGAACCGATCAGCTTCGAGGACGTGTGCAACCAGGTGGGCAAGGAGCTGGCGACGAAGCTGCGGGACCTGTCGGTGGGCGTGTACGTGCAGGCCCGCGAGTATGCACTGAATCATGGCATCATCATCGCCGACACGAAATTCGAGTGGGGCCTGGTGGACGGCGAGGTCATTCTGGTGGACGAGGTGCTGACGCCGGACTCGTCGCGGTTCTGGCCGCTGGACGAGTACGCCGAGGGTCGCGATCAGCCATCATTCGACAAGCAGTTCGTCCGCAACTACCTGGAGACGCTCGACTGGGACAAGACGCCTCCGGCGCCCGCGCTGCCGGAGTCGATCGTCGAGAAGACGCGTGCCCGGTACGTCGAGGCGTACGAGCGGATCACGCAGAAGCGGTTTGCGTGAGACGCGGCTCGCGCGTCAGGGTCGCCAATCACATCGCGAGGACACGAGGATGCTCACCTATCGCACGGCAGGCGAGTCGCACGGCAAGGCCGCAGTGGCCCTGATCGAGGGGTGCCCGGCGGGCGTCCGCGTGGACATTCGCGGCATCAACGCCGAGCTGGCCCGCCGCCAGGGCGGGTACGGTCGCGGCGGACGCATGAAGATCGAGACCGACACGGTCGAGATCCTCGGCGGCGTGCGGCGCGGCGTGACGCTCGGCAGCCCGATCGTGCTCGTCGTGGGCAACCGCGACGCGAGGATCGACGACCTGAAGCGAACGCCCCGGGTGTTCCATCCGCGGCCGGGCCACGGCGACCTTGCCGGGGCGATGAAGTACCTGGATCCGGACATGCGGAACATCCTGGAGCGGGCCAGCGCGCGGGAAACGGCGGCGCGAGTGGCCGCGGGGGCGCTGGTGCGGCCGCTGCTGGACGAGGTCGGCATCACGGTGTTCGGTCACGTGGTCTCCGTGGGCGGGTTCCGAGCATGTACGAGGCCGGCTGCGTCGGCGTGGTTGCGCACGCGAAACAAGAGCCCGCTCTACTCGCTCGACCCGCAGGCCGACAAGACCATGGTGGCGGCCATCGACGCGGCCCGCGAAGCCGGCGACACGCTGGGAGGCGTCGTGGAGGTGGCGGCCTTCGACGTGCCGCCGGGCCTGGGATCGCACGTGGCGGCCGACCGGCGCCTGGACGCCCGCCTGGCCGCGGCCCTGATGAGCATCCAGGCCGTCAAGGGCGTCGAGATCGGCCTCGGCTTCGACGCCGCCGAGCTGCCCGGCAGCCAGGTCCACGACGACATCGGTTTCGATCCGAGACTCCGCGGCACGGCGTCGCTGGGTTACACGCGCGGCACGAACAATGCCGGCGGCATCGAGGCGGGCATCTCAAACGGGCAGCCGATTGTGGTGCGGGCGGCGATGAAGCCGATTGCCACGCTCGGGCGTCCCCTGCCGTCGATCGACATCCGTAGCAAGAAGCCGCACCGCGCCGCCCACGAGCGCAGCGACGTCTGCGCCGTGCCGGCGGCCAGCGTCGTGGCCGAAAACGCTGTGAGCTTCGAACTGGCGGCCGCCCTGCTGGAAAAGACCGGCGGCGACACGCTCAAAGAAGTCACGGCCCACCTGGACGCCTACCTGAGAATGGCTCGCGACGTCTGACGCCCGGCCCCAGACGCCGCCACGGAAGACTGTAGTGGCGGCGAGGTTCGAACGCCAGAGCCCGCGTGGGTCCGGTGGACCCACCCTACGGCTGAGGATGGCT
>ERZ795032.2203-NODE-2203-length-11542-cov-17.749978_pt1 | contig 11542 bp, 12 predicted proteins | sample MGYA00375124_ERZ795032 | MGnify/ENA primary metagenome ERZ795032 (study PRJEB30167, sample SAMN05720154) | activated sludge metagenome | isolation source: Anaerobic digester | place: China | collected 2015-12-16 ...
TGACTAATGAGGAAAGATTCTTTTGGCGTGGGCGATTTTGTCCATGTTTACAATTGCGGCAATCGCAAAGCCTCTATTGTGCGCGATTTAGTTGACCAATATCGTTTTCTGGCTTGTTTGCGTTATTACAATGACCATGACTCCGGAGAATTTTTGATGAGAGCGGTGTTTGGCCAGAGAGAAGATCGTTATCAGAGTCCTTGGAAAATTGATGCTTTTCGCGATCAAGGATTTGTGTGGCCGAGGAAAACGGAACAAAAACCGATTGTGAATGTTATATCTTATGTTTTGATGGAGAACCATTACCATTTGGTTTTGCAAGAAATAACCCAAGGCGGTATTACTGAATTTATGCGGAAAATCGGTACCGGATATACCTTGTACAGCAATATCAGACACAATGAATTGGGAAAAGTTTTTCAAGGATCCTATAAAGCACGTTTAATTAGCACAGCGCGCTATCTGCAATATATTGATATTTATGTTCAAACGTTGAATCCTCTTGATGCTTTGCGCGCAAAGAAGTCAATAAATAATTTTGATTTAATGTTTGATGCGGTTGTCAATGACCCGTTTAGCGGACTTGGTGAAAGTTTGGGAATACGAAATTTTGAAATTCTGAACAGAAAAAATTTTATTCAACAATCTGGATTACCAGCGAACATTGAAAATTATAAAAATTTTGCGCGGGAAACAATCCTGGAAAAAGGCTTGAAAAAATTTCTTGGTGATTTAACCCTTGAGAAGGATTAAACGAATCGCGGTTTAGTGGAGGTTTGACTTCCACTTTCTTTTTATTTGACCGAGGGCGGATTTTTTTGTAGGATGGGGCTAATCAATCAAGAAGCGATATGTCCTATAAAGATTATATAATTTTTGCGCTGTCCGTATTGGCGTTGGCACTACTGATCTTGATGTCGCCGGCCGGACAAGATTTTTGGCGATCCCTGCCCAAATTCAGCGATCTGGCAACATCGCCGGCCACGCGGGAACTGGCGGAAAATAAAACGCCGGAAAATTCCGCCCCGCCGGCAGATTCCGCGCCGGAAATTACCGCGGATTTGCCGGTTGGCGAAGAATTTCAAGCGCCGGCATTTGAGGAAAATGTTGATGAAGCGGAAATAGCGATCGTGCCGGCCCAGCCGTCCACTGCGCCGGACGCGCCGATGGCCGATATAATTATGATTCCGGAAATCAATATTACCGCTCCGCTGGTGACGGCGCCGCCGGGGACGGACGCGGCCAAACTGAAAAAAATGCTGGACAGCGGCGCGGTGGTTTATCCCGATTCGGCGCAGTTCGGCGCGGTGGGACAAACGATCGTGCTGGGACACAGCGCACCGCCCGGCTGGCCCGAAATCAAGCATGACACAATATTTTCGCGCATTGCGGAATTGAGTTTTGGTTCAAAAATCGTGGCGGTCTATAATGACAAAACTTACACATATTCGGCGGTGGAAAACCGGATCATTGAAAAAGGCGGCGATATTCCCAAGCTGGCGGGTGCCGACAACGTGCTGGTGTTGGTGACCTGCTGGCCGCCCGGCCGCGATCTCAAACGGATGGTGGTGCAAGCGGACCTGGTGTCGGTGGAATAATTCGTGGCTGTTGGTTTTTGCAAGTTTGATTTTTGTGTTATAAATAATGCATAAATATCAGAAAAAAAATATGCAAAATAAAATTATCGCGGCGGGATTGGGACTTGTGATCGTGATTGCGGCGGGTTGGTATGTTTTAAGCCAGAGAGGCGCCGCGCCGGCAGGCAATGAAAATGAGCAAAAACAAGGGCAGGAAGCGGCCAAATCCGCGGAAAGCGCAAACGGCGATAATTTTGCCGGCACTCTGGGCGATCTGATGGCCCGAAAAACACCCGTTAAATGCGAAGCGGGGCTTGATATTGAGGGCAAACCTCAAAAACAAACGATGTATTTTGCGGGCGATAAATTTCGTGTTGAGATGGCGATGCAGATTGACGAATATACGAACAACACTTTTATGATCGTTAAAGACGGCTGGCAATATGTTTGGAGTCAGGGCGATATGCCCGGCTTGCTTCAAGCCGGTGTGAAAATGAAATTTGACGCCGAAACCGGCGGTGACGGCCAGTCGGATGCGCCGATGCAAAACGGCGGCGTTGATATGGATCAAGTTATGAATTTTTCTTGCGTGCCGTGGGTGCCGGATGCATCAAAGTTTGAATTGCCGGCGGGAATTGAATTTACCGATTTGAGCGCAACGATGCAGAATTTGGAAACCTCGCCGCAAGATCTCTGCGCGGTCTGCGAAATGATTCCGGATGCCGCGGCCAAAGCCGAATGCGAAGCCGGCTGTGCCCGATAAAATTTGACACCGGAGATTGCGATTGGTAAAATTGAATTGCAATCAAAAAAAATGGCGGGATCAAACAATCAAAATAATAATTCCGTTGACTACCGCGAACTGGTGGAGTTTTTTGGCGAACAATTTGATAAGATGAACGCGAAGATTGATATAATTATTGAAACTAAAGCCGATAAAACCAATACCGCCACAAAAGCCGATATTGATCGGGTGCTGACGCGTATTGCGATGATCAACACCAAAATTGACGATTATCGCGCGGAACAGATTGCCACACAGCGCCAAGTTGATAATCACGAAAAAATTTTGTGCAAACTTTGAAACAAAAACCACAAACATCCAACATTAAATTTTGGACTTTTACCGCGGGCCTTGCCCGTTTTTTTGTCGGCGTTGTATTTGCTTTGCCAAATTTAATGCGGGCGGGCATAAAGCCGCGCCCCTACAAAAGCAATCATTGCCCGTTTTATTTGGAAATTGAAACATTGGAAATCCATTGTCCGCCGCCGGCGGATCCGTCCTTTGGCGGAGAAATTCGCGCGGATTTTGCGTGGCGGGGTTTTCCACAATTCGGCGGCGCGGGCGGCCTTGACACGGGGTTGATCATCTGCTAGGATTGCAATGTCAGGGAGATAAAATAACAAATGTTGACAACGGACAATAACAAAAAACATTAACGAAGCGAATAGTTTTCTGCGACTTTGCGTTTCAGAAGATCGCTTCAATGCGGTTTTTTTGTTGCCCGATTCGGATTGAGCGAGGGGGTGGAACATTGTCAATTGAATAGTTAGTTATATTGCCGGTGGATCAAACATCGAATCCATCGGTGATTCCAAAGTCTTTTTGAAACAATTGTAATTTCAAGAATTCGGCGGCGGCAAAGCGGCCATCAGCGGTGATGGTTTAATTCGCCCAACCGCGGAGTTCAACAAAATTGAAGTTATTAATTGCTAGCCAAGGTAAATGTTTTATAGGCGGATGGTGGATGCCTTGGGACCGGGAGGCGACGAAGGACGCGGCATGTCTGCGATAAGCTTGGGGGAGGCGACCAACAGCCATTGATCCCGAGATTTCCGAATGGGGAAACCCCAGCCGTGCAAACACGGTTGATCCCGCGCGCAAGCGCGGGAAGCGAACCTGCGGAAGGGAAACATCTCAGTACGCAGAGGAAAAGAAAAAAAATCCTGAGACGCAAGTCAAAGGAAACATTCCCCCAGTAGCGGCGAGCGAAAAGGGAAGAGCTCAAACCCGTTTGTATTTCTCCGGTGTTCATAAATTATCATTGATAAATTATCATTGATCATTGTGGTTACCGGTGAAGTACAAGCGGGGGTTATAAGATAAGGATGTTCCCGAGCGTAAGCGAGGGACAGAGCGCATCAATATGTAATTTGGTTAGCCCAATTACCCTGGAAAGGGAGGCCATAGCGGGTAACAGCCCCGTAAGCGAAAATCATTACAAGCTTTGAATCTTTATTCTTGAGTACCGCGGGAAACGACAGTCCTGCGGGAAGTCGGCGGGACTATACCGCCAAAGCTAAATACTACCCGGTCACCGATAGTGTACAAGTACCGTGAGGGAAAGGTGAAAAGCAGTCCGGTGAGGACGGTGAAATAGTTCCTGAAACCATCACGCTTACAAAGACTCGGAGCCTTGCGTTACACAGGGAAATTCTAAATTCCAAATCCTTAGGATTTTCGCGTGTAGCGCGGGGTGACGGGGTGCTTTTTGTAGAACGAGCCAACGAGTTTAATTTATCAGCAGTCTAAGCGTCTCTGACGCGGAGGCACAGGGAAACCAAGTCTTAATAGGGCGAAATATATGCTGATAGGTTAAGACCCGAAGCCAAGGCGAGCTTGCCATGGCCAGGTTGAATTGCGCCGAAACGCGCAAGGAGGACCGAACCGGTTGACTGTGCAAAATCTTCGGATGAGCTGTGGTAAGAAGTGAAAAGCTAATCGAGCTTGGTAATAGCTGGTTCTCTCCGAAATAACTTTAGGGTTAGCGTTTTGCGTTAATGATTCCGGGGGTAGAGCACTGACAGAAATATCGCGGGGAAACTCAGATATTTCCATCAAACTCCGAATACCGGAATTATTGCAAAGCAGTAAGACTACGGGCGCTAAGGTCCGTGGTCGTGAGGGGAAAAGCCCAGATCTTCGTCTAAGGTCCTTAAATTAAGCTAAGTGCAAAACAAGGAAGTGAAGTTCCTCTGATAGCTAGGAGGTTAGCTCAGAAGCAGCTACCCTTTAAAAAGTGCGTAACAGCTTACTAGCTAAGGAATTTTGCGCCGTAAATACACGGGGCTCAAGCTTAATACCGAAGACAAGGGTTTCCGATCCTGAGCGCAAGCGAGGGAGCGGGAGCGGTAGGAGAGCGTTCCCAATGCGGCGAAGCCGAACCGTAAGGTTTGGTGGAGCGTTGGGAAGTGAGAATGTTGGCATGAGTAACCGCAATGCGGGTGAGATCCCCGCACACCGAAAACCCAAGGTTTCCGCGGCAATGGTGATCATCCGCGGGTTAGGCGGTCCTAAGGTCAAGCCGAGAGGCGCAGCCGATGGACATTCGGTTAATACTCCGATCCTTCCTTTTTTTGCCGAGAGAGCGACGAAGTTTAGTAATCCGAGCGGGTTATTGGATTCCCGTTGGCGGTTCGATCCCCGATTCCGAGCGCAAGCGAGGAAAAGGGGCCAGGACCGACGAAAAGTCCCGGTTCGCCGGGGCGGATTCGGACCAGCAAACTTCCCGGAAAAACCTCTCAAGGGTTATCAAGAAAAGGGAACCGTACCGTAAACCGACACAGGTGGGTGGGCGTGAAAACGCCAAGGTGAACGGATGAAAGTTCGTGAAGGAACTAGGCAAACAAGTATGCGTAACTTCGGAATATGCATTCCCCGTATAGCGCAAGCTTTTACGGGGCGCAGCGAAAGACTCTCAGGCGGCTGTTTATCAAAAACACAGGTCCCTGCTAAACTCGCAAGAGGAAATATAGGGGCTGAGACCTGACCAGTGCCCGTGTGTCAAAACTGGCGGTGGTATTGTCGCAAGACGGTATCGCTAACCGGTCTAAGCTACGGGTGAACGTCCGCGGTAACTCTGACCGTGTTAAAGTAGCGTAGTCCCTTGTCGCGTAAGTTGCGACCCGCATGAAAGGTATAACGACCTGAGAACTGTCTCCACGAATTATCCGGTGAAAATGTAATGGAAGTGAAGATACTTCCTACCTGCGGCTAGACGGGAAGACCCCGGGAGCTTTACTGCAGGGTGATATTGGGTTTTGGATTTTGATGCGTAGCATAGTGGTGAGGCGTTGAGATCTCGTTTTCGGACGGGGTGGAGCCGACAGTGAAATAGCCATCTTCAATATTCATCATCCTAATCCTAAGGGTGACAGTGTCACTTGGGCAGTTTAAGTGGGGCGCTTGCCTCCTAAAAAGTAACGGAGGCGTTTAAAGGTCAGCTAAGCACGGATGGAAATCGTGCGTGTCGCGTAAAGGCAAAAGCTGGCTTGACTGCAAGGCGGATGTGCCGCGCAGGCGCGAAAGCGGAACTTAGTGAACCGATGCTGGTTATTAGAATCGGCAGAGATTATCAAACAAAAGTTACCCCGGGGATAACAGGCTGGTACGACCCACGAGTCCATATCAACGGTCGTGTTCGGCACCTCGATGTCGGCTCATCATAGCGCGGGGGTGGAGAAGCTCCCAAGCGTCCGGCTGTTCGCCGGTTAAAATGGTACGTGAGCTGGGTTCAGACCGTCGCGAGACAGGTCGGTCCCTATCTACCGCAGGCGTTTGAGTTTTGAGGAGAGTCGTCCCTAGTACGAGAGGACCGGGATGAACTGACCTCTGGTGTACCGGTTGTTCCGCCAGGAGCACCGCCGGGTAGCTAAGTCGGGAACGGATAAGAACTGAAAGCATCTAAGTTCGAAGCCGGCTCCAAGATAAGAACTCTCAGTTTCCTCCAAGAACAGGAGGTTGATAGGCTGCAGGTGTAAGTGCGGCAACGCATTCAGCCGAGCAGTACTAATAAACGATCAAACGCCTTGGTTAGCAATTAATGGCCTCAAATTGTTTTTTAAGATTCTGGAAAATATAACTGACAAAATTGAAACAATACCGCATTGCGCGTATTGTAAGGAAGCTATACTGAGAGTGCTCCACCTGTTCCCATCCCGACCACAGAAGTGAAATCTCTCAAGGCCGATGATAGTCGCAAGGCGAAAGTAGGTAGCTTTCTTACAATGCGCGCAATTTTTGTTTTAAATTTGACAAAAAATATTTTTAATGATTTAATAATGATGGTGATATTATATGGCAGAAACTTCGAGGAGGGATTCCTTTCCAGACCCATGGGAAGCGATTCGCTATTTAAGCAATCACGAAGCTGCAATGTTTATTTTTTGCATGCTTGAAAATAAACGCGGCTGGGTACCTTTTTATGATTTACAGAAAAGCACCAATGTGCCGATTGAAAATATATTGAGAGATATGATAGCTCTCACCCTTGTTGCAAGGCAAAGTGGCGGAGGGAGGGATAAATACTCTTTAACAAATTATGGTGATGCTCTATCGTCAATTTTCAGGGATATGGAAATTCAAATCGTTAAGATGATGAAAGAAGGGGTATCTTCTAAAGATATGGCGCAAATGGCCCAAGAAGGTGGATTGCATAGATTATTGTTGCAACGGAGTTTAAAAGAAAAAAAGCAAGACAATGATGAGGATTAATCCTCATTTTTATTTATAAATGTTTAATTTAATATTTTTTGCCATGGCAAAAAATATTAAATTGTTTTGGGTCGCGAAACTCTTAATTAGACGTCGTTGACGGGTCAAGTTACTTGCGTTATTTTTCAGGATTACCTCGGATTACCTGGTGATTGCCGTTTGCCGTTTATAATTTTTCTCAAAACAAAAACCGCGAATGTTTTTCGCGGTTTTTGTTTTGATTATTGAAAGCCTACCATTCGCCGTCGCCCGCGTCGTCGCGGTCGTCGTCGTCATCGTCGCCCATTTGGGCGTCGTCGTCTTCCAAGTCGTCATCGGCGAGGATGTCGTCGTCGTAATTTTCGGCATCCTGCAGGGCGATGGCGGTTTTGATTGTGTCGTCGATCATTATGAAATTTTAATTGAGAAAGATATTTTTTTGGAAAATATCCCGACCTTTGCCGCGAATTTTTGAATATTTTTTCGCGATAATATCATTGCACATTTCCATATATTATTTATTCAAAGAATTTTGTCAATAGCAAAAAACGCGACTTATCCACAGATGGCGAAAAAGAATGAAAAATCAAGCGCAACAAAAAGGAAAATTTCCGGCAGATTCGCTTTTTTGCGCCGATTTGCTATAAATAAATAAGAATAACGAAGAATGCAAACAATGAAAGCGAATTTTTCCAAAAGATGGAAGGCGGCGCTGGCGATCGCCATCGTTGCCGGCGCGATTCTGGCGTTAAACATTCCGGCGGTAAGCGTGCAATTCAAAAACGCGGCCTATGCGGCGCTGGCGGGAATCCAAAAAAACATTTGGGCGGCGGGCGTGTCCGCGGGCGAAAGCTTGCCGGTTTTCGGTGGCGAAGACATTGCCGAAGAGAATCGCCGCTTACAGGCGCAGGCGTCCGGATTCTGGGTGCAACAGGCCCAGATTGAAGCGCTGAAAAAAGAAAATGAATTCCTGCGCCAGGGATTGAATTTGGAATTGGAAAAAGAATTTGATTTGAAGCTTGCCAATATCGCGGGAAAAATTCCCGCGCGCGATATTTTAATCATTGACAAAGGGGCGCGCGATATGATTGAGGCGGGAATGATGGTGATTGATTCGCAAAAAGCGATCGCGGGGAAAGTGATCAAGACCTATGACGGTTTTTCGGAAATCCAACTGATCACGGACAAAGACTTCTCTTTTGACGTTTCAATCGGGGATAACGGCACCGGCGGGCTTTTCCGCGGTCTTGGCGAGTTGAACGCCGAAGTTGATTTGGTGCCCAAAGACGCCGGTTTGGCGGCGGACCAGCGGGTCTATACCAGCGGACTGGGAGGCATCTTTCCGGCGGGGCTTCTGGTGGGCGCAGTGAAAGAAATCCGCCAAAACGACGTTGAGACTTTCCAGTCGGCGGCGATTGTGCCGGCCTTTGACGCCGCCGCCGCGCGGCAGGTTTTTGTGGCGGTGGGAAAACATCCGATGGAACCGGCGCTGTCGGCGGAAATTAACCATTAGGCCTACTGTGTGAATATTTCCCGCTGCAATTTCCATATTTCGGCGACGCCGAATTCGTCAATCGCTCGCCTCGCCGAAGCCTATGGCGAAGCGCGGGTCGGCATATTCAAACCAATATGCCTCCCTCATTTCTGCGAAACGAGACTGCGAGCAGACATTTATCATTCGGTTCGCACGAAATCTGGAAATTTCGTTGCGGAAATATTTACACAGTAGGTCTATTTGGAAAAATGATTAAGAAAATGATTTTGATCGCCGCGGCGGCGATTGCGCTGTTTTTACTGCAAACGAGCTTTGCGCCTCATTTTGCGTTCTTTGCGGGGAAATGGTTTGAGTGGGCAAATTTTATTACTCTGCCGGCGGTTTTGTTCACGCTTTTTGAGCGGCGCCGGCACAATTTTGGTTGGGTGGCGGCGGTTTTGGGCGGATTTTTGCTGGATATTTATTCGGCAAGGTTTTTCGGTTTTTGGATAATGGTTTTATCGTTCGCGGTGCTGGCGATCAAATTCGGAATCAAAAAATATGTTCGGATTCCTTCCCTTTGGTAAAAAAAGAAAAATAACGCTTTCTTCTCCGGAAGAAATTGAGCCGCAGGAGATATTTTGCGATCACCTGGCGCAGCGGCAAAGCAAGCGCGGCGATCAGGATTGCAAAAAATTTGAGGTGGCGGCGCCCCCGAGGGGGCTGGTTTTGCCGGCGGTGTTTGCCGCGCTGTTTTTTTCGGCCGCGTTCCTGCGGGCGGGCTATCTGCAAATCGCCGAGGGCGATGAGCTTTTGAGGCAGGCGCAGAAAAACCAATATATTTTTCAAAAAGTGCAGTCCGATCGCGGCGTGATTTATGATGCCGGGTTTAATGTTCTGGCAAAAAACCTGTCCGCTTTTGATTTGCAGTGCGACATTCAAAGATTTTTAAACAATCCGGCGGAGCGAAAAAGAATCATTGAAAGCTTGGCGGCGATTTCCGGCGCGGATGCGGCGGCGATTGATCAGGCTGTCGGCGCGCAAAAGACGGCGGTTCTGGAGAATCTTGACCATCGGTCGCTGATCATCCTTGAAGCCCGCATCAATGATTTTCCCGGATGCCAAGTGGTTGCCCGCCCCATCAGGGAATATGTCCGCGGCGCGGGATTGGCGCACCTTTTGGGTTACATGAGCAAAATCAATCAGGATGAATGGAGCGCCAACGCGGAGAATTATTCCATCAATGATTATATTGGCCGTTCCGGTTTGGAAAAATTTTACGAGACGGTTTTGCGCAAAGACCCGGGAAAATTGCGGGTTGAGCGGGATGCCAACGGCAACGTGATCGCGCAGGAAATGACCGCGCTTCCCGAATCGGGCGACAGCATCCGGCTGTGGCTTGATTATGATCTGCAGAAAAAATTGCACGATTCAATGAAAAAGCAGTTGGAAAGCCTGGGCTTGAAAAAAGGCACTGCCATCGCGCTGGATCCCAAAACCGGAGGAGTGCTGGCGATGGTTTCTTTCCCGGATTACGACAACAATGCTTTTTCCCAGCATAACCGCGAAGAAATACAAAAATTGGTTGACGACAAGGAAACCAACGCTCTTTTAAATCGTGCCGTTGCCGGCCGTTATCTTACCGGTTCCACCATTAAGCCGTTTATCGCTTCGGCGGCATTGCAAGAGGGCATCATCGCCGCCGACAAAAATATCAATTGCCAAGGAAGAATATCGGTGCAGAACCAATATGATCCGGAGATCGTTTACCATTACAACGACAATCATATCCACGGGCAAACCAATATGTACAAAGCGATCGCCGAATCCTGTAACGTTTACTTCTATACCATCGGCGGCGGTTATGGAGACCAAAAGGGATTGGGGCCCACGCGCATCAAAAAATATCTGGATTTGTTCGGCTGGGAAGAGCCCACCGGCATTGATTTGCCCGGAGAAATTGCCGGATTTGTCCCCGATGCGGCGTGGAAAAAAGAAAAATTTGCCGGCACGCAGGATCAAAATTGGACCGACGGCAACACCTACTGGCTGTCCATCGGGCAGGAGTTTATCGGCATCACGCCGATTGAAGTCGCTTCGGCTTACGCGGCGATTGCCAACGGCGGCACGCTTTACCGGCCGCAGATGGTAAAAGCGGTGGTGGACAGCGCTAAAAACACGATTGAAGAAAAAAAACCGGAAATAATTCGCGAAAATTTCATTGGGGCGGCCCATTTGGCGGCGGTGCGGGAAGGGATGCGGTTTGCGGTCAACGGCGCGGGCGCCCCTCTTGCGTCCGCGCTCACGCTCAACCAGCTGGGGATTAAAATGGGCGCCAAGACCGGCACGGCGCAATTATACAAAGGGTCTGATGGCAAGGATTTGCTCAACAGCTGGGTCAATGTTTTCGCTCCCTATGACGATCCGCAGATCGTTTTGCTGGTGATGGCCGAAGAAGTGCGGGAAGGCACAGTGGCGGTTTTGCCGGTGGCCAAGGAGGTGCTGGGCTGGTATTTTGAACCCAAGAACGAAGACGGCGTCCGCCTCTCGGAACTGCCGCCCGCCAATGAAAGCGAAACTTCCGGCGAAACTGGCGATATGCTTGATGTTGAAGGCACAACGATCAACGAAAATCCTGCCCTTTCTCCCGCAATTATTCCCGACGAAGAATATTGATCTTGGAAAATAAAACTTTGCCCGCCCAATTTGCGTTTGCATAAAAACCCCAATTCCGGACATTTTTTGCGGTCGCAAAATTTGTCCGGAAAATGTTTTTGGGCTATAATGGTTTCACTTGAGTTTTATTTTTTGTTTATGGCAAAAGAAATCAAAAAATCAAACAAAATACCCGCAAAGACAAAAGGGGGGTTTGATGCGGGCAAAATTACCAAACTGCTAATAACTCTTGATACCAATGTTAAGCAAATAAATGGCAAAGTAAGCCAGTTGGACACAAAATTTACCAAGCTTGATGGCAAAGTAAGCCAGCTGGACACAAAATTTACCAAGCTTGATGGC
>ERZ795032.2209-NODE-2209-length-11512-cov-3.556079_pt1 | contig 11512 bp, 9 predicted proteins | sample MGYA00375124_ERZ795032 | MGnify/ENA primary metagenome ERZ795032 (study PRJEB30167, sample SAMN05720154) | activated sludge metagenome | isolation source: Anaerobic digester | place: China | collected 2015-12-16 ...
AGGTATTCCAGGTTGACGTCGGTAATTTCCAACTCGCCCCGTGCCGACGGCTTCATGTTTTTCGTGATCTCCACGACCTTTTCGTCATACAGGTACAGGCCGGGAACGGCATAGTGCGATTTGGGCGCGGCGGGTTTTTCCTCGATGCTCAGCACTTTTCCATCCTTGTCGAACTCCACCACCCCGTACCGTTCCGGATCGTGCACCGGGTAGCCGAAGACCCGTGCGCCCCTGTCAAAGGAAGCGACAACCGTGTCCAGCCCCATTTTGCCGTAGAAGATATTATCCCCGAGGATCAGGCACACCGCCTGGTTGCTGATGAACTGTTCGCCGACCAGGAAGGCCTGGGCAATGCCTTTTGGCTCCGGTTGCACGGCATAGCTGAGGGTGATACCGAAGCGGCTGCCGTCACCCAGCAGGGTTTGGAAACGGGGGGTATCGTGCGGTGTGGAAATAATGAGAATGTCGTTAATCCCGGCCATCATCAGCGTGGCCAGCGGATAGTAAATCATCGGCTTGTCGTACACCGGCTGCAGCTGTTTGCTCGCTACCAGAGTAAGTGGGTAAAGCCTGCTCCCCGCACCGCCGGCTAGTACGATTCCTTTTCTTATCCCTGCCACTGCTATGCCCCTTTCCCGGTTGCAAGTCGTTCGCCGTACATCGTCTCGAAGTAGCGCTGGTACGAGCCGTCCCGAACCGCTGCAACCCATTGCGGATTGTCGAGATACCAGGCTATTGTTTGCCGTATGCCGTCTTCAAAGGCGACCGACGGGGTCCAACCGAGCTCTTGGCGAATCTTGGTGGCGTCGATGGCATAGCGCCGGTCATGGCCGGGCCGATCTTTCACGAAACGGATCAGCGAGCGGCGGGGCACCCCGCTTGATAGCAGACCTACCTGTTCGTCAAGTACGTCGTCGATAGTGGAGACCACCTCGATGTTCTGCTTTTCGCTGTTCCCGCCGATGTTGTAGGTCTCACCCACCTTGCCATTTTGCAGCACCGTAAGGATTGCGCTACAGTGGTCTAGGACGAAGAGCCAATCCCTGATGTTTTTTCCGTCTCCGTAAACGGGAAGTTCCTTACCCTCCAGGGCATTGCTGATGATGAGGGGTATCAGCTTCTCGGGAAACTGGTAGGAACCGTAGTTGTTGGAGCAGTTGGTGATGAGCACCGGCAGGCCGTAGGTGTGGAAGTAGGCGCTTGCCAGGTGGTCCGAGGAGGCTTTGCTGGCCGAGTAGGGGGAGCGGGGATCGTAGGGGGTCTGCTCGGTGAAGTAGCCGGTGTCGCCCAGGGAGCCGTAGACTTCGTCGGTGCTTACGTGCAGGAAGCGGGGGCTGGCGGATGGGGGCTGGGGGGCGGTGAGCCAGGCCGAGCGGGCTGCTTCGAGGAGGGTGAAGGTGCCGACGATGTTGGTCTGGATAAATTCGCCCGGTCCGGAGATGCTGCGATCCACGTGGGATTCGGCGGCGAAGTGGACGACGGTGTCGATTTGTTCTTCGGTGAAGATGGTGTCGAGCAGCGCCCTGTCGCAGATGTCCCCGTGGATGAAGCGGTAGCGGGGATCGTTTTCGAGATCCGTCAGGTTTGCGGGATTGCCGGCGTAGGTTAGTTTGTCGAGGTTGATGATACGGCACTGGGGGAGGGAGTTCAGGGTTAGGCGGACGAAGTTGGCTCCGATGAAGCCGGAGCCGCCGGTTACTAAGATGTTCTGCATTATCAAACAACCTCCAAATATGGCAATCTTTTGAAGCAAAAGGGAAGACCGTCAACAATACATAATCAATGGTCGAGTATCTTGCGTGTATTCTTCTCAATGTTTTCGCGCCGCGAAGACCCGAAAAGAATCGCGTCGACGCCCTGCGAATCAAGTACGTAATCGAGGCTGAGGCTACCGTCCAGTGCTCCAGATGCAAACACCGACATGGCAATATTCCGGGACTTGCCAGATGCAAATGAATTGACAACCTCACTTTGGGAAGGGTTTGTCCTGAATCCGCCAACATTGTAATTCGAGCAAAGCCAAGGATTCGTGATGCCGATTTCGTCACACAACACTTGAACTGCTGTCGGGTGGTTCATTGTGATGAATCCTGGAATCAAGCCCAGATCTTCCGACACATAACGGTGATACTTCTCCAGCAGTAACGTTGCGTTCAGGCCGAGCAGAAGGTCGAAGAGAATGTTCTGCAAAAAAACACCACGGACCGGGAGGCCTTTGGTCATCAGGAGTTCGACCTGCACCAGAAGCCGCATCAGACCGCTGAAATCTCCAATCAGTGCCTTTGATGTCGCCATCAATACACTCAGCTTCGAAGTCTCGCGCAAATTATCCAGCACAACGCTTATTGCTCCCTTTTCGGCCATGGCATTTGCATACTTGTGGGCATAAGGAAGGCAGGGTGTATAATACATTTCGGGGAAAAGACGAGATCGTAAAATCTCCTCAAAAACAGCATAAAACCTCTCATGGGTGGTAAACATGAAATCCCGAATGCCGGCTTCATACGCCCATCCCAGCACCTCGATGATCGCATCACAATCACTGAACTTCTTGTTCAGAGCAGTTGCTTTGGACTGGTCGGCATGATTTACACCAAGGAACTGGTTGTCTCCTAAAATCACCTTGCCGAAATTCATTGAAGACCCACCTTCTTTGCTATTGAATCAATTAAAATATCAACCTCAACCCCATCCTGGATAAGGGCTTGATTGCCGATACCAAAGTCGGGATCTACTCGGAAACTCTTGTTAAGACAATTTTCCAGGAACGTCTCCAGTTGCAGGCTGAATTCTTCACCACGGAGATAGAAACCCACTTTGGGAGGCACATCGGGCGTTGATAAATTGTTCATTTGTTCGGATGTCAGTGGTGCGGAACTTTTAAATACTACCTTTAGCGCCGAATTATCTGCTGTTACCCGGGCATGCTCGAACTCAACTTCAAATTCGATGACGGATTTTCTCTTCGATGTGTCACACCAGTTCAGGGAAACCTCTCCAACGCAACCAGAATCATGGGCCCATGTAAAATCACACATATCGTCGGCTCTTTTTGAGTAGACATGGCCCTTGGTTGCAGAGCGTAATTCGTGGATTCCACCAAATACAAACCTGCACAGGTCAATGAGGTGTGGCCCGTATTCGTTAAGGCAGCCACCTCCCGCAGCGAAATTCGTCCGCCACCCGCTGTTATCCGACTTGGTAATAACATTTCCGCCCATGCGAGCGATATATGAGCATACCTTGCCCAAGACACCAGTTTCGACCAAAGAATGCAACCGGTTGAACGAGGCAACAAAACGCATGACGAAACCCATCTGGGTGTAGACATTCTTTTGTTTGGCCAAGTCAGCTAACTCACGGCTTTTGCACACATCAAGGGTGAGAGGTTTTTCGATAAAGCAGGGAATCGAGTTCAGAATTGAACTTTTGGCGATTGCATAGTGGTAAGGGGTTGGAGTCGCTACCACCACGCCGGAGATTGGCGTTACGGAATTGAAAGCATCATCCAACGATGAGAAAGCCTTGTACTTGAATTTCTTGAAGATGAACCTGGTGGACCAGCTTGAATCACAAAGTGTGACAGAATCAGATCCGATAATCCTGCTTATGATGGCCAGATGTGATAAACCCATCTTGCCGCCACCAACTATTACAAAATTCATATCAGTAGTGTCCTAATGGTTATTGGTGGGAGAAAAGCATAGCAGCTATTCTTCTAAAGTATGCAAGGGCAATGACAACTATGTGCCAAGCACATTCGCAAAGGCCTTGAGATAACTCTCAGAAACTGCCTCCCAATTAAATTCAGAAATCACCTTTTTTTTATTGTTTGAACAAAATAGATCACGATTTGCGGGGTTATAATTAATTATCATTTGGGCAACGTCGTTTGACGTTTTAAAGTAAAAGGCATTTTCTTCGAGTACGCTTCTGTTAAAAATGTTGTCGTGAGAGACGATATAAGAGTTTGAAGCCATTGCTTCCAAGAGTGAAGGATTGGTTCCGCCACAAGAATGCCCATGAAAATATAGCCGAGAAAACCATCGTAAGTTTGAAACGATATTATAATTGTAAATTCCGCCAACAAATCTGATTCCTGAATTGTTCTTAAACTTATTCTTCAGATACTCTCCATACTTATTCTGGTGTGATCCTATGACGAGAAAGGGAAGATCGCTGCCTGATGACTGATATCCGTCTAGGATGACCTCGATGTTGTTGTCTGGTTGAAAACGAGCAAGTAACACAAAGTATTTGTTTTCAATCAGGTTAAAGTCTTTCAAAGTTAACTTGTCGGGGTTTTCAAAAATTTCGGCACCATAGGGGATGTAGAAACTATCTTTTGAGTACGTGTCCAAAAAGTATTTTTGAATTCCAGGGTTGTCTGAAATAAGTGCATCGCTTCCTTTAACGGCAAGTGTTTCGCAGTAACGAATAATATTTCTGGCAAAAAAATTCCATTTACTTCTCTTCCACTCCATACCAGCCATATTGGTAACCAACTTTGCCTTCGCACGTTTCTTTAAAAAGAAGAACAAGGAGCAAGGGGCATATCCGAGCTCGAGAATTATGTCATTTCCACGAGACAATGCATCCTTAAGTGAAGAGAAATCATAATAAAACTCCCTAAAAAAACTTGGAAGGGAGGGGACTTTTTGTGTTGGTCTTATGATTATAATGTCGTTCCAAAGGTCTTTTTTATATGGATGCTCCACGGTGTTGTAAACGGTAACTGTGTGACCAGCATCGCGAAAAAAGACGGCTATTTTTTCAGCGCACTGCTCAAACCCACCATAATTATTTGGAATTCCACGTGTGCCACAAATTGCAATGTTCATTTTGACCCTAAGAATTTACCCGTTTTTTATCAAAATGCTTCTGTAGAAATTAACAGTTTTTTCCCCAATCATTTCCCAATTGTAGTTGCGTTCCATTAATTTCTTTCCTTCTCTAGCAACATTCTTGGAAGAATTAATGGAGGAAAGTACCTCAATAATTCTGTCAGCTAATGAATTACAGTCACCCGATCTAAATAAATATCCAGTGATATTATCGGTTATAACCTCCTTCATTCCAGGGAGGTCAGAAGCTATCACCGGTTTTTCGTAACTCATGGACATCAAAATTACACCGCTTTGATATATTCTTCTATAAGGTAAAACGACTAAGTCTGCTGCACCAAAAAAAATGGGAACCTCATTATCGGGAATGAAGCGAATATGACAAAAACAGTGGTTTTCGATACCAAGGTTCTTAATTTTAATTTCGTATTCATCAAAAGTTGTTTTCCATGGTCTGCCGGCAATAAGTAAAATTGTATTCTTATGGTTCTTTATTACTCTTGGTAATGACTCTAGTAATATGTCAAGCCCTTTTACTTCCTTTATCTGGCCAAAAAATAACAATACTGTAGAATCTGGGGGCAAATTAAGGGCTTTATGGGCAAGCCTTTTGTCAGGCAATTGACCTGTATAGGAGAGGTAGTTTCCATGTGGAATAATTGATATTTTATCTTGGTTGATATTGGATACACGTAATAATTCATGCTTGCTTATTATGTTGTGAACTATAACGCCTGAAGCAAGAAAATAAGTTAAACGACTTAGAATCGGAAGCTTACTCTGGTGATCGAAGGGTTCGACGTCATGTATTGTAATCACAAGTTTAAAACCAAAAAGCCTTGCTAAAAAAGAATTGAGCGCTTCCAGTACCCCTATTTTGAAAAAATGAAAATGGCAGATTTGGGCCTTAAGTGATCTCGCATGGAACAGTGCTAAAAAAGTTCCCCGAATAAAACGCAATCCACGTTTCCATGCAGGGTCCTTACCATATATATCGACATAATCCCTATAAACAGCAAATAAATTAGATGATGTCAAATCGGTCTTGTCGCAAGTGTGTAGCGATATCTGCGCACCGGCTTGAGATAAGGCGGAACAAAGCCCATAATCATAGTAATCCATGCCACCATGACCACCAACAGGCTCAATAATTGAAACATTAATATATGTTGGATGGCTCAATAAACTTACCCTCCATCTATTAAAAATAAGTCGAGAATCAAGCTGTCACTACTAGATATATATAAATAATATTGCTCATAACTAACAAAGTATGAATGTTAATGGACGTCTTTTTGCAAGTGCTTGCGATAATTGACCCAGTTATTTTCAGGTGAAATAGAATTTATAACTTTCGCAGGCATCCCAACAGCAACGCTATTGCTAGGTATATCTTGTAAGACTAATGCACCTGCACCAATTATTACATTGTTTCCAATCGTTAAAGATTTGCGCTTTCTTCCGTTACATATTATTTGAGCGCCAGCATTTAATTCAACGTAGTCACCTATCGTTACATTGGGGCCGCCCAAGGTTACTCGTTGGATAATGGAGCAATAACTACCTATTTTTGTTTGTGGATGCACTACAAGACCACGAGGGTGTCCAAAAAATAAGCCAGGTCCAGCTGATACTTTGGGGCCAATCCAAACGCCACAAAAGATGTCGTTTAATATGACCAGCAAGTAAGCAAAAGGCCTTGTTATTCGCAAGGTATATAATAACTGGGAGAGCCTAAAGAATATCAGGGCACGGAAGCCAGGCTGATAAAAATATTTCAATATACCAGGTTCTGCGTGGACCAAATTGAACATGCGTATATCTTCTTTTAATGTTTTCAACCATTGTTTATTCATCACGAAATTGTCCTATTATTATTTAAATAATCAAAATATGCCTTCCAAGCTTTAATCATGGCGACTAAGCCGTCCCAGCGCCTGTGGGAAAGATATGTTAAGGCTGTTTTAATATTGAATAAAGAAAAACCTAAATAGAAAAGAAAACGGCGTTTCCCTTTTGCATGAATCTGCATGTTGATAAGGCGATTTCGAAAAAGATGAAAAGTATAGAAAGAAAGATTCGTGTTTGATGGTGAAAGCATACCGATGAAATAATCATCCTTGCTAGATGATGCTTGGACTTTGTGCTTTACAAGGGCCAGAGGTTCATAGTGTATTTTCCAGCCCATATTTTGCGTACGCAGGGAAAATTCTAAATCCTCTTCATACATAAAAAAATCAGGGTGAAAACCTTTTAAGGTATCAAAAACTTCTCTTCTTACAAGCATCGCACAACCACTTGCGAAAGAAACATATCTTGGTTGCATAGCGAGTGCTGAGGTGCTTGGCCCCAAATAACCTGGAACCATGCCGCCACCTCTTAGCCAGCATACTTCACCCCCTCCATACCACAACAGTTCATTGTCATGCATAAAAACAATACGTGGTACTGCAATGCCAGCCTCAGGATGCGTGTCTAGAGATTTCTCTAGTAATTCAATGGTATTATTATCAACAATTGTATCATTGTTCAAAATAAAAAAGAAGTTGCTATCACTATTTTGCAGGGACCATTGAATTCCCAGGTTGTTTCCTTGGCTAAAACCGAGATTGTAGGGCGATTGTATTAATTTAACATTAGAAATGTTCGAAAGACAAGACAGCAGTTCAGTGTCACTAGGGGAGTTATTGACTACAATTACTGATATATCATGGTAATTAGCGATGATTGATTTAACGCAATTGTAAGTATCATTTGTATTATGGTAATTAACAAGAATGACAGTAATTCTTCTCATAAAAGCCTCAAATAATAATATAATAAACAATAATGTTTATATTATAAACTATACTTTACTATACTATATTTTTGTCGTATTTTTGTCTTTGATAGAAAGCTAGTATTATGAAATACGGAATAAGATATGTTATTGGATTGAAGATAAATGATCCCTGAAAAAAAATAAGTAAGTTAAAAACGAGAATATATTTTAAGGATTTAAGAAAAGGATTTTCGTTGCAATTATATTTTGATATTATTTTGATAGTGAAGATAAGAGGAATAAGAGCTATCAAAACAAAACCAAATAAACCATAAATGAATATTCCACCTAGGATACCAATATCAGCAGGGTAAAAATAACCAAAAATTGATTTATATCCTTCATTCCATTGGTTACTTATGTTGCCGATACCAAAAAAAAATGAATATGGGTGCTGTTTGAAATATGAAAGAACAATCTCAGCTTCATTTAGTCTTGCATTTGCAGAAATATCAAGAGATTCTTTGCCTAAAAGTACTTGTAGCATTTGAGCAAACAGTACATAAGTTTTGCTGAGGAAAGCCTGTTGAAAAATAAAAAGAGCAATAATGCCGATAGCGAACACAGATGTAATTTTAATAATCGGCGATAATGACTTTATTATATTGCGATTACAATATATAAACACGACAAAAGTTGCAATTATAGCAAAAGTTAAGGTGCGACCCTGGACAAGAAATATTATGTAACACAAAAATAAAAGTAGTTTGATAAGATCTTTGTTGAGATTGAAAAGAGTAAACCTAATAAAATAGTAAATAGCACCAAAAGATATGAAAGCTGAAGCAAATTTAAATCTGACACCCCGTTCGGCTGTAACATAGGCAAAGACCTCATTTTCACCGAAACTACCGATATCAGCAAACATATAAAAATATGTAAAAACTGTCAAAGAAAACCAAGCTAATAATACAAAAGACTTTTCGAAGGTATTTAGGGTTGTTTTACCTTTAGTAATAGAATTATAAAATAAAATGCCTAGCCCAAGAGTAACCCACCCACGCTCTGATAATAAACCATACATGACGGGTTGGCCGAATTCGAGATACGCCCTCGAGGCACTATAAATTGGTACAAAAGCGATTAAAGTAATAAAATACAATTCATATCTGGTGAAATTTTTGCGAGTTATAAGATGCCCAAGAAAATGTCCTACAAGAAATAATACAAGTGTGGCAAGAAATATTGCATGGAGTTGAAAAAATTCCTTTTCGAGAGGGGTTGATTGAAAATACTTAAAAGCAAATAACATAGATATACTTATAAGTAGTGATTTTGAGTTATTTGATAAAGATAGTATTCTCATAAAAACTGCTCCGATGAATTATGTTATATAAATAATTATCGATCTATTGATTAACGTATAACACTGTTTAGCGCAAAAAAAAGCATAAAACTATATTACTTTATATTGCTAATATAGTAAGCAACCTGACATGTATTATATTTCCTATTATATTCGTCACATAAGTAAGGCGCCCCAATGGGTTTATTAAAGGCTCTGTAAGATATAATATCAGATATGCTTGAATGATCCTTTGGATTTATGATGTCAGCTATGCTTTGATTATATAGAAGCTTGGCTAATGCACTAGTATGTTCGCAAAAGGCGATAATTGGTCTTTTTGCTGCTAAATATTCATAAATCTTGCCTGGTATAGCACAATTGCTGTCTTCTTCAGGATATATGAATAATATTAAAAAATCTGCAGAAATAAGGTAGCGTAAGGCTTCTTTGTGTGGCAGGGAGTCAATTATATTTATTTCTATGTCATTGACGCTATTTAATAATGAAAGCTCTTCTTGGCTGCTCTGTCCAATAATGTGAAAAGAAATATTGTTTTTTATATTCCTTTTAAGTTGTTTTAAAGCGTGCATAAAATGTTTACTGGTGCGAGAACCGGCAAATCCTCCTAAATATACAAAATTTGTTTTGTTAGGGGATAATCCTAATGGAACTAAACCATCAAAGTCGTCAGGATCAAAGCCGTTTGAAATAGTTACAATTTGAGTATTAGTTTTAATTTTAAGGGTAAGCTTGATCTGTTCAGTCGTCGTGATTACTAAGCTGGATCTGTTTAATATAATTTTCTCGAGCCATGTATTCACTAGATTTTTAATAATAAAGTTGCTAACAAATAAATTGTTTTCTGTCCAACCATCTCGATAATCTAAAATTAATTTCTTACCTGTAATTAAGCTTAGCATGTACCCAACTAACAGGGGCGTATGTGGTGGAGACGTGGCGTAAATATATCTAATATCATTATTTTTAATGATTTTGAGACCTTCTATAATTGCAGGTATAGCCCAGCCTACCCTTTGATCTGGTATTAAACAGTTCTTTAAATATAACCTAAAGAAAGACAAGGCTAATATAATTTTTTTTATAGTCGATGTTTTTTTTACAAGACTCGCCTTTTCTGATGCTTTGTCCAGTCTCTTAAAGTTACTCAGCAAATCGTAACAACGAGTAATTGTTGTAGAAGGGATTTCTTTAAGAAGATTCTGATCTGGCATCCATGAGTCTTTTCTTTTCACTGTAAGTACGAAAGGTGTGAAGTTATTTTCAGGCAAGTACTTGAGCAGTTTAACTGTGCGCATGACACCACCTCCACCAACTTGTGGGGGAAAGTCATAAACAATCACTAAAATGCTATTGCTATAAGGCATTATAAAGCTCCCAAATTAATGACTACGATACCGCTCTAAGTAAAATAAACTTCAAATATACTGACTGTAAGCTAGTGTGTATAATGTAAGATAGAAGTAACGATAAGGCTAAGCCTAAGGCACCATAACCATGATTGAGAAAGAATGTGCTAGAGCAAATTAGTACCGCAGCCCAAATCGAGTTAAACATAAATCCGTACCACATTTTATTTTGGCTGGCAATACCTTGGCCGATGAGGCCTGCGAGGGAACTCATTGTTGCGCTTAGAGCAAGTACAATTAGTGTCGGGTAGCCTTCTGTGAAGCTTTCACCGTACATAGACATTATAAGTGGTGATAAGATAATAATTGGAGCGGAGGTTATAAGGGAAAAACCAACAGTGATTATTGCATTATATTTAATAACACTAATATATGATGGTTTATTTTGGGGGGAGCTAAGGTTTGATAGTACTGGTAAAGAAATTTGGCTTAGAAGAGCTGGAATATATATTATGGCAATTCTCCATTGATTTGCTGCATCATAAAGACCCATTTCCTTGTAACCATCGGGTTGATTGACCAACATTGCATTACAAACCCATAGTGATGGCGTAACAAGAAAACCACTTAGCGCTGCAGGAAGACTAAACGAAAGTATTGTTGACCACTCCTTATAATATTCTTTTAAAGAAAAGTGAACATTCCAAGTAGAAAGCAATTTACGTAAGGTAATATGGTTCAATATCCAATTAAATAGAATTGAAAAAGTGAGGGCTATAATTGCTCCATTTAAGCCACCAATAATTGCACCACAAACCAATATTGGAAATGAAATAAAACCTACCACTATATTTATTTTTGCTATACTTTTGAAAGCTTCAAATCCAGTTAAAGTTCCAGTTTGTGTGCCAGTCAAAGCACTTAATAAAAGAATTATTGCACCAAGTTTTAACTCGAAGGATAAATGTGGGGCATTGATGGTGTTGGCTGCTAGCCAATTTGAACCGAAAAACACGCTTGCTGACACGATTGACCCTGTTACCAATGCGAATAAGTTTGAAACTGATATTATTCGGCCTGTTCGAATAGGATCTGTATCTCTATATTCTGCAACGTGTTTAGTAGCTGTGACCCCTAGTCCAAATCCGGCAAAAACGGCAAACATTGTCACAGTAGACCTAATCATGCCGAA
>ERZ795032.2212-NODE-2212-length-11501-cov-10.825004_pt1 | contig 11501 bp, 10 predicted proteins | sample MGYA00375124_ERZ795032 | MGnify/ENA primary metagenome ERZ795032 (study PRJEB30167, sample SAMN05720154) | activated sludge metagenome | isolation source: Anaerobic digester | place: China | collected 2015-12-16 ...
GTGGGGTGGACGTTCATCTGTTTCTGAAACGACGTCTGCGACTGCCAGGTGCCGGCGTTAACCCCGAGAACGCCCCGGTAACGTGTGACACCGCAGATATGGATGTGCCCTGTGAGGAGGATCTCCGGGAGCGGGTCGATGACAAGCCGATCGGTCTTCATCGCTGCGATCGGTGTCCGCATCCCGTAAGGGGCGGCGAGAAGCCTGCGTTTGAGCATCTCAACCATGATCTCGCCGGGACGCTCGTAACTCGCGCCGGGGATGAGCCCGATCATGTCGTCTATCGACCGGCCGTGATACATCAGGACGCGGACGCCCTGGAGGTTCAGCAGACAGGGATTCTCGACGAGGGTGCAATTTGGCGGAAAATTCGCGGCAAACTCCCGCGGGATCGCAGGCTGAGGTTCGGCCATCCTCACAACATCGTGATTCCCGGGGGCGGCAACGATCCGGATCCGGGATGGGAGGTCGCAGAGCATCTCCGCAAAGACGTCGTACTGCTCGTAGATGTTCTTTATCGTCAGTTCGTTCTCCTGTCCGGGGTAGATGCCGATGCCATCGACGAGGTCGCCGGCGATCAGGAGGTAGGAGGCATCTGAGTCCTGGAGCCAGTCGGCGAACCGGTTCCAGGCATCCTGGAGGAAGGTGTCGCTCCCAACGTGGACGTCGGAGATCAGGACAGCCTTTCCGGGTCGATCGCTCTTGAAAGGGGCGTTGTTGATGGGGACGTCCGGACGGACGAGTTGCTCGGCAAAGAGGAGCCCCCCATCACCTGAGAGTTTTCCCTTGACCCCGATCACATCGTCAGGGAGTATACGTTCGGCCTCCTCGAAAGCCTCGTCCCGCCCCCTGTTAAAGAGCACCCGTATCACCCCGGTGGGGTCCTCCACCTCAACGAGCCTGTGGCCTTTCGGGGTCGTCCGAACCTCTATAACCATCCCGATGATGCTGCACTCCTCTTCGCGGTAACGGCCGGGGGACTTCAGCAACGCCTCGATCGGCATCGCGGTCATCCGGGTTCGGATCATCGAGGAGAGGGTGTTGTAGCGGTTCCGGAAGTAATGAACGGCGTCCTCATGACCGCAGACGCTCCCCGTGCTTCCGGCGCTCCCCATGATTACCTCAAGTTCGGGATCGACCAGGAACCTGGTCCCATCCCTGACCTTCTTTAGCCCCGGAATATGCTCCGTGGAGACCACCAGAGCGTCGCCGGCCACCGCCGCAATCCGGTCGATGAGCGAGGGATCGTCCTGCTCCCGGATGTAGTTCACCACGTCGGGGTGGACCTGGTGTTTCGTCTCAAGGAACCGGCGTACGATCTCGGCGTTAGCGAGCATGGACTTCATGTTATTCTCCTGTGGCAATATGGGCTTTACCCTTCCACACACACGGGATGATAGAGACAGGAACTGAGATTTAACACCAGATCCGCAAAACGCCGGTGGCTGCGGCCGAATCCCTGCAACGTCCCCTCTCCATTTCACGCCGCAGAACCGATGAGACCACCCGGGGAACCTATGTATATTAAGGAGGGCTAATCTCCATGTAACAGATGGCGGCTACAAATGGGCTGCAGCGTGCAGCAAATGCCGTGCGGGCGTTCCGCGAGAGCGAGCACCCCGTGGTCTCTCTCGCAAGGGACATCCTCTGGGTCGTTGCGGTGGTTGGGGGCATCGCTCTTCTCCTCTACCTCCTTGCCGGTACCTGGCCGGCGGTGGTCACGATAGAGTCGGAGAGCATGGTCCCGCACATGAACGTCGGTGATCTGGTTTTTGTCGTCGACCAGAACCGGTTCGGAGATCCCGTCACCTGGGTCGAAGGTCAGATGATCGGATACTCGTCTTTCGGGGACTACGGTGACGTGATCGTCTACCGGCCAAACGGTGCCGACTCCGTCCACCCGATCATTCATCGGGCGATGATATACCTTGATACCGACGACGTGATCGAGTCGGGACTCGGCGCATACTACGATGAACCACATGCTGGTTACATCACCAAAGGCGACAACAACCCCTACACCGACCAGCCAAACCTCAGGATCTCCGGCATCGGTGTGATCGAACCTGTGAAGGAGGAGTGGGTCGTTGGAAAAGCCCTGGTAGCGGTGCCGCTCATAGGTTACCTCCCGCTCCACCTGCCAGAGTTTGCCGTTGCCGTCATCCTGGTCATCCTCGTCCACGATCTCATCCTTGAACGCCGCAAAGGGAAAGAAGAATAACCCTGAACCACAAAAGAAGTGTTTAAGATGGCATATCCGCTGCATGACCTCCTTGACGACGTGCTTGCCGGCCACCGGCTAACCGAGGAAGAGGCTGTCCGACTGCTCTCCACGCGCGGGCGGGACGTCTGGAAGATAGCCGCTGCCGCAGACGAACTCCGCGAGCGAAAAGTCGGAGACGTTGTAACCTACGTCAGGAACCAGAACATCCACGTCACCAACATCTGCAAGAACCGTTGCGGGTTCTGCGGGTTCGGACGGCGGGCTGGCGACCCCGGCGCGTTCCGCGACGACCTTGATACTGTGCGGGAGAAGGCCAGGATCGCACGCGATCGTGACGTCACCGAGATCTGTATCCTTTCGGGCGTCCACCCCGACTACACCCTTGACTCCTACATCGACCTCATCAGATGTGTGCGGGAGGAGGCACCCGGTGTGGATATCCATACCGCAAGCCCTGACGAGATCGCCTGGGCGGCGGAACGAAGCGGCGTCTCGACAGAAGAGGCGCTCGAAAGACTGCGTGATGCGGGTCTTGGCACACTCCAGGGGACAGCGGCTGAGATCCTTGTTGACGACGTCCGGCGCGTGATCTGCCCGAACAAGTGCGACACCGCAACCTGGGTCCGCGTCATAAAGGAAGCACACAGGATGGGCATCCGGTCGACCGCGACGATCATGTACGGTTCCTGCGAGAGCGAGGCTGACCGCGCGAGACACCTTGGGATCCTCCGCGAGATACAGGACGAGACCGGCGGGTTCACGGAACTTGTGCCGCTCTCCTACCTCTATGAGAACACCCCACTCTACCGCCAGGGACTTGCGCCCGCCGGCGCCACGGGACGCGAAGACCTGCTGCTCTTTGCGGTCGCGCGCCTCTTCCTGGACAACTTTGACCATATCCAGATCTCCTGGGGCAAGGTCGGAACGAAGATGGCAGAACTCGGGCTGCTGGCGGGCGGCGACGATCTTGGCGGGACGATGTTCTGCGACGACGTCTCGGTCGATGCCGGGGCTGAGGATGCAGACTACCTTGACCCCTCGGAGATGCGCAGGATCGCAGAGGACCTCGGCAGGACTCTGCGACAGCGGACGACAAGATATGAGATTGTTGCGTCAACTACCCCCAACTGAATCTGGAGGGGGGCACCACGCTCTTCACGGTGCCCCTGAAACGCTCTTACTAGTTATCACCATCGAGACCCACCGGGAGACCCGAAAGTTCTTCTCCTGACCCCGCCAGATCAGTCCAATCATATAGTGGAAGGCGAATCTGGAGCATGACACAACCACTGCAACAGGTGCTCGACGACGTGCTTGCCGGCGGCCACCGGCTAACCGAGGAAGAGGCTGTCCGACTGCTCTCCACGCGCGGGCGGGACGTCTGGAAGATAGCCGCTGCCGCAGACGAACTCCGCGAACGAAAAGTCGGAGACGTTGTAACCTACGTCAGAAACCAGAACATCAACGTCACCAACATCTGCGTGAACGCCTGCGGGTTCTGCGGGTTTTCGCGGAAACCAGGAGACACCGATTGTTTCTGTCACGACGAGACCGTGGTGAGAGAGAAAGCCCGCGCTGCACGCGAACGTGGCGTCACCGAGATCTGCACGGTTAGCGGTCTCCACCCCGACTTTGACGTAGAGTCCTACGTCTACATCTACTCCTGGATAAAGGAAGAGGCCCCTGATGTCCATATCCATGCAAGCAACCCGATGGAGGTTGCCTACGCCGCGAGGAGGAGTGGCATCACCACCCGGGAGGTGCTGGAGATGATGAGGGAGGCAGGGCTATCGACTCTCTGCGGGACGGCGGCCGAGATCCTTGTCGATGACGTTCGGCGGGTGATCTGCCCGGACAAGATCGATACTGCGACATGGATCCGGATCATAAAGGAGGCGCATGGGATGGGCATCCGGTCGACCGCGACGATCATGCACGGATCCTTTGAGAGCGAGGCTGACCGCGCAAGACACCTTGAGATCCTCCGCGAGATACAGGACGAGACCGGCGGGTTCACGGAGTTCGTCCCGCTCTCGTTCGTCCACCCTAATACGCCGCTCTACCGTGCGGGGATTGCCCGGCCGGGTGCAACAGGCAGGGAGGATCTGCTCTTGTTTGCGGTATCCAGACTCTTCCTTGACAACTTCGACCACATCCAGGCATCCTGGGTGAAGATAGGGACAAAGATGGCGGGTCTGGCGCTTCTTGCAGGTGCCGACGATCTGGGTGGAACACTCTTTGAGGAGAGCATCTCGCGAGAGGCAGGCGCGAAGGACACCGACTACCTTGACCCGGTGGAGATGCGCAGGATCGCAGAAGACCTGGGCAGGACGCTCCGGCGACGGACGACGACTTACACCCTTCTTGCAGATTGAATCATCCAAGGAAGGGATTAACCCCGGAAGACCCTGCCGATACCGATGAAGGAAGAGGGAAAATCAGGCTACATTGCCCCTGCAGGCTGTAACTCATCAACAGAGTTCGCCGCCGGCTTGTTCCGAGAGCGGGATACACGGCAGGGTTGCAAACGTGGCCTCGAATCATTCCGGATCCGGGGATACCACCGCAGTCTCGCTCAAATCCAATGTGGAAGTGACAGCTGGACCTCAATCCTCCGGGCGGATGTAGCGGACTATCGTATCCGCAACCTCTCTTGCCCGCGTCATTGCCCGCTCGTCATTACGGACATCGCCCGCGGCATACCCCCTGCCACAGACGTAGCCGAGATACGAGAACTCGTGAGCGTTCAGGAACCCCTCTATTGTCTCCAGAGTGCGCTCGCATCCCCGGTCAGCACAGACCGCAACCGCAACCGCTCTCCTTCCTGAGAGTTTCCTGTCGTGGAAGAGGGAATACGTACGGTCGATCAGGTTCTTCGTCTGGCCGTTGATGTCGTAGTAGTAGGTTGGAGCGCCGAGAACAAGCACCTCACACGCGACCATCCTCTGCGCGACAAAACCCCAGTCATCGTCCTCTGTCACACACCACTTCGTCTCCCTGCAGGTCTCGCACCCGGTGCAGGGTCGGATCTCCATACCGGCAAGCGATATGTACTCCGTCTCGACACCCGCCTCCCGCACGCGCTCAAGGATGGTGTTGACGAGCGTCGCGGTGTTGCCGCTCTTGCGCAGGCTTCCGGAGATTCCAAGAACAGTCATACCCTATGCTTATCCCCCGTGTTCTTGATTCTTCTGATCAGGGCATCCAGATCGAGACTCCGGAAAGCCGCCAGGATCTCGGGGAGTGGGTCATCCGGGCGATGGAAGAGGTGGGAGGAGCAGTTGCAGTCACTGCACCCGAACCCCGGAACGGATGGGTCACCCAGCGCGGTTGCAAGGTCACACTCGCAGTCACGCCCGGTGACAGCGGTGATAACAGCGACAGGGCTAAAGTGCGGGTCGAGGAGGAGGTGGTCGATATGCCAGCGGGGAGGGCGGTCGCGCCTGAACGCCAGGTTGACGTGCCGGTCTGCGCGGGCAAGGCCCCCACTCCCCTGCGCCGATCCTATGTAGATGTGGTAACCAGGCGCGAACTCCCGCACCCCCAGGGCGCCGATCCGAGCCCTGCAACAGAGGTTCTCAAGGACGAGAGCGTATACACCCCTATCCATACAACCGGAGCGCCTCCCGTGCGGCTGCTATATGCCGCCAGCCGTCATGCTGGACGGGCTCGCCGTGCCCAGGGTAGAGAGCCTCGACCTCCAGGGTGCTGAGGCGCTCGACGGATGCCGCAAGTGCATTGAGGTCGCCTCCCGGGAAGTCGTAGCGGCCAAACGAACCCCCGGTAAATACGGTGTCTCCTGAGAAGAGTGACCTCGCCTCCTGGTCGTAGAGACAGATCCCCCCGGGGGTGTGACCGGGGGTGTGAATCACAAGGAGGTCTCCAACCCGGTCGCCGTCTGCGAGGGTGACGTCCGGGACTATCCCGGGCGACCGGGCACCGAAATACATCGCAAGACTCCTGGAGTCATCGATCAGGCCCTGCGCGTCCGCGTGGTGGATGCATACGGTGGCATCACCGCACATGGCCGCGATCTCTGCAAGATGGGCGATATGGTCGTAATGAGCGTGGGTGATGACGATCGTATCGATCGCAGCGGCATAGGGCTTTACTGCCATCGGGAGAACCCCGGCATCGATCAGGATATTTCCGTAAACAAACGAGTTTGCATAGGTCATGTCGCCTGTGATCCACCGGACATGCATGCAGACTAATATGGCCTCCGGACAAATGGTTCTTATGCACACCCTTGTTCAAGCGTGCCTGCGCGGGGTTCCTTCCGAGGTAGAGACGATCGCCCGCGATGAGGATCTCGCTCCTCACGCCGCGGCGCGGACTGTCGCCCGCGGCCGGATCGTCATCCCGGCAAACCCCGTTCGGCCGCACCGCCTCTGCGCCATCGGAGAGGGGTGCAGGGTGCGGGTCAACGTGAACGTCGGAACGTCGGGCGTTCGGTGCGACGAGGATCTCGAGGTTGAGAAGGCAAAGACCGCCCTACGCGAGGGCGCAGACACCCTGATGGACCTCTCGACCGCCGGAGACCTCGCCCGCATCCGCCGCCGGATTCTTGAGCTTGATGCGCCGGTTGGAACCGTCCCGGTCTACGAGGCTGTCCGACGGGCGGGGAGCGCTGCGGACGTCGATGCCGACCTCCTCTTTAACGTCATCCGGGAGCACTGCAAACAGGGCGTCGATTTCCTGACGCTGCACTGCGGTGTTAACCTGGATGCTCTGGCATCGCTCAAGGCCGATCCAAGGGTGATGGGCGTCGTCTCCCGCGGCGGGGCGTTTCACGTGGCGATGATGGCAGCGACCGGTGAGGAAAACCCCCTCTACGCCGAGTATGACTACCTCCTTGAGATCCTGGCGGAGCACGATGTGGTCGCAAGCCTTGGGGACGGTATGCGGCCGGGCGCGCTCGTGGATGCCGGGCGCCTGGCGAAGTCGACCGAGTACCTGACGCTTGGACACCTTGCAAAACGGGCGCTCGCTGCCGGGGTACAACGGATGATCGAGGGGCCGGGGCATATCCCGGCCGATCAGATCGGCTACAACGTCAGGATGCTCAAAGAACTGACCGGCGGTGCTCCGCTCTACCTGCTCGGGCCGCTCGTGACCGACGTGGCACCGGGTTACGACCACCTGGTCGGGGCGATCGGTGGCGTTATCGCCTGTATGAACGGCGCCGACTTCCTCTGCATGGTCTCACCAAGCGAGCACCTGGCACTGCCAGACCTCCGTGATATCGTGGAAGGGACGCGGGCAGCGAGGATCGCGGCGCATGTGGGGAGTCTCTCCCGCGCCACCGCGCGCACAAAGAACCGCGAGATCCGGATGGCTGAGGCACGTAGGGCGCTCGACTGGGAGAAACAGTTTGAACTGGCACTCATACCGGATGAGGCCCGGCGGATCCACGAGCGGGACGGTGGGCTTGAGACCTGCTCGATGTGCGGCGACCTCTGCGCCGTGAAGATGATGAAAGAGATCCTCCCCCTACCAGAAGAGCGGCTGGAACCGTAGAGGGTCTGGATCGATCCAGGGGTGTGGGCGAGCCCGTGATAGCCCACACCCCCCCGGGAAGTTTCAGAGAAGGCTCAGGAGAGATCAGTGGGTCTCCCGATAGTATTCCCACTCCTCGATCTCGGTGCCGTTCTCAAAGATGCAGACACCGTATTCGCTGCCGTCTGGGTTCTTACGGATCTCGTATTTGTGCCCCTGCTCCACGCACCAGACCGCAGCAGGGTTTGCGATACCGGTGCTCCCGCCACATTTGGCGCACGCCCAGGGAATGTCGATGATCTCAAGCGGTGTTCCCCACTGCTGGATCGTCGCGGTATCCCTCTTCACCTCTCCGACGAAGGTAAGGCGCATTCCGTCAACCCGGTAGGACTCGTTCAGGTTGAGCGGGAGATAGCGACCCCCTTTATCAGCGATGATCCCGTAAAACCCGCCCTCAAGGTCGATGTAGGTCACGGTCCCGCTCCCGGTAACCACCTGCCTGGAGTCATCGATCCTCTCGATCTCGACAATCTCCACAGGTGTCCCCCACTGCTGGATCGTCGCCGTATCGTTCGCAACATCGGCAGAGAACCGGACGCGAAGACCATCATTCCGGTAGTCCGCAGGAAGGTCAAGGGGAAGGTAACGTTCACCGTCGTCGGTAACTATCCCGTAGAAACCACCCTCAAGGTCGATGAAGACGATCGTGCCATTACCAGAGGCACGAACGTTAACCGTCTCATCACCCCCGGTAGCCATGCACCCGCAGGCCAGGATGGCCCCAAAGAGGGTGACCAGAACAACCAGGTATTTTGTACTTGATCCTGTCATAGGCATCAACAGGGATCCATTCCACCCCTCCAGGTAAGTAGATTGCCTTAACTACGAAGAAATTCGGACCTATTCGCCAGCAGAGATATGATGGAGTGGTTCCAGGATTTTGTGTGGCTCCGGGGGTCTCACCGTCCCCCGACGCCGCCGCCACCAAAACCGCCACCACCACCGAACGACCCGCCACTTCCGCCAAACCCACCACCGCCTCCGCCTGATGGCGGGGCGAAGAAGAGTATCGGGGAAAAGATCACCGGCACGCTCGAGTAGAGCGGTACCCCAACGTCCTGGAGGTTCACATTCAGACTCTTCATCGCCGCTTCTACCTTATCCCCGAGACCGAGCGCTGTCCCGTAGACCAGCCACTCCCCCCACATGGAGAGGTCCTCTGGCGAGTAGTCTCCGATCAGTGCAAGATCGGAGAGGAAACGGGCAAACGCATCCCACTCGAGTTTTTCCCGATAACCGTCGCCCCTCCAGTGCCCAAAGAGGGTTGATGGGAAGAGGGCCGCGATCCCAACCTGGACGGCAGCTATGAGCGAGAGAACAGCGGCGGGTACCAGGAGATAGGCCGCACCGGGTGCGAGGAGGAGCAGAAGGATGGACAAACCACAGGGTATGGCGCCGAGGAAGGCGAGCGGCAGGATCAGCGTCCTGCCGTCTTTGATGTAGCGGTAGGCAAACGAGGGATCCACATCGCGGGTCAGTGCCGCAAGCGACTGTTGGTACTGCACGATCCGGTGCTGGTAACCCAGACCCCCCCGGGCGGCTCTGGCAAGGTCCTCAAGGTCGGCGGTGTCAACAACATCGTCGTCGGCGAGATTTGCAAGGAAGTTTAAAACCCGCTGCTCGTAAGGGTCGGTGGACTCGGTCGAGAGTATCCTGACCGTAACCCCCTTGCCCTCAGGTTTTTCGGTCACCAGGATCTTCTTCTGCCGGTGAAGGTCAAGGAGCGTCGCGTAGAAGCCATCCTCATCGAACTCAAGTGCGTCCCCTTTGAAGAGAAGGTTCACCTGCCAGGGCTTTAGCGCGGTGTTCGGCGTGAAACTGAGATACTCGGGGACAGTGAAGGACCTCTCCCTGCCGTAACGGAGGTATACTCCAAGGAGGATGAACGGCATCAGAAGCACGAGAACGCTCGAAAGATCGTGGAAGAGACCCGCGACCTTATACAGGATCGGCGGCCAGCGGTTGGCGTCGGCCGCCTGTTGCCGCACGTCACTGATATATGTCGGGAAACCGCTGATCCCCTCCATGAACACCGGATCGAGGATCATCTCGATGTTCAGGGCATCGTTCTCAGGAGCGCTCCCGGTTATGACGACAGCCTCTCCCGTCCGCTCTACCACGAGGGTCGGGGGATGAGTGTAGACCTCCTCGATCATATCGGCAAACGGCAGCGTGATCTGGATGTCCCGGAATGGAACGTGTTCATCCAGAAGTTTCAGGTTCAGGTGCGCCCATTCTCCGTCGTATTCGATTGGCGGCCGGACAACGTAGCGATACTCCACCGTGTAGGTGCCGGGAGCGAAGTAATTCGGGTTGAAGATGCCGACCTCGTTCTCGAGCGCAAGGCTACGGATCGTCTCGATCTCGCCGATAAGCGGGGTCCCTGCGGCCGTCCTGACCTCTCCCCGATAATCCCTGACGTAGCCGATGGTTCCTGGAGGAGCGCTCAACCCGGCAAACTCGATATGTGGCCGGTCGATGGAAGCAAAGGAAAGCGGCGCGTCCCAATAGCGGAAGAGCATCCGGTATTCCCCGGGCTCGCGGACGTGGTAAGTATAACGCTCGATTAAGGTTCCGTTCTCGTAGAAGACAGCGTCGTAGTGCTCAACCTCCAGACCCCCCGCAAAGAAGTCCGGGAGCGCGTTCGCTCCAACGGCCGCCATGACCCCTATGAGCAGGGTGATGACGACCAGGGTGAATATCTGCTGTCGTTCGGTCATCCGCATGGTCTATCTGTATCAGAACGTTATCTTCGGAACCCGTTCGGTCTCCTCGCCAAACTCCAGGTAATCAACCTTCGTGAAGCCCATCATCCTGGCGATAAGGTTCGAAGGGATCGTATCGATCATGGTGTTATACTGCTGGGCGATGTTGTTGTAGGTGTAACGGTGCCGTGCGATCTCGTCCTCGACACCTTTCACCGCGCCCATCAGGTCCTTCACCGTCTGTGAGGTCTTGAGGTCTGGATAGTTCTCCGCAACAGCGATAAGCCGTCCCAGAACCGAGCGGGACTCCTGGTCAAGTTCGCTCAAATCCCCGGGGCCGGCACTGCCGATACGCGCCCGCATCCCGGTCACACCGGTAAGGGTCTCCTTCTCGAACGTCGCATAACTCTTTACAGCGCCGAGGAGCTGCTCGATCATGTCCAGCCGCTTCTTCATCGCGACCTTTACCTGCCCGAGCGTCGCCTCAGCAGAGTTTTTCAGGGAGAAGAACCGGTTGTAGATGCTGATTGACGCCGCGACGACGCCAATGACGAGCACCACCACCACGACAATGAGGATTATGGAGATTATATCCAAAGTCTGCCACCACTAAACTGTGTGCCCTGCAGCGTATTTAAGGGATAACCATTACTGTTGCGTAAATATGCAGTATAATACCGCCGGTGTAAAAGATGAGACCGGGTCAGGCGTATGAAGCATGCTCCCGGTAATCCAGACCTTCTACGATCTCCTCGCCGGAACTCACCATCGCCACGACCCTGCCATCCGTGTCGCGGAGGAGGGCGTTGTGCCAGAGGATCTGCAGTTCCCGACCATCACGGCTGACTACCGGACTCTTCTCAGATGGAGGAGGCTCGATCCCGCCGGCCACCAGACGCTGGAAGTTCCGCTCGAGCCTCTCGCGCAGACGCTCCGGAACGACCGTCGCAAACCAGTTCTTCCCGGTGAGTTCCCCCTCGGCATAGCCCAGGATCTCGTTTCCCTTCCTGTTG
>ERZ795032.2213-NODE-2213-length-11492-cov-19.691090_pt1 | contig 11492 bp, 4 predicted proteins | sample MGYA00375124_ERZ795032 | MGnify/ENA primary metagenome ERZ795032 (study PRJEB30167, sample SAMN05720154) | activated sludge metagenome | isolation source: Anaerobic digester | place: China | collected 2015-12-16 ...
GTGCCGGCCTATGTGCCCGACGATCGCCGGTATGCCGAGCAGTGGGCGCCTGGGGAGATCGGGGCGGAGTACGCCTGGAGCATTGAGCGGGGGGAGAGCAGCGTCATCATCGCCGTCATCGATACCGGGGTCGACTATACCCATCCGGATATGGGCAACTACATCGCCGGGGGGTACGACTGGATCAACAACGATGATGACCCGATGGACGACCACGGCCACGGGACGCACTGTGCAGGCATCGCCGCGGCGGTGAGCAACAACGCGCTGGGTGTCGCGGGAATTTCGCAGTCCGGCATTATGGCGGAGAAGGTGCTGGACTTCAAGGGGAGCGGCACCAGTTCTCTAACCGCCGCGGCGATCCGCCATGCTGCAGACAACGGAGCGGACGTCATCAGCATGAGCCTGGGTGCTGCCGAACCATCCCGTATCGTAGAAGAGGCCTGCCGGTATGCATGGGAGAAGGGGTGTATCCTCGTTGCAGCCTCGGGGAACGGCGGAGCGAACCTGATCAACTACCCGGCGGCGTATGATACCGTGATCGCCGTCGGCTCGGTCGGAAAAACCGGTCTCTGCAGCCCGTTCAGCAACTACGGGACGAACCTGGAACTGGTCGCCCCGGGTGAGTCGATCCTCTCGACAGCACCGGGGAACACCTACAGCCTGAAGAGCGGGACCTCGATGGCCTGCCCGCATGTCTCGGGCGTTGCGGCTCTTGTCCTCTCCCGCTATCCGGGCATGTCGAATCTCGAGGTGCGACAACGGCTGGCAGACACTGCCGATGACCTCGGCTCACCCGGGAAGGATACCCGGTATGGTTACGGGCTGGTCAATGCGTTCGCTGCCCTGGGCGGTGGGGAAGCTGTCCCGCCAACTATAGAGTCCGACGCCGAAGCCGTCGTCCGCGGGGAGAACATTACCCTCACCCTCACCGGCGAAGGATACCGCGAGTACCGGCTCTCCATCAACGATACCGGGCTCACCGATGCCAGCAGGTATCCTACGGTCGCCCCCGGCCAGCAGGGTATTCTGCCCGGGGAGATAAGCGGGAGTGCCGGTTTTGATGAGACGGCGTGCAGGGTGATCATGCCCGAATCGGGGACTGCCCGGGTCCGGTACGCGACGGGTTTCTCGACCGTCGCACAGCCGTTCACCGTCACGGTTATCGATCCGAAGGATCCGTCGCTCTCTGATACGATCAACGTGTCTGTAAATCCGGGGACGGTCACCATAACTGCCGGAGACCGGGATCGCTTCTTCTTCGGGGAAGAGGTCATTCTCAGCGGCATAAACACCGATAACGAGTCCACATGGCTCTACATGACCGGGCCCGGCCTTGATGCAGGCGGGGCCGGCCTGATCGATCCCGGCATGGTGCAGGTCCCGGTTACCGGGGACGGGAACTGGTCGTTTGTATGGGACACCGGAGCTCTTGAAGGAGTGCTTGAGAACGGGACCTACACTCTGTACGCGGTCTCGGGGCCGAAGGCGGCGGATGAACTCGAAGGGTTCGCGTCTGCAACGGCCTCCCTCGAACTGCTGAACTCCGGGTGGCCCGCCCCCGGCATAACCGGGATCTCGCCGGATACGGTGTTTGTCGGCAACAGTTCTGCAGCCATCCTGATTACCGGCAGCGGGTTTTTCGACGGCGCGACGGTGCTGCTGGAGAGAGAAGGATACCGGGACGTCATCGCAACGGAAGTCCGCGGTAACGATACGAGCACCATCTCCGCAACCCTCGATCTCGCGGCGGCCCGGGCCGGGGCATGGGATGTCGCGGTCCGGAATGCCGACGGTAAGACGGCACTGCTTCCCGGTGCCTTTACGATTCGGGTGAAGGGAGACCTCAACAACAACGATCTTGTGGATATCGGGGACGCGGCCCTCGTCGCGTATATGGTCGTCGGGAATGTGCCGGAAGATCTCCTTGCCGACTTCAACGGCGACGGCGTCGTCGACATCGGGGATGCAGCAAAGGTTGCGTACTTTGTTGTGGGGCGGATCAGTGAGTTATAACGGTTGGGTGCTCCGGGCAGGGTTTTGTTTCGAGGCCGGATCGATCGCGCAGGCCGATATCTGCCGCGGTCCGGGGGGAGAAGACCCGGGTCCGGCCTTGCGCCTCCCCCGCGGATCAGCCTGAGCCGTCACCTCACGGATGTTTTCCGGGAGATCGGCTTCATCCCTCCCTTCACAGCACTTCTATCTTCCCGACGAAGTAGTAGGCGATCTTTGCCGCATCCCCGATGTCGACCTTCCCGTTCTGGTTGAAGTCGGCGGCAAGATCTGCTGGCTCTTTCCCGACGACCATGTAGGCCACCTTCGAGACGTCGCCGATATCGACCTCACCGTTCCCGTTGAAGTCGCCCTTCGGAGCCGTGACGGTGATGTAACCGGGCCGGGAGAACGTGGCGGAGTTATCGACCGTGAGGTTCACGGTGTAGGTGCCGGGGGCGGTGTAGGTGTGGGTTGGGTTCCGCTCCGCGGAGGTCGCGCCGTCGCCGAAGGACCAAGACCATGAGACCGGGCTATTGCTGCTCTCGTCAATGAACCGCACCGCGAGCGGCGCCGGCCCGGCGGTGGTGTTGGCGGTGAAGGCGACGACGGAGGCTGGGGCCCGCGGTGCGAACACCTGGATACGACCATCCCGCCGGTTTGCTACATAGACATTGCCGGCAGCATCAACCGCAACACCTGTTGGGTTTCGGAGTCCTCCATCGCCGGTACCCCATGACCCCAATTTTGTAAGGAACCTGCCGTCACCATCAAACTTCTGGATGCGATGATTTTCTCGGTCCGCTACATAGACGTTGCTGGCGGCATCAACCGCAATACCTGACGGATTTCGAAACTCTCCATCGCTGGTACCGTATGACCCCCACGTTGTGAGGAAGTTGCCGGCACTATCGAACTTCTGGATGCGATGATTTTCTCGGTCTGTTACATAGACGTTGCCGGCAGCATCGACCGCAAGACCTAACGGCTGTCGAAACTCTCCATCGCTGGTACCGTATGACCCCCACGTTGTGAGGAAGTTGCCGGCACTATCGAACTTCTGGATGCGGTGGTTATACCAATCTGCCACATAGACGTTACCGGAAGCGTCAGTTGTGATACCGGACGCTTCCGAGATCTCGCCATCGCCGGTACCCCGTGACCCCCACTCCATGAGGAAGTTTCCGGAACCATCAAACTTCTGGATGCGGGCGTTGTAATAATCTGTTACGTAGATGTTACCGGATTCATCGACGGCGATGCCGGCCACCTTCCAGAACTCACCTTTTTTGAAACCTCGTAACCCCCACCTCGTGAGAAGTTTGCCGGAACTGTCGAATTTATGGATACCCGGATGGATACACGTATGTATCTCATCTGCTACATAGACATTGCCGGCAGCATCAACGGCGATGTCGAAGGCTCGCAGGAACTCTCCATCTCTGGAATCTCTGAACCCCCACGCTGTGAAGTTGCCGGAACTATCAAATTTCTGAATGCAACACTGGTCTTTGCTTGCCACGTAGATATTGTTGGCAGCATCAATTGCAATGCCAGCAGCGGAGGAACACTGCAGGAATTTCCCATCTACCAATCCCTCCGATTTCCACTTCGTGAGGAATTTGCCGGAACTATCAAACTTCTGGATGCGACTCCCGTCATACACGTAGACGTTGCCGGAAGCGTCAACTGCGATGCCAGTTGGGGCGACAAACTTTCCATCATCGGAGCCGTACGATCCCCATTTTGCGAGGAAATTGCCAGAATTATCAAATTTCTGGACGCAACGATGTCTCCAATCTGTTGCATAGACGTTACCGGAGTCATCGACGGCGATGCCAACCACCTGCCAGGGCTCCTCGCCGGTACCGTGTGACCCCCATTTCGTGAGGAGTTTACCGGAACTATCAAACTTCTGGATGTAATAATTGTTTTCGTCTACCACATAGATGTTGCCGAAAACATCGATGACGATGCTGGACACCCCCAAGGGCTCCCTGTCGCCGGTACCGCATGGCTCCCACTTTGTGAGGAAGTTTCCAGCGCCATCAAAGATCTGGATGCGATTGTTCCCTACGTCTGTTACATAGACGTTACCGGCAGCATCAACCGCAATGCTTGTCGGGCTTCGGAACTCTCCATCCCCTTTACCATGCGACCCCCACTTCATGAGGAATTTTCCGTCACTATCAAACTTCTGGATGCGATCATTCCCCCGGTCTGCCACATAGACGTTGCCGGCAGCATCAACCGCAACACCTTTCGGGATGTCAAAATCCCCATCCTCCGCGTAGGCCTTCGTGCCCCATTTCATCACGAAGGTGTACTCCGTGGTGCCCGGATCCTGCTGAACGTCCAGGATCGATGAGGTATCAGGGGGCAGGGGGACCATGGGCGGATCCGCCCGTTCAACCAGGTACTCGTCCGAGGCAAGCGCCGCCGGCACCATCGCGGCCAGCATCACCACTACAAGAATGATCATCTGCTTCATAGTCATCACATCCATGATGCCGTCCCGATCATGCGCTCCCGCTGACTGGAAAACGAGAGAGTGGTCATTGAGCGGGTGATATCGAAATCTGGAGTGCAGCAGGGGCGGGTCGGTGAATGCTTCTCGTCTGAGATGATCAGTCTCGCAGGACACCGGATCGGCACCGGGCATCCATGGATAACGTTAACCTCCCGGCGATGAAGAACGTTTCCCTTTTACGGCCCGCAGATCCGGGCCGCTTCCCCGGGAGGCTTCGCCGGGAACGGATATTTCCCTGATCCAGTGCATGACGCCGCCTCCCGCCCGTAAAACCGGGGAGGTGCCCTGCGCCATCCCGGCGCAGGCGCGCTCCTCACAGCGCTTCAATCTTCTCGACGAAGAAGTAGGCGATCTTTGCCGCATCCCCGATGTCGACCTTCCCGTTCTGGTTGAAGTCGGCGGCAAGATCTGCTGGCTCTTTCCCGACGACCATGTAGGCCACCTTCGAGACGTCGCCGATATCGACCTCACCGTTCCCGTTGAAGTCGCCCTTCGGGGCCGTGACGGTGATATAACCGGGCCGGGAGAGCGTGGCGGAGTTATCGACCGTGAGGTTCACGGTGTAGGTGCCCGGCACGCCGTAGGTATGCACCGGGTTCTGCTCCGCGGAGGTCCCGCCGTCCCCAAACGTCCATGACCACAACTTCGGATCACCGGTGCTCTCGTCGGTGAACCGGACGGTGAGCGGCGCCGGCCCGGCCGTCACGTCCGCCGAGAAGCCTGCTCCCGACGTGACCGCGAGATCGAGGCGGACGGAAGTGCCGGGCGTATAGACCGCCGTCCCGGCGGCTCTCGCGCCGTCGACGAAGAACGCGATCGTCTTCCCGGCGTCATCATCCCTGCCGCAGACGAGCAGGCGCTTATCAAACGTGGCGTCCCCGCCGTAGACCCCGGCGCTCTCAAGGGTGAGCGACCCGCAATCGCGGCCGTCGATCCGGGCGGTGATGACGGTCCCGGCCGGGGCGGGACTCCCATCGATGATGACCGAGCCCCGGAACTCCGCAGGAAGGAGGGGGACGGCGGACGCCATCCCGATAAGGAGAAGGAGAATGCAGAACCAGGCGGCCCGTCTCACCCGCATCACGCTCCGACGGCACAGAGCGTGCCCGGTCCCGTCATATGGAGCCAGTAGCCCTTGCCCTGGTAAACCAACCTGCTATCTACGTAGTCTTTGCTCCCGCCGTTGACGATCCCGGTTTCGAAGGCCTGCGTCCCGGCGTCAAACCCGATCAGGGTCGTCCACTGTGTTTTGACCGAGAGGAGGGCGTCCCGTGCCGTCGCCGGGGCCGTGCCGGTGACCCCGACGGCGTTCCAGCCCGTGAGGAGAGCACGTTCGGCCGGCGGAACCGGGAGGGCGGTCGAGAAGTTCAGGGGGACCGCCGCAGGCCCGGTCGAGTAGAGCCAGATCCCTTCGAGAGGGCCGATCCGGTCCTCCTTATCGAGCGCCGTCCAGTCCCCTGCGGCCGTATCATAGCGGAGGATCGAGCGGTTGTCGGTCTTGACACCGGCAAAGATCGCCGCGGTGTCGTTGCCGGCCGCGAGCGGCCGGGGGATGGAGACGAAGTTCCAGCCGGGGGCGAGGGTGAGCGCCGGGCCGGAGGGCGGAGATTCGTGCCCCTCGAGCACGTTGAAGGCCGCGGTCCGGGACGCACCGGTCTCGAACGACTCAACCGCGACTTCGTAGCGGTCGGGCCCAAGATCGGTCGCGCCGACCTCGAAGGACCAGATGTTCGCCCCGTCACCCTTCCGGACGATCGCAACACCGGCGACGCCTGCACTGTTGCCCGGATCGAACACAGCGGGAACCACCTGGACCGCGAGCGCATCGCCGACCGCGAGGTTCGTGGTGCCGGAGATCGTAAACGCACTGCCCGCGGTCTGGTTGCCGATCGGGTCGATCCGGACGTAGGGCTCCTCGACGACAACGGTGAATTTTGCATAGATATCATCGATGTTCGGGGAGTCGAGGGCGGTGATCAGCGCGTTCGCCGCCTCGGCAGCCTGCAGGGTGGCGAGGTCGACCGGCGTTATGCCGTTGCCCGTAAGCAGGGTGCCGGAAGCCCAGACGTCAAATACACCGTCGGCCGGGTGCTGGATGACGATGGAATACTGGCCGGAGAGCAGGTTCGCAGTATCGACGGGCGCAAGCCTGTACTCGAATGCGCCATCGGGCCCGATAGGGATGAGTTGCTGAAGTTTACGGTAGTTCTCACCGAAGATCCAGACGCAAACGTTGGCCGGGTTGCCTGTTGCGGTCCCGGCGATCGTCAGGCCGTCCCCCTTTGCCAGGGTGGCGCCGCTCACGGTTGCCGTGAGGGAGGGAGCCCTCAGGTTGAAGGAAGCCGTGTTGTAGGGAACACCGCTGAGAGAGTCCTTGCCGCGGGGCGCCGAGACGGCATAGATCGTGTAGCCGCCGGCGTCAAGAGGATTCTTGACGCGGGAGGTATCCCACCGGTAGGTCCAGGTGTCGTCGGCCTCGACGGCTACCCGGGTGAAGGTGCTCTCATTGCCGGTTTGAACCCTTGCGCCGATAACTCCCGTGTTGATGTCTTCGAACCTGAGGCCGTTGCTGTCAATGTTCGGACCGGTCAGGAAGAGGTAGACGGTGTTGCTGTCGCTACAGGTCCCGGAGAGGATGATCACCTCGCCGATGGCGTAGGTGCCGGTGCCGGAGAGGGCGATGGTGACCGCACCCCGCTCGACCCGCACCCTGGCCTCGTCGTAGATCTCCGGGGCTGCCGGATCCTCGACACGGATCATGAACCGCCATTCGCCGGTGCTCTGGCTGGTGTTGAACTGGACGGTCGCGGTGCCGCCGGCGTTGGTCCTAACTGTTCTGTACGTGTCGTTCTCACCAGGGACAGCGTAATTGACCGCAGTCTGGCCTGGCGCAATCACCGGGTATGCCCCCGGGGCAACGCCGCCGATCTCCCTGACGGAGAGACGGTAGTCCTTTCTTGCCTCCCCGGCGACCGTCACGGTGAAACTGTTGCCGCGGACGACCGTGTCCTTGTTGGCCGAGATGGCAAGCGTCCTCGTAACGACTTCAAACGTCACGGCCCTGGAGTCAAAGCCCTTGCCGTAGAAGTCAGTGCTCCGGTCCCATTTCGCGACAGCGGTGTAGGTCCCGGCCTCGGCATTCTGCCCGAAGAGGACGTTGGACAGGTACTGGAGCTGCCCATTGGCATTAAACGACAGAGATTTGCCGTCGTACGTTCTCACCACACCGCCACCGGGCAGAGTGAGCTCCACGTTTGCCGTGGCGCCCGTGTCCACGTTGCTGTAAAACTTGAAGTTCAGCGACGTGTCCCGGCTGATGGACTTACCGTTCACGGAGTCCTTCGGGGACGAGCTCAGCATTACGTCAAGCGTCGCTTCAGGGTTCTGGACGTTGACGTAAAGGGCGATGTTGCCAGGATCATAGTAAGTTCCGGCCGGTATGCCTCTGGTAAGTTCACCGACGGTGCCGCCGGTCACCAGGATGACCTTATCGATCGAGCTCTTCCCCACCTCGCCGGTGTAATGAACGAATTGGGTGGTGCCAGTAAAAGCACCAGTAAAGTTCAGATCCTCTTCGCCCACGAAGACATTGGTGCCGGTAGTGCTGATCGTCCGCGCCGCCGCGGCCGGTGCAACGATCAACGCAGCCAGGAGGGCCGCGGCGACGGCCATCGAAACTATCGCTCGCTCTGAAATCATGAAACAATCTCCATAGCGCATTACCGGAGGAGGCTGGATCTACGCAGGGTGCCGCCTGTGGGTGGTTTGAACGAGGATAAGAACGCTAAACCGGACAAAGCCCACCTTCCTGTGCGCAGACATCCATCTTGTGCGAGCCGATATAAACATGCCGCTCTTATCCGGCCCCGGAGATCGACTGCCGGTGCGATACCGGAATATTCGGCCGTCCGACCGGCCGGGAGAAGCATCGCGACGAGTTCCCGGAGGAGGACCACAACGGAGCATTCACAACATTCTCCACCGTGGAACCGCTGCCGGCCGGTCGACTCCACGACGGTGCGGGCGAAACCGGGTGACGTGAGGGCTTCAGGACCGGACTCCTGCACGAAAACGGGACTGTCCGCTCCACCGGGCCCGGCCCCGGCGGCTTCCCAATCGCAGGGACCGGCACCAACGGCGCAACCTGCCGGGTGTCGCACGGAAACAGAGAACACGACGGGGCCGCGAGCCCCCTCACGCACCGGCTCTTCCCTCTTCCCCGGGCCGCTCCGGCACGCCGTCCGCCTCCCGGAGCAGGAAGGAGAACGCCGCTCCCTCCCCGGGATAGCCCGGTATGCGGTCCTCGACCCAGATCCTGCCGCCGTAACGGTCGATGAGAATCCTGACCAGGTAGAGCCCGAGCCCCTCGCCCACCCCCCGCTGCTTCCTCTCGTAGCGGTGGAAGATCTCCTCTTTCCGGTCGTCCGGGACCCCACGGCCGGTATCTGCAACCGTCACCCGGAGAAAATCTTTCTCCTCTCCCCCGACACGAATGGTCACGGCGACACCGGGACCCCCGTGTTTTACGGCGTTGCCGATCAGGTTCGTGAAGACCTCACAGAGGAGGCCGTCCGCAAGGACCTGCCGGGGAACGCCCTCGTACCTGATGGGGATATCAGGGAAGTGGGCAACCTCCGCCCTGATGACCGCATCAAGGTCGGTTGGCCGGAGATCGGGCGGTCCCGCGTGGATCCGCCGGATCTTCGAGACCATCCCGAGGATCTCGATGCTCTTTGCTATGCTCCGCTTCAGGTTCGCCACGCACACGGCAGCCTCCCCCTCCACGGAATCGGCGAGCAGTTCGACATAGAGGTTCGAGACATTCTCGGTGTTCCCCATATCGTGAGTCAGTATATCGAGGTAGAGGTTCGCCTCCCGGTGAGCAGACTCAAGATCCCGGTGAATCCTGGCAAGCTCCCCGGTGTGGCGCCGGATCGCCTCCTCCGTCCGCCTGCGCTCGGTGATGTCACGGACGATGCCGCCGCGGAAGAGCGGCCGGCCGGCCGGGTCAGCAATCACCGTGAGGTGGTCCTCGAGCCAGCGGTACCTACTGTCTTTTGCCAGGAACCGATAAACAAGGAGCCCCCTGCCCGAGGCGGCAGCGGCGGTAAGCTCCGCTTCAACCTGCGGGCGGTCATCGGGATGAATGCGGTCCATGACCTCGTCATGGTTCATAGCACTCATCTCCTCCGGCGTAAAGCCGAGAATCTCCTCGATCGCCGGGCTCATGTAATCGTAGCGGTCGGCCTGCAGGTTGCGCCGGTAAGCCGCATCCAGGGAGTTCTCCAGGACCGCCCGGAACCGCTCCTCGCTCTCCTGGAGAGCTTCCTCAGCCAGCTTACGCCCCGTGATGTCGGTGAAGAATGCGGTGACATATCCCCGTTGTGACGAGAACGCAGTGACTTCGTACCATCTCGAGAGGGAAGGCAGCTGGTACTGAAAAGTCGCCGGTTCACCTGTCAATGCCACGTTCCCGTAGATCGCGATGAGATCGCTGACCTCTTCCGGGGCGAAGACCTCGGTCACCCGCCGGTTCAGGGCTCCGTCGCGCACAAGCCCCGTAAACTCTTCAAACGTCCTGTTAACCTTTAAATAGACCACATCGACAGGTTTTCCGGTGTCATCGGTGATGATCTCGCAGAAGGCATACGCGGCGAGCGGGTTATCGAGCGCCTGCCGGTACCACTCCTCGCTCTCCCGGAGGGCATCTTCCGCCCGTTTGCGCTCCGAGTCGTCGTAGATGTAGCCCTGGGTCTCGATAAGTTCGCCGTCCGCACCGAAACGCCCGACCACGTTCTCGACGACATGAATCCGGGTGCCGTCCCGGCGCTTTCGCGTCCTGCCCTCGTTCTCCACCTTCCCACCCCTCCGGAGCTGCGCGAGGAGGTGGTCCCGGTCCCCGGGGTCTTCGTAGAGGTCCCCAATATTGGTGCCCAGCGCCTCTTCTACCGAGGAAAACCCGAATATCCTGACAAATGCCGGGTTGCAGGCGAGTATCCGGCCATCCAGGGCGGTGACAAAATCCCCGGTAAGGTCATCCTCAAAGAGCCGCCGGTACCGCGTTTCACTCTCCTCCAGGGCACCTTTTAAGGACTGCAGAAGAGCGTTCTCCCGCCGGAGCGCCTCGTTCTCGGCCAGGATCGCGGCCATGCACTCATGGGCCGGCCGCTCCCCCGTCCCTGGGGTCTCCTGCTCGCCCTCTCCCGATCCGGCGCGGGACGAAGTCTGTGTCACATCGGAACCTGCCGTCATCTGACATCCCGGGGCGTTTTATTCTTAATTGGGATTCACCCGAATTGTATTAATACTACCTCCAGCGGGTGAGGGGGCCGGGTCCACCGGCCGCAACGGTGCCTGCCGGGCCGGCGCCTCTTCTTCGCCGGCCGCTCCCGCCGGAAGCGTGGTTGAGCAGGCGGGGATCGTCCGGCCCGTCCCCCGCACCCGGCCGGCCGCTCCGGGCCCCGGGACCTCGCGGCCGGTGCATGCACCGGCCGTGAAACCGGAGAAGTCACAATCTTATTGTCACGCGACCCATGTGGTACAGGTTGCAGTCCTGCAGTTGTCCCGCTGCAGGACCCGGATGGAGATACGTATGAGGTCTGAGGAGATCAACGGCAACATCTTCTACAACGGCGACTGCACCTGCGGGGCACGGGAGCATATCCCGGACGGCGCGATCGACCTGATCGTCACCGATCCCCCGTACGGCATCAACGGCGACCGGTTGCACCAGCACTACAACCGTGACGAGACGTTCGTCGTCGAGGGCTACGTCGAGGTTCCCGCAGCCAGATACGGGGAGTTCAGCCAGCGGTGGATCCGGGAGGCCGAACGGATCCTCCGTCCCGGCGGGTCGATCTACATTGTATCGGGGTACACGAACCTCTACCACATACTCCACGCCCTCCGGCAGACGGAGCTTCGCGAGGTCAACCACATCATATGGAAGTACAACTTCGGCGTCTACACC
>ERZ795032.2216-NODE-2216-length-11487-cov-462.902204_pt1 | contig 11487 bp, 9 predicted proteins | sample MGYA00375124_ERZ795032 | MGnify/ENA primary metagenome ERZ795032 (study PRJEB30167, sample SAMN05720154) | activated sludge metagenome | isolation source: Anaerobic digester | place: China | collected 2015-12-16 ...
CTTATCAACTGTATGACCGGGCAATCCACAATACGGCCCGGATGATCCAAAAGAGTAAAAAACTTCCTGTCGTGCTCGACGATCAGGCGAAACTTTTTGTCCCCGGGGAAGCGCCCGGGGCGGCCCTTTACTGCGGCTGGTATAGCCGTGCCAGGTATGTTGACGCCTTTACCTGGGCCCGGGGAGCGCTGGGTTACCATGTAGCCAGCTCCGAGTGCGCAACATTGAAGGCGCCGGGAAGTACGGTATGGTGCAAGGTTATGCTCGAAAAGGGAGTCGCGGCAACGCTGGGCCCGGTGACGGAGCCTTATCTCCAGTCATTTCCCGCGCCGGAAATATTTTTCGGCAGCCTTCTTCAGGGCAAATTAACGCTGGCGGAATGCTTCGGCCTGGCAAATCCATTCTGGTCATGGCAGCAGGTTCTTATCGGCGACCCGCTCTACCGCCCGTTCAGGAGACAAGGATTTCCGGCGACGAACCGGCAGTATGTCGGATTGACAAAATAGGCGATCTTTAACCGTTGCCGCCGTTAAAAATAATTTTTGCGCTTGACGTTTCCACTTTAATAAGATCGAATACTTACAAAAGCAATCCGACAGGCGACCGATGAACATTAATGAAGAGAAAAGAAATGCTGACAGCAGTGCCGACGCTCCTGCAGGCAACCCTTCACAACAAGAGATGCTGGAGTTACTGCAGAGCTCCCGAACCATTGCTGTCGTGGGGCTTTCAGACAATCCCGGCCGTTACAGCTGCATAATAGCCGCCTATCTTAAGTCCAAAGGCTACCGGATTATTCCGGTCAATCCGAAAAAAACCGAAATTTTATAGGAGAAATGCTATCCCGATCTTCTGGCAATTCCCGATCCGGTTGATATTGTAAATATCTTTCGCAACACCAAGGCGATCCCCGAAATTGTTGACGAGGCGATTAAAATCAGTGCGGGAACTGTCTGGATGCAACAGGGGTTATCCCACAGCGAAGCAGCCCAAAAGGCCCGGGCGGCGGGGATATGCGTCATTCAAAACCTGTGCATCATGGAGCAGCATAAAAAATTGCTGAAGTAGTTTTGTCCGGACCGCGATGCTTTTCTGCGCTCATCAGCGACCTCTTTAGAAATGATGAGGATGTAGTGCTTAAGTCAATGATATGAGTGCAAAGCCGCAAACTGAAAAAAATCCTCTATGGAAAGAAACTATCCTTGCGTAGCATGTCTGAATCCCCCAAACTGTTTTCCTTGGAATTTATTGTCCTCTGTCTGGTCCTGATTGCGGCCTTCGCCAATGTCTCCGTATTTTACAGCTTCTACCATTATCTGGGAACAATCGGTGTTCCGGCGCCGTGGAGGGGCTTCCTTGTCGGTCTGGAACCGATGGCGGCCTTTATCCTGCGTCTTTTCGTGATTCCCTGGATGTCCGCCCGCAATGCCGTCAACATCCTGCCGGCGTCGCTTCTTTTGATAAGCGCAGTATCCTGTGCGTACTTGTGGGCGCTGACCGTACCGGCAATAGTCGTGCTGCGCATTATCCACGGCGGCGCCTTTGTGCTTTTGACCTCGGCGGTAATCGCCCTGATCGTCCGGTTCATTCCCCAGGAAAAAAGTGGACGGGGGTTCAGCATCGTCAGCATTTCCATGATGATCCCCTACGCGGTGATTCCGACTTTGGCCGAAGCCCTGCTTCCATACGTAGCCGGCGACGCGGTTGTCTATGCCGGCGTTTCCGTCTTTTCCCTTCTATCGATTTTTCCCGTCGTTGCCGTAAAAAGACGCGCCAAAAATATTGCAGCCGGGACGGATGAAACGTCGGCGCACCTTCCCCGCCTGAATGAACTCCGGGAAAATTTTCGTCGGCGCTCCGTAGTGCTGCTGCTCGGCATCGCTTTCCTTGTTTATCTTGCCCACGCCGCCGTATTTTATTTTACGAAGGATCTGTGTCTGCACAGCGCTGTCGGCGAGATGGGGCCTTTTTTTACCATATCCATGGTAATGATGATTGCGGTGCGTGTTTTCGGCGGTGTGCTCTTTGATCAAACCAATAAATTAATGGTATTTCAGATCGGCCTCGTTTTTCTGATCCTGTGCCTTGTGCGACTTGCCGGCATGGAGACACGCCTCACCTTATATTTTCTCGCCGGAGTGTACGGGATTTGTATGGGAATAATCCTGCCGCTTTTAAATGCCCTGCTTTTTTCGGCATCTGCTCCATCCCTGCGGGGGCTCAATACCAATCTGACCCTGTTCACCATGGATGCAGCCTACTTCATCATGCCCTACGCGGGTGGAATTATAATTGCCTTCGGCGCCGGATTTGATGTTATTTTCTTTCTCAGCGCCGGATTCATCCTCCTCTCCCTGCTTTTGGCCGTGTTGCTGAAAAGAAGCTAAAACACAACAACCACCGGCGGGGTCAGGTCTATTTTTTTGACATGGAGCAACAGCAGTCGCGATTCGCCGGTATGTGTAATCGGAAAAAAAGATAATAATATTAAAATAATCGATCAATTTCATTGATGATCGCCAACAGCATCATTTACCAGCTGCGCCATTATTCTCCCCAAAGCATAATCCCATTTCCATATCAATGATGATACCGCGGCGGCTAGGAGGAGGCGACGAGGCGTATTACACATACGTTGAGGAAACCGACGACCCCGGCCTACGCCGGGGCAGGCTGTGCCAACAAAGGAAGCGCTTGATTTGGAATTGGAATAACTGGTACAGATGATGCTTATCTTATTCTGGTTGCCGGACAAACCGGTTCTCGTCAGCGCAAATGTAAAATGCAGGGTTGACACAGCTTTTTCTCATCGCGGAAGAGTGCAATGAAAGGCAGGAAACATCAATTGTCGATAATAAACAATGTGTTACCTAAATATCTTTGTCTTCCGCCGGAAGCGTTTTGAATTAATTTGCAGTTTCCAAAAGGCGCTGCAAAACGAGTCTGCGGTCCGGACAATTGAGGCTCTTGATTTTTAGTGCGCCAAAAAAATGGCAACAACCCACCCTTCGAGTTGATAGAGGGGAAAAATTTTTTCGGCGGTAAGCGGCAAAAGGACAAATATTTTTCTGGAAAGGGGGAGCTATGATACTGAAATGCCGGTCACAATCATTTGATGATTTCCAATAATCATTTTCCCGGCCTGGAAGATGAACAAAGCAACCGGTCTATACAAACCCAAAAAGGAGATGCCTTTATGGAAGGATTTTTGCAAAAGGATTGTGTAAAAAAGTTAGTGTTTGTTCTCACTATAGTTGTGACAATGGTCTTCACTGCCGGAGTCCTGATCGCAGCGGATCTGAAGGACGTAAAAAAGAAAGGCGTCCTCCGCCATTTAGGTATTCCTTATGCCAATTTTGTCACGGGGGCCGGCGATGGTATGGACATTGAACTCATGAACACCTTTGCCAAATATATAGGCGTCCGGTATGAATATGTCCCGACAAACTGGAAAGATATTTTTGGCGACCTGACCGGGGAAAAAGTAAAACCGAATGGCGACGACATCGAAGTTTTGGCGCAGGTTCCCGTCAAAGGTGATGTGGCCGCAGCCGGCATCACCGTGCTTCCCTGGAGAAAAAAAGTGGTGGATTTCTCCGTCCCCGTTTTCCCCAACCACGTATGGCTGATCGCCCGGGCCGACTCCCCTGTGCAGCCTATTAAGCCCACCGGAAATATCAAAAAAGATATCGAAGCAGTAAAGAAGATAATCGCCGGTCAGCCCCTGCTCGGTAAAGCGGAAACATGCCTGGACCCCTCTCTCTACGGCCTGGAAAAAATTACAGACAAAATCCAATCATTTCCTGGTTCTGTGAATGACATTGCCCCCGCCGTAATTAAAGGCAAAGCGAATTTAGCGCTTCTTGATCTCCCCGACGCTCTGGTGGCGCTCCAGAAATGGCCGGGGAAAATCAAAGTTATCGGTCCGGTAAGCGGAAGACAGTACATGGCGGTGGCCTTTGCCAAGGATTCACCGCAGCTTCGGGATGCCTTTAACAAATTTCTGCGCAAAATAAAAAACAATGGTGCTTACCAGGGCATCGTCAAGAAATATTATCCCTATGTCTATGTCTATGATCCTGAATTTTTCAAAAACAATAAATAAGAGAGAACAGTATGGGGAAAAACGATCCAAAGCGGATTCCGAAATTTTACCACACCTTGTTGTTTCTTGGTGTAAGAGCGGCGGCTATCGCCTTTGTCTTCTTTCTTTTATTCATGAACTACCGTTTCGCCGTCGATCTCCGCGAAACAAACATCAAAAACATGAAAGCGGAAACGGGGCAAAGGGCCGCCCTGGTTGGCTTTTTCTTCGCCGACCGGAAGGATGATCTCATCAACCTGGCCCTCAGCCGTGAAGTATCCGTGTTCTTTGAAAATAAAGCTCTGGGCATGAGTATGGAATATGGCCTGGGCTACAGTCTTATTCCTATACGCGATCGTTTCCGGGATCTCGTGAAGCGCAAGAAACTCGGCAGCGACGCCGTCTATTCCAGGATTATGCTGATCGCAAGGAACGGCGAAATACTTGTGGATACACTTGCCGCAACCGACCAAAAGGTAAATCGCCGCCAATTGAAGAAGCTTCTTGTCCCTGGATACCGCGCCGGGGAAATATTTACCCTCGACGGTGGAAGAGAAATTGTGGCTTCTCTTTCCTACTTTTTTAAAGACCGCTACGCCGGCCAGATAATTGCCTGGATTCAACCGCAAACCCTTTATAAAAATGTGCTCGGTGCAGGAGGATCTTCACACGATGTCTACAACCTCGTCACCACTAAAGGAAAGACCTTCGAATCTGTGGGAGTTACTTTTCCTCCGCAAATTTCCGGCTTGCCCAATGCGGCAGCGCTGATCTCCGATGAAACTTTTGAATTCCAGACTTTAAACGGAGAAAAGCAATCATGGATAGGTCTCAAAACGCCTGTCAGTAATACACCATTTTCCATGCTGCATCTGATTACCGCATCCCATGCCGTCGGTAAGATAAACCCCGTCTCTCTTCTCACCACGATGGGTTTGATCGCTTTCGTGCTTCTCTCCGGTGCAGCTTATACCATTACGCTGCATATGCGGGCGAAGGAAACAATAAAAGAATCGGAGCGACGACTATCCGAGATCATTGATTTTTTGCCTGACGCCACCTTTGCCGTCGATTGCGAGGGAAAGGTCATCACCTGGAACCGGACCATTGAAGAGATGACCGGTGTTAAAGCCCGGGATATGCTGGGAAAGAGCAACTATGAATATTCCCTGCCGTTTTATGGAACGCGGAGACCGATCCTGATTGATCTGGTATTTGAAGCGGATGAAGAGATTGCCAAGAAATACCGGTTTGTCGAGAGAAAAGGAACTATTCTTTTTACTGAAGCCAGCGAGGTGCCGCTGAATAATCAAAATCGTGTGCTCTCGGGGAAGGCCAGTCCATTATACGACAACGCGGGCAATGTTGTCGGCGCCATAGAGTCCATCCGCGACATCACTGAGCGCAAGCAAATGGAAGTGGAAAAGCACAACTTGCAGGAGCGTCTGCAGCGTGCGGAAAAAATGGAAGCGCTGGGAACGCTGGCCGGCGGCGTCGCCCATGATCTCAACAATGTGCTGGGTGTTGTCGTCGGGTATACGGAACTGCTTCTGGACAGTGCCGCGGAGTCAAGCGCACTAAGACCCGGTCTTGTAAACATTATGAAAGGAGGCGAAAGAGCCGCCGCAATTGTTCAGGATCTGCTGACCCTGGCCCGCAGAGGAGTTCCCACGCGCGAGGTTCTTAACCTGAATAAGGTGATCGCCGATCTACAACAGTCGCCGGAGTTTGAAAGTCTGTCCGCCTATCATCCCTCTGTGCGGATCAAGACTGATCTCGCACCGGAGCTTCTGAACATGGCCGGTTCTCCCGTACATATCGGCAAAACAATATTCAACCTGGTTTCCAACGCGAGCGAAGCCATGGCGGAGGGCGGCGTTGTGACCATCAAAACTGCCAATCAGTATCTGGACAAACCGGTTCAGGGATATGACGAAGTGCAACAGGGAGATTATGTTGTCCTTTCCGTATCCGATACGGGAAAAGGCATATCCGCAGTCGATTTGAAGCGCATTTTCGAGCCGTTTTATACAAAGAAGGTCATGGGAAGAAGCGGAACGGGACTGGGATTGGCGGTGGTCTGGGGTACGGTGAAAGATCATCATGGATACATTAACGTGGAAAGCGAAGAAGGAAAAGGAAGCATCTTTACCCTTTATTTCCCTGTGACGAGGGAAAGCCTTCCCGCTGAAACCACGGCCGTAGCCGTTTCCCAGTACATGGGCAAAGGTGAATCCATTCTGGTTGTCGATGATGTGAAAGAGCAGCGCGAACTGGCGTCCGAGATGCTCCGCAAGCTGAACTACAATGTCGTCGGCGTCGCCAGCGGAGAGGAAGCGGTGGAATACTTAAAGGAACATAAAGTTGATCTCCTCGTGTTGGACATGATTATGGAACCGGGCATGGACGGATTGGACACCTATCGGAACGTCCTGGCGATTCATCCCCGACAAAAGGCCATTATTGTCAGTGGTTTTTCAGAAACTGACCGTGTCGAAACCGCCCAGGACCTGGGAGCGGGCGCCTATGTAAGAAAGCCCTACGTTCTCGAAAAACTGGGGCTGGCCGTAAGGAAAGAACTTGAGCCATCGGCATAAAAGATATTAACGCATTCATAAACACGTGACGAAAGTGTAAAAAGGATGGATGCCAAGTGAATCCGGTTCATAACGAATGCGCTTCATCACCGAAATCAACAAGGTTGAAGTTCCTGATCTTTCGTTTTGCCGGGATTCATGACAAAAACGTTGAGAAAATACCAAGAAAAGGTGAAACGTAATGGAGGCAGACAACCTGTATGAATGTCCCACTCAAGAACAAGTCGCCCGGTCTTTTCAATCGCAATCAGATATTGAATTGGAAGGTTCTAATATCAACATCTTGGACAATATATTCTTCTCTCTCGAGGCGCATGCGACCGGCATGACAATCCCGGACAAAGACTCTCCGAAGAAACCAAAATATAATTGACTTTCTCCAAATAGTACAATAAATTGATACTTACTGGAGACAGTATGTTTAAAGATCATTTAACTATCATGCACGAGTTGCAAGACTACGCCTCGCCGAAGTCCCGTCTGACCCGGATGATCAAGTCGGGTGAAGTAATCCAGGTGCGCCGGGGCATTTTTTTGGACGCTCATGACAAAACCGGCTACTCCCTTAAAAGCCTCGCCGCGGTCATCTATGGCCCGTCTTATATATCCTTTGAATTCGCTTTGGCCCATTACGGGCTGATCCCGGAACGGGTTCAGCCCGTCACATCGGCTGTGTATAATAAAAACAAAAATCGCCGCTTTTCCACCCCGCTGGGTGATTTTTATTACTACTATCTGCCGGCGGCGGTCTTTCCCTACGGAGTTGTCCTGGGCTCTGAAAACGATCAGGGCTATCTGATTGCCACGCCGGAAAAGGCGCTTTGCGATACGCTCTACAAAACGCGGGGTATCGAAAGCCTCAAGGACTTACATAATTTGCTGTTTGAGGATTGGCGAATGGAACGCAACGCGTTGCTTTCTCTGAATAGGGAATGCATTATATTTCTGGCGCCGCTTTATAGAAAAAAGATTTTCCGGCTGCTCCTGCAATGGCTGGAAGGCGAGGCCAACAATGCATAGCGCAATTGACGACATGCTGAAAGCTTATGATTGTCGAACGGCGGATGACTACCGTCATGCGCTCAATGAAATCGTTCAGGAAATTGCGCTTCTGGGGCTTTCCCGCGGCGGTTTTTTTGCCAAAGCTGCGTTCTATGGCGGAACGGCACTGCGCATCTTTTACGGATTGGATCGTTTTTCCGAAGACCTGGATTTTTCCCTTCTGAAAAGCGATAAAACCTTTGATCTTTCTTCTTTTACACAGATTGTGCAGGATGAACTGGGCGCTTACGGCCTGGAGATGAGGGTTCAGGAAAAGATCAAGAAAAACGACTCCCCGGTCAAATCGGCATTTATCAAGGGGGGGACGCAAATTCATATAATGAAAATCGCTTCGGTTCAGCCGCCGGTAACGGGCATCCATCCGCAGGAGCAGCTGCGGATCAAACTGGAAGTGGATACCCAGCCGCCGCCCGGGGCAACATTCGAGATGAAATATCAATTGCGGCCCGTACCCTATTCAGTGCGCCTTTACACCCCTTCGTCGCTTCTTGCCGGAAAAATGCATGCGCTGCTTTGCCGGTCATGGAAAACAAGGGTCAAGGGACGCGATTTTTATGATTATGTCTGGTTTCTATCCAAATCAATTCCGGTCAACATCATGCATTTGACCGAACGGATGAAACAGACCGGCCATCTTCCTGCCGATGCAGTGTTGACCGAAAAAGATTTAAAGAGCCGTTTACGCAATCGCTTCGCATCTGTTGATTTTAATCAGGCGAAAAAAGACGTACTGCCGTTTATTAAGAATTCCGAAGCGGTCGGGCTCTGGTCAGCAGAATTTTTTTCTGCAATTACGGACGACAAACTGAAAATTGAAAAGACTTAACTTAAGTGGACTCCCGACTTTATTTTCAGTTGCTAAACCGGAAGGTAAATCCGGGCACGCTTTTTTGCTGGCAAGGCCGTGAGGAATGCCCGCTTCGCAGGGAACTCCGGTCTGGCAAAAGCCTCACACGTAGCTCGCAAACCTGTAATGGCTTTGGGCGTATTCAGCGGCAACTTCGTAAAGATATTTCTTACAGGCAGCCTCGCCCCCTTTCTGTGATAGCGCCTGCCGGGCAACGGGTGATGCACTTTTGATTACTGTGAGTTCCTCCGGCCGAACGGAAATTTCCAGGAGCAAGAGGGTCAGGCCGTATTTTCTTAACATGGTGCAAAGGAAGTCTCTATCCCCCATTGATTATGTTCGGGCTTTAGCGCCATCGCAGAAGCGCTTCGGAAAATCTCTTCTCTTTGTCAGCCAATGAGGCGGTGACGTAGTTATCTTTTGAGGATTATCCGGTTAATATACTCTAAAGAGATAAACATGTTGGTCAACAGCCTGTTTAGAATTGACTTTTACGCCGATTTAGTTTTAAGAAACCTGCGCTTATAAAAGCAAAGGTAAACCGCATTGAAAAAGCAGGCATCTCAATTTCTTCCACTGAGATGAGAAAAAAAGTTATCAGATGATGCAAGATAAAAATAAAACAAAAGAGCAGCTTATCAATGAACTGGCAGAAATACGCCGGCAAGTTGTTGAACTTGAAAAATCTCTAACCGAACCCAGGCAGACAGCGGAAGCATTGCACAAAAGTGAAGCGATACTCCGCAGTGTGTTCAAAGCAACCCCGGTTGGAATTGCCGTTATGAAAGACCGCGTTTTTCAAAATGCCAACAAGGTCTGGCTCGAAAACCTGGGCTATTCCGAGTCCGAAGTTATCGGGCGTCCACCCCGGATACTATACAAAGATCAAGAGGAGTATGAACGGGTTGGCCGGGAATTATTTACAAATCTTTCGGAAAAAGGCCTGGCTTCTGTTCAAACAAAGTTCCGGCGAAAAGACGGCGCTGTCCGTGATATTATCCTGACCTCGGTACCCCTTCACCCGGTAGATCTTTCCGCGGGAGCAGTTGTTGCGTTTGAGGATGTAACCGATCGCAAACGGGCTAAGAATACACTGCAAGAGTTGGAACGACGGCTGGTGGACATTGTCGATTTTCTGCCTGATGCAACATTGGTCAGAGATCTTCAGGGCAGGATCATCGTCTGGAACAAAGCCATTGAGGATATGACGGGTGCTAAGGCGGAAAATATGCTGGGAAAAGGAGACTATGAATATGCATTGCCTTTCTATGGCAAAAGAAGGCCCATGATGATCGACCTGGTGCTGAAACCTGATAAGAAAATCGAGCGGAAATATGACATGGTCATCAAACAGCAAGGTCATTTCCTGATCGCGGAAGGATGGGCATCCTTGAAAGGAAAAAGGGTTTTTCTCTGGGGAAAGGCAAGCCCGTTTTGCAACAGCAAGGGAAAAATTGTGGGATCTGTAGAATCAGTGCGGGATATTACAGATCGGAAACAATATGAAGATGCGATTAATAAAAGAGAAAAAGAGCTTGGGAACAAGACCCGTGAGCTTGAAGATATGAATGCCGCCTTAAGAGTTCTGCTCAAACAAAGGGAAAGTGACCGAAAAGAATTTGAAGAAAAAATATTAACGAATATCAAAGTCCTCATTTTGCCGCATATTGAGCAATTGAAGATGCAACTGCGAGCCGGAGAGAATCGGCGCCGCATCGATATCCTTGAATCCAATCTGAAGGAAATTGTTTCTCCGTTTGCCCGAACGCTGTCCGCCGTATATTCCAATTTGACAAATAGAGAAATTCAGATTGCCAATCTAATCAAGGAAGAAAAAACCACCAAAGAGATCACCGAAGTTCTTAATCTATCGGAAAGTGCCGTTAACATACACCGGTATCGCATTAGACAGAAACTGAACATCGATAAGCGGCAGAATCTCCGTACTTTTTTCTCCAGCCTGTCCTGATATTACATTTTCCGTAATATTACGTACATATTATTTAATATTGTTATTCCAACTATATCGATATAGATTTTCCTAAATGAAATAATCATTTTCTAAAAAATATCCTTATCAGTATGGATCAAATTATTGCCGATTGAAGGGGTTCGTTTGTATTAAAATTCATTATCACTCCGGCAAGCGGGATTCTATCTGAAAAGCCTGAAAAATTACGCCGGGGTAATGCCGTTAGAAAGGTTACCAAATTGATTATATTGCCTCTCCCAGTCCTCGATGACAGGTGACTGTGGCATACCTGTTCCTGGGTCGCCACAGTCACCCAGGAACAGGCCGATGATATCAGTTGGATACTTACAATAGGAACGTTGGCAGCGTAACGCAGCAGATGAGCCTTTTTGCAAAGCCTGCTAGATGTTGAAGCGGAAAGTTATGATATCCCCATCCTGAACAATATACTCCTTCCCCTCGAGGCGCATCCGGCCGGCCGCTTTTACGCCGGCTGCCGACTTGCCGCAGGCCAAGAAATCATTAAAGTGCATCACTTCAGCCTTGATGAAACCTCTTTCAAAATCGTTGTGGATTGCTCCGGCGGCTTTGGGCGCCTTTGTGTCTTTCGGAATCACCCAGGCCTTGACTTCATCTTCGCCGACCGTGAAAAACGAAATGCGTCCCAGCAGTGAAAACGCCTCCCGGATGATCCGGCCGAAAGCAGGTTCGGCAATTCCGAGGGAAGCCAGAAATTCTTTTTGATCGGCGGCATCGAGCCCGGCCAGTTCCGCTTCTATTTTACAGCAAATGCCCATCACCGGTTCGGCCAGTTTCGCCTCGGCGGCGAAAGCATCGGCCAGCGCCATATTATCTTCGGCAACGTTGATGACAACCAGCTCCGGCTTCACCGTCCAGAAGGAAAAGCTGCGCAGGGAAAATACTT